>Ga0123519_10003756_pt1 | contig 24983 bp, 35 predicted proteins | sample YelNatPaOPRAMG02_FD_87396 | JGI IMG/M metagenome (GOLD analysis project Ga0123519, IMG submission 87396) | Hot spring microbial communities from Yellowstone National Park - Yellowstone National Park OP-RAMG-02 (version 2) | ecosystem: Environmental > Aquatic > Thermal springs > Hot (42-90C) ...
GAAGCAGAGGTTAAATTGAGTTTATATGAAAGAGAGATAAACAAGGTAAAGACTATTTATGCATGTAGAACTTGTGCTGACTACAAAACACATGTATTTTTATTTTTTGATGATGCTGACTTAGAAAAAATAGCGATAGAAAAAATAAAAGAAAATGAATAAATAATTTGTTAAAATCATATGAAAGCAATTGAACTTTTAGAAAAATCAGACATATTCCCAAAACTTGAAAAACTCTTTCCTGAATTTGTTGAATCAGCAAAAACAATTACAGTAATCCCCTGGGAAGAAAGTTTTCAAGTTGCAGACAAAAATCCTGAAATACTTGATACAATAGATTTTTATGAAATGCTTTATAAAAACAAATTGATTTCTCAAGAAGAATATGAAAAGCAAATCAAAGAATTATTTGCACAAGCAAAAGGCTATGTATCCCGAACAGAAGGAATTGCTTTTATTAAAGAAAGAAAAATTTCATTCCGTAGCTCTAAACCCAAAATTATCTATGTTATTCATGAAATAGGACACGTTCATTATGAAGAACCTGATCCCGTTTGGTCTGCTACCTATGGTGGAGGAGAATTATTAATGCAGCTAGCTTTGTTTCAAAACTATATTACTGATGATGCATCTATCAGACAGTATCACTCTATTATTCATAAGGCAGCAATTTTACCTCAAAGCACTGCAAAAGAACTTGCAGAAATTATCATTCAAAAAACAAAACTTCCCTGCTATCCTAATTTGCATGTTATTTCCCTTTTTTCAGGAACAATCTTAAACGGACTATTGGAACAACTTAAAACTAAAAAACTTGAAGAAATTTATAATAAATTTGATGATTCTTGCTGGGAAAACATTGAAGTTTCATATTCAGATATAAGAGCATTTTTGGTTAATGTACTTGAAGGATTAAGATATGGAGATGGCTTTTTTACAACTTTTGCAAAAGCACTTGGTTTTATTAAAGAATGCTCTGTCTGTGGAAGATTAATTTGCGTATGTGATTAATTTAGGTCTTAACTTACAATTTTTTTAAAACACCTCTCAGATTGCTTTTAAATCGCCTCTTTTTTAGGGGGATAGGTTTTTATATCCCCCCTCTTCAAAAACCCCTCTTAAAAGCCAAAATAAAAGGCAAAATCATATTAATTTTTTACCTTCCTTTCTTTTTTTAAAATTTTTTTTCAGTAGTTACTTAGAAGAAGTTATGGATAAAAATAAAAATGAGGTTGAATATGAAAATTCTTTCTACCACTAATTGACTTAATTCTCTCTTTGATAGAAATTTAAAAAAGCTGAGGAATATAGAGTCAAAAATTCTCACTACATTCTTCTACAGGGGTTGCTAAATTTTGTACATTTATCAATAATTTTCTTGAACTTAATAAGATGTTAAGCTATATTAACTATTATGAAATCTGATTTATGTCTAAAAAAAGAAAGTGAAAAATGAAGAGGTATGGCTTTTTTATATACATAAGGGGGCATATTTTTTAAGCCCCCTTGTTTTAACTTTAAAAAATCTCAACTAAAACTTTAGAAACCTTTTCAGATATATCCTCTGTAATTGTACCTTTTATCTGTTTACTTTCTCCAAAAAGAGGATATTTCCCATTATAAGTTTTTGTATCTCCATTATATTTTTCAATAACAGCTACCATAAAGCTTCCTAAGTATGTATAATTATACCCAACAACTGTCTCATCAAGTTTATCACCTACTGCTTCTCCAACTGCTCCACCAACTGAACTTCCAACTTGTGCTGCTATTTGAGGTAAATGCATATTCCCTGTTGCTGCTCCTGCAACAGCTCCTGCAACTCCAAGAGCAGCACTCCCAACACCACTTAAAATACTACCAAAAAGAGAAACCTTTTTCTCTTTCACTATAGTTAATTTGTTAATATCAACCGTTACTAAATATTCTGCAGTATCGGGGTTCTCAACAATTTCATACCCTTTTGCTTTTAATCCCTCAACCACTTTTGCTTTTATAGGCTCTGTTGAGAGTCCACTTACAGGAGAAGTATTTTTAATTTCAATGTAAATTTTCTTAAGTTTTTGCTTTACTTCAGGGTTCAACATGACTGGCTGTGCATTTGCTACATCTTTTACTGCTTGCATACCAGAAAGTGCATTATAAAAATCATTCATACCTGCATAAGAAACAAAAGGAATTAAAAATAAAATTGCAATAATTAAAGCTAAAACTTTAACTACCTTCATACCCCACCTCCTCTTCTTTTTCTTTTTAAGTTTAACTTTTTGTTCATTTTTCTCAAGATATATAGTACTCGAATGGTAACCAAAATTTTTTTTGTAAAAACCTTCTTATTAAAGGTTACTTTTCTTTTCTTTATTTTTATATAAACCTAGTTAAGAGACAAAAAAATGAATAAAAAACTAAATGCTTATCTTGAAGCAATTGATGAAATTTGTAACTTTTATCCACTTGATTTGGTTGAAGGTTTTGAAAATAGAAACAATGAAAAATTTGCTGATGAAACTTTAAAAAAGCTTACAAAAGAAATCAAAGAAAAACTTGGAGAAGAAAAAGAAAAACTTGAAACCTTTGCATGGATATGGGGACACATGGTTTTTGAAAATACAAAAGAATTAATAAAACAAAGAGTTATGCAAAAAGAAAAAAATTTATGTAAAATGAGAAAAAAATAAATTTACATTTTAATAATACTTGCAAAAAATTTTTTTTATGTTATAATTTTTAATAAGATTGTTTGATTATTCTTTTCTCTGGACTTTTCAAAAGTCCAGAACCGTGTCTCGGATGTATAGCTCAAGCTAAAAACATCAAAAAAGGTCAAAAAGTAATCAAAATAGTCAAAACAGTCAAAGTAATCAAAGTATCAAAATTAAAAGTTTAAAAATTAAAAATCAAAAAAAATCAAAAGTTTAAAAATCAAAAATTCAAAAAAAGCAAAAAAAAGCAAAAAGTAAAAAAAAACAAAAGGAGGAGGGTGGGACTATGGTAAAAAGATGTGTAATTTGTGGAGAAGAAAAAGAAGAATCTTATTTTACTGCAAATGTTTGTATGGTTTGTTTTCATGCAAAAGGAAAAAACATTTGTTGTGTTTGTGGAAAACCTTTAGAAGAAGATGAAGATTATGAAGAGTATTGGGATACTGGATATACAGAAAATCAAACTATACCAGGAAGAGTTTGCCAAGATTGTGCCAATAATAACATGGTTAGATGCAAAGATTGCGGATTTTTAATGTTCCCAGATCAAGGTTATACATATTATGAACTGGGAACAGGGAGAGCAAGTGACGAAAGAATTTGCCCAAACTGTTATGAAAATTACATCGAATGTAATCACTGCAGAGGGTTAATTGATACTGAAACAGATCAATTTTATCGCGATATAGACGGTTTTACAATTTGTGAGATTTGTAGGGATTACTATGTGTTTTGTGAAGATTGTGAAAGATTAGTTCATATCGATGAAGCATTTTACAATCCAGATGATGGCTATTATTATTGTAGAAGTTGTGCTGAAGAAAGAGGACTCTTTGATGTTGATGATGATGAAGACGAAATAGTTATTCACAATTATGGCTATAAGCCTCAACCAATTTTTCATTTATTTGCAAGCGAACATTTAGGCGAAAGATTTCAAAAAGAACCTCTTCTTTTCTTAGGTATCGAGTTGGAGATTGATGAGGGAGGTGCTGATTCTGACAACGCAAGATATATCTTAAATGGATGCAATTACCCAGGATTTCTTTATGCAAAACACGATGGCTCATTAATAGATGGGTTCGAAATAGTGTCCCATCCTGCAACACTTGCTTTCCACTTAATTGAAGTAGGATGGGATGAAGTTTTAAAAAGAGCTGAAAGAAGAGGATTTACTTCTCATGACAATAAACGTTGTGGACTTCATATTCACATTAATAGAAACTTTTGGGGTAAAGATGAAGTTACTCAGGAAATTGGTGAACTTAAACTTTTGATTTTTTTTGAAAGATTTTGGGATGAAATTGTAAGATTTTCTCGCAGAACTTCAAGTCAGATTCTAAGTTATTGTGCAAGATATCAGACAACCGATATCCAAACCGCTAAAAGAGAAAATGGAGAAAAAAGATACTATGCAATTAATTTTCAAAACAAAAATACAATTGAGTTTAGGATCTTTAGAGGTACTCTTAGGTTATTAACTTTTTATGCAACATTAGAATTTGTTTATCATCTTTGCCATTTCCTAAGAGAAAAAGATACAAAAGAACTTCAAAAAAGTACTTGGGTGGGTTTTGTAGATAGCATTCCTGAATGGATGGTTGAATTAAAACAGTACTTAAAAGAAAGAAACTTAGCATAAAAAAAAGCGTTTAAAAAAATTCAAAAAAACAAAAAAGGAGGTGCAGTATGTGCGTAATAGTTATAAGTGAAGAAGGAAAAAAGATAGGAAAAAAAGAATTTGAAAATATGTGGGAAGCAAATAGTCATGGATTTGGAGTTGCTTATTACAATAAAGAGAATGGATTGATTTATGTCAAAAAAGGAATAATGGATGAAAAGGAAGCTTGGGAAATTTATGAAAGTATTCCTGAAGCACCACATATAATTCATTTTAGACTTGCTTCAGCTGGTTCAAGAATTCCAGGGCTTTGTCATCCTTTTAGAATAGACATTCTTGATACACAAGAATTAGAATATGAAGCTAGTAGAGTTCTGTTTCATAATGGGACAGTTGCTGATTACAGAAATTTTATCCCAACTATAATTGCAAGTCTTGAACCAGAAGAAAGAGAAAAGTTTTTCAATGTAAAAGATATCTCAGATACTTACTTAATGAGTATAATGGTAAAACTCTTTTCATATAAAGTTTTAAAGTTTTATATACCATCAAGGTGGGCTGTTTTTACAATTGAAGACAGCTCACCACAAATAATTATTTATGGAGATTTTAAAAAATATAAGGATTTTTATGTATCAAACTTAACCTGGAAGCCTCAATCTCAATATCATTGGTATTGGGGTAGAGGCTATCAAAAAGATTGGTATCTTCGATGGGAAGAAGAAGAGGAAGAAGAAAAAGACGAAGAATTCAACTATTACTTCAAAAAATACTACTACTAAAACTAAATAAACTAAAGTTTTGTAGTCTCTAAGTTCCTTTTATGGGCTTAGAGGCTACTAAAAAAAACAAGGAGGTGGAAATTATGCACGGATATGTATTTGTATTATCAGATAATTTAGAAAGCGGTTTAAATTTTACAATAGATGAAGTTGAGATTGTAGAAGTTTTTTATGATGTTGATGGAGCTGAAGAAATTGAAGATAAAGAAGAATTAATTAACGCTATGAAAGAATTTATTGAAAGCTATGAAGTAGGAAAGCTTAAAATGACTAAAGACCAAAAACCTTACGTAGAAATTAATGTCAATGATTTTCTTAAGGTCTTAGAAAACGAAATTAGAGAAAGAATTGAAAGATATATCAAGATGTTAGAAGTAGCTAAAAATTCAGATAAACCTTGGGCTCAACTCAATTCAGTTGTAACAGAAGCATTTGAGCTATTTTGGCCTTACAAATTTATCTTTGTAGAAAATGAAATAGTTTCAGAATGTTTATACGAAAGAGAGGTTCCTGATGTTCTTGTTTATCTAAAAAAACAAGGAAAAGACAAAATTTATCTAACAAAAGTTTGCGACATTCATATGTAAGAAGTTTTTGAAGGAAGGGGAGGAAAAATCTTTCCTCCCCTTCCTTCCTTCTTTTTTAAGTCATTTCAAAACCAAAAAATTAAAAAACAAAAAAAAACAAAAGGAGGGGGAGGACTATGACTATGACAACATTAGCAGAAAACATTGAAAACCTTGAATTAAATGCTGAAAGAATAGAAAGAGAAGAAAGAAGAGAAGAAAAAACAATCATTTGTCCTTATTGTGGAACTGAAGTTGAAAGAAGAAAATATGATTGTCCTAATTGCAGTGTAGTTGTAAGAATTCCTCCCAAAAGAAAAGAAAAAACTGAAAGAAACATGATAACTACAATCGAAAGCGAAAACATGAATGGAAAATATAACATTTATGTTCTTAAAGATGGAAGCTTATTTTGCAATTGCTTTTCTTTCCTTTTTCAAAGAGGATTAGAAACAAAAAATGGACAAATAGTATGCAAACATATTAAAAAAGTTTTAGACACACTTCCATCATTAAAAGTTGAAAAAGAAAAAATTACAGAATGGCAAAAAATTTTACTTAGAAAACTTAATATAACTCCACATCCAGAATTAACTCGTGAACAGGCTTATTGGATAGTATATGAGCTTCTTTCAAAAATGGATATGAAATATGAAGATTTCCTTAGACTCATTAAAACAAACCCAAACTACGAACTTCTTCCATTATTTAGCTATGGACTTGAATTAGAAGGATTAGTAAAAAATAGAGTAACTTTTTATGAAAGAATTAAAGATCTTGGATTTAAAGTAAAATTAACAGGATATTCTCATGAGATGGAAAATGAACTTTGGAAAGTAGGAGACGATGGTTCTGTTAGAAGAAACATAAGCTCTGATGATATGCATGAATATCAATCCGTTGAATTAACAACCCCAAAACTTTGTGCCATAGATGGACTTAAAAAAGTAAAAACAATTATTAATATTTGGAACGAAATCGGAGGAAAAGTAAATAAAAGTTGTGGATTTCACGTACATATTAACGCTTATAGCTTTAACGAAAAAGATATTGCAAGACTTCTCCTTGTTTGGATGAAAATCGAGCCCGTAATTTATTTTTTAGTTCCACCTTCAAGAAGAAATAACTATTACACTAAAATGTTAAGACACGAAATTTCTTCTACTATCGGAAGACTTCTTTTAGGATTCGTGTCTTCAGAAGATAGATATTACGCAGTAAACAGAGTAGCTTATGAAAGATATAGAACAATTGAATTTAGAATTCATGAAGGGACTCTTAACTTTGAAGAAGTAAAAAATTGGACAATTTTTTGTTTAAAACTTATGGAAAAAGTAAAGAAAGGACTTAAATGGTATCACTTTAGTGAAGAACCAACAATAGAAGAAGTACTAGATAAACTTGGTATAGTTGAAAACGCAGCTCCAATAATTAGAGCAGCAAGAAGATATTTCATTGATAGATACAATTATTTTAGAGCCCAAAGTGAAACTCATAACCTTCCACCATTAAGTATTTCAAAATTAAAAAACGGAATAGGAATTACAATGGAACAAATGTATACTGATTTTGATTTAGTTGGACCATATGATCGATCTCTACCAGAAACACATTACATTCGTCTTGCTAAGCAGTATCCTAAAAAATTCTACTCTTTAGAAATGGTTATTCAAGCAAGAAAAGAAAAAAATAAATTTTATCTCACATCACCAAGTAAAAAAGTTTATGTAGTCACTTTTAACGAAGAAAATCAGACAATTTCTTGCAATTGCCTATGGTTCAAAACTTATCAAAAATGCTCTCACGCAATTTGTGTTGCGAGATTTATTTATCTAGAAGAAAAAATCAAAAACCTAAAAGATCACTTTGAAAACTTTGATTTCTAAAACTCTTAAGAGGGGAGAAGGAAATTTCCCCTTCTCCCTCTTTTTTTATCAAAAAACTAAAAAAAAAGGAGGTAGCTTATGCAAAAATTAAAAATAATTGATAAAGAACTAATGAAAGACTTTTTAGAAAAAAATGAATATGTAAGACACATCCCAAGAAAAATGATTTGCTATGGTTGTTATAAAGACAATGAACTAATAGGAGTTGTCGGATTGTATAAAATTGCTTGGCATACAACTGAAATAAGATGTTTATGTGTTAAAAAGGATCAAAGACAAAAAGGAATAGGAAAGTTTATAGTTTCTAAATGTTTAGAAAAAATTGACACTCCTTTAATTGCTGCAGTTATCGAAAAAAATAACACACCTTCACTTAAAATTTTTCAAAGCTTAGGTTTTAAAATTGCAGAAACTTTTTTTAACAAAGAAACAGGTCATTACTTACATCTTATGCTTAAAAGTCAATAAAAAGTTTTTAGTTTTTGCCCCCTCTTAAAAGAGGGGGCTTTTTTTATTTTTCTACTATTTCTTTTTCTGTTATTTCTTTTGTTATTTCTTTTCTACTATAGTTTTGGGTTCTGCATGAACGTGGGCAACAAAGTTTTTGTTTATGTAAAGAAAATCTGTTCCAACAATGTTTTTTGTTCCTGAAACTTTTGCATTTCTTAAAACCAAAAAACCTTCTACATAATCAATAAGTTCTCCCTCATAAATTGTTCCATGTCTTACTTGTTGTACTACAACCCTTTTCCCAATAAGATAAGCAAATACACCTTTTTTACCTTTAATTTCACCTTCACCTTTTTTCAAATCACTCTTAAACTCACCTTTTTCTTTAGACTCTTTTCTAATTATCACAAACTTTGAACCATTATCTTCTTTTTTCTCTACCATTTTTCCCCCTCCTTCTTACTTCATTTTTAGCCTTTTTTAGTTTTTCTTTTTCATTTTTTTTCTTTTCTTAATTTTTAAAAACCTAGCATGCGACTAAAAAGAAGTTTCTTTATGGTTACTCTGCTTTTTTCATTTTTTAGAATGACTTGGAAATCTCATAAGCTAATTACTTTTGCTGTTGTCTGGGCTTTTACACATAACTTTTTTTACTCTATCATTGCAAGTTTAGGTTCCATTATACCAGATATTTTAGAAGGTAAAATTTTTTTATTTGATTTTCAAAAATGGAAACGCTTACATAGGACCTACTCTCATTGGTTTATCCCTTACGTAATAATCTTCATTGTCAGCTTTTTTTCCATAAATGAAAAAACATTCTACCTTATGAAAAATGACTTTCTTTTCTTTCCTAACAAAGAGAGCAGTCTTAATGCTTTTATATTTTCAGCTCTTTCTCTTGGATGCCTTATGCACATTTTAGAAGATGCAATAAGTGGAAAAGTTCCTCTTCTTCACCCAAAAAGAAAAACCTTTGGAATAAAACTTATTCGAACTAGAAGCCTTTTAGAATATTTATTTGCTTTTAGTGTTGCTCTTCTTATCTTTGTTTTTAAGTATTTCATAACATCTTAAGCTACGATTCTTTCATTTTTTTTCTTTTACTTTTATCTTTTCTATCACAATATTTTACTTATCTAACAAGGTTACTTTTTTCTGCTTAAAATTTCAAATTCTTTATATAGCTTGATTTAATTGGGGGTTTAGCTTGAAAAACGAGATTTCACAAATACATTATAACTTACAAATACATCATAAGGAGGAGTTAGTGGAAGAAGAAAAAGACTTAAAAAATGATGTAGTTTTGAAATATGTTCCCCAGCTTTTGGACCTCTTTAAAAGTTCAAACTATATTATTCTTTTTCTTGATGAAAATTTTAAAGTTTTTTATGCAAACTATGGTGCTAAGAAGTTTTTTAAATGTTTTGCTTGTAAAGATGAAAAACTTGAACTTGAGGGAAAAAATCTTTTTGAATTATTTCCTGAACTTGACGTGGTTCTTGTAAAATACTATCTTGAAAATAACTCTTCATACCAAACTAGATACCTATTTTATTCATACGAAAACAAAGCAAGGGTTTTAATTTTACATCTTTTTCTTTTAAAAACTGAAACTGAAAACGAAAAAGTATTTTTCCTTTTTGGACAGGATGTTTCTGATTTTATGAGAATTACCTTTAATTTTGAACTTGCTCCCAAATTTGATAAACTAACAGGACTTCCAAATTTATCAACCTTTTTGGAAAACGCCCAAAAAAGCCTTTTTTCACTTTCAACATCTAAAAACAAATATGCGGTAGTTTTCGTCATTGACATTTATAACTTTTCAGCAATTAACAACCTTTACGGATTTAAAGCAGGAAACACTATTTTGAGAGAAATCTCTCTAAGACTAGCAAGAGTTTTAGGAGATAAAATTTCAATTGGAAGAACCTCTGCAGACGAATTTGCTATTTTTATCCCAGACTTAAAACAAAAAGAAGACATTTTTCAATATCTTGAGTTAATTAGCTCAATTTTTGAAATTCCTTTTAGATTAGATAAAGGAAATGGTGATTTTCTTAGGGTCCATTACAATCTTGGAGCTGCAATTTATCCATCTGATGGGAAAAACATTGACGTCCTTTATCAGAGAGCTCAAGCTGCATGCAATTTTGCTAAAAAGAAAGGATTAAACCAAGTGCAACTCTTTGATATAGATCTATCAGAAGAATTACAAAAAAGATTTGCAACTGAAAATTTAATTAGTGAATCTATAAATAATGATTGGTTTGTCTTTTTTGTACAGCCATATTTTGAAAGAACTAAATTTCAACTTGCAGGAGCAGAAGCTTTAGTAAGGATAATAAAACCAGATGGAGAAATAATTTTACCAGGATATTTTATTCAAACCCTTGAAAGATCAATCTATCTTGAAAGATTTGAAACCTGGGCTTTTGAAAATGCTATCGAACTACAAAAACATTTAAAAATTCCTATAAGCATAAACCTTACCTCATTAACGTTTTACAATATTGAATTTTTCACAAAAAAACAAGAAAAACTAAAATCACTCAGTCTTCCTCTTATTTTAGAAATAACAGAAAGAGTAGCAATCGAAAAACCTCAACAAGCAAGAGAAACCATAAAATATCTAAAAAGTTTTCCAATGCTAAAAATAGCAATTGATGACTTTGGAACAGGCTATAACGGACTTACTTACCTAAAAGATGTTTTAGTAGATATAAAGGATACGATAATAAAAATTGATATTTCTTTTGTGAGAGAGCTAAAAAACGAAAACCCAAAAACAAAACAATTAGTAAAAGCAATCATAGATTTAGCTCACACTTTTGGTGCAAAAACCTTAGCAGAAGGAGTTGAAACTGAAGAACAAGTAGAAATTTTATATAATTTAGGATGTGATTTCTTCCAAGGATTTTACTTTGAAAAACCTATACCTGTAGAAACTTTCAAAAAGAAATATTGTTTATGGTAAGAAAAGAAATTACTCTAAAAGCAAAACTTAAAAAAATTTTAAACGTTTACTATCCACAAGGAAGTTTTTTGGTTGAAATAAAAAATAAACCCTCAGGAAAAATTATAAGCATAAAAACAGATCTTTTAAAAACATCAAACAAAATGAAAAGAGAAATTATTTACTTAGAAAATAAACTAAAAAAAGAAGGTTTAGATGAAACTGAGTTTGATAAACTTATTTACTTAAAAAAAGCACTTAAAAAGGATGCAATGCTAAAACAGGAAATCAAAAGAATACTTTTGCAAAATGGCATTTGTTTTTATGAAAATATAGTAAGTTTGATTGTTGAAAGGTTTGATCTTGAGTTTGATTTGAAAGAACAATAATCAAAAAAACTAAAGTCTATCTTGCAAAAATTTTTATTTGTGTTAATAATATTTTTGATAAAGGTTTGATACACCCCCTTTCTCTGGATCAAAAGGTTTGATCCAGAACCTTCAAAAGCCCATCTACAGGTCTATTAAAAGTAAAATTCAAAAAAGTTAAAAAGTTCAACTACAAACAAGTAAAAAACACAATTTTGAAACCGTAAAAAAGATAAGCAATAACCTTTAAAGTCTAAAAAAATTAAAAAAAGTTTAAAAAAACTAAAAAAAAACAAAAAAAAGGAGGTGAACAATATGAATGAAAGAGAGTTTTTGATGAAAATGAAGCTTGAGTTAAGAGCTTTTGAAGTTTTACTTGATGAACATAGTCCCGAAGAAGCTTATGAAAAATGGAAGAAAGAAAGTCAATTTGACATAAGTGAGATCCTTGAGCAATGGATTTTTGTTGAAAGAAAAAGTAAGGAAGAACTAAAAAAAGAAATTAAGCTTTATTGCAAATTCATTGATCAAGACTTGATGTTTTTAGAACATTTTAAAAACCTTAACTTTGATGATTTCTTTTTTAGCAAGCAGTATGAAAGCTAAAAAAACTTAAAAAAATAAAAAAAAACAAAAAGGAGGTGTAGCTATGTTAGAAACATGCCCTATTTGCAGAGAAAGAGTTGCAATGTATTTTGTTACTGTTGCCAAAAAAGAAATAAAAGTATGTTATCAGTGTTATCAACTTTGGAAAATTCAATTAGAAGAGCATGTAAAAAAAGAAATTCGTTGTTTAGTAAAAGGACTTAAATGTTCTATTTGTAAAGAACGTGCAAGTAAAATAAAGAGATTTAATGAAGAATTACTTACTGTTTGTGATGAATGTTATGATATAATGTCTCGTTTGCATTTATATCAATACAAAACACTTGGAGAATTGAGAAAAAAAGTAAAGAAAGAAAGAGAAAAAGAAAGAAAGGAATTTTTAGAAGGTATCTTGGGTAGTATTGAAAATCTTGAAATTTTATGGGGGGAGTTCCCAGAATATTCTTTTTATGGTTGTCTAAAGCAAGGAATTAAAACAGCTCTTAGCTAATGACATAATGCCCCTTTATGGGGGGCTTAACAATCTGTAAAACCAGATTAAAAACTAAAAACCAAGAGGAGGTGAAACTATGGTTAAAGTAGTAAGAAGAGAAAAAGTAGAAAATGACTACTACAATTACACCAAATGGGTAGCTATTAGTGATGGTATTGTTTGGGCTACTATCTATCAAGGAAGAGGTCCTTTTCCAAGAACAAAATTCAATAAAACTTGGTTCTATGTTGTAAGATATGTAGACGAAGATATGCCAGAAAATTTTAAATATGAGCATTACAAAACTTTCAAAGAAGCAAGAAAAAGAGCGATTGAAATAGCTGAAGCAAAAATTTATGGTCGGGGCTCATAAAAAAAACAAAAAAAAAGGAGGTGTTAAAAATGAAAAAAGAAACAGCAGAAAAAAAAATTAAAAAAGTAATCCAAGATTTAGAAAAAATTTATGAAATAATGAAAAAGAAAAATTTTAATTTTACTAATTTATCTGACATTAGCTATCTTTTCGAAATTGTTAAAAAGATTGAAAAAACTTATTATCAAGAAAATTAAAAATAGATTTTAGAGTTTTTAGAAAAAATAATCCAAAATTTAAAACAAAAAAAGGAGGTATAAAAATGGAAAAAGAAATGAAAAAAGTAAAAGTAGAATACTTTCAAGAGACAGAATTTTTTGGAGTAAAAGATGATGGAGAAGCTATATATCGCACATATACATATGGTGTTGCTATTTGTCCTTTTTGTGGCTACGAATGTGACGCGATTCTAAGAGATAATTCAGAATTTCCTTCTTTGTTAGATGACGTCTGTCTGCATTTACGCCGTGTCAAAGATGGAATTGCTTATTTTTCAAAGGAGGAAAGACCAGAGATTAATCCATTTAAAAGATATTAGAACAAATTTTTGCTTAAAATATCAAAAAATTAGCCCCTAAGATCCTTTTATGGACTTAGGGGCTATTAAAAAACAAAGGGAGGTGGTGAGTATGAAAAAATTTAAAAAAGACTTACAGCATGAAGATAAAGTCATAGTATATCACAAAGTTAATAGGAATGGAGATCATATCTATTACTTTTATGATAACGGCAAAAAGGTATATCTAGATTGGGGAGAAATTGGACATATTCCTAACTGCGAAGATGCATTTCCTCATCCTCAAAAAGATATAGACCTTATCTTAGATGATATAATATGGGAAGATTAAATAAGCTATTTAAAAATAAAGAGAAGTTTTTCCGTTATAACTTTTAAAAAAAAACCGCTAATAGCAAAAAACAAAAAAACAAAAAAAGGAGGAGGCTATGGCAAAAAAATGAATTTTTTAGAAATTTGTGAAATTCTTGAAAATAAACCAGTTTCTTTATTTTGTAAATCTTGTCCTTATTATACTAAAAATGAAACATGTCCAACAGCACGTATTAGATGCTAAAAAATTGTTAAAAAAGTTATAAAAGAAAGAGGGGCTTAACACCCCTCTTTCTTTTATTTACAAAAAACCAAAAAAACTAAAAAGGAGGTATGCTATGGCAGAAAAAAACGTACAAAAAGATGTAGTTCTTCACGACAAACCAATTATTGTAGATTTAAATGAAATCCTTGAAGAATTTGAAGAAAAAATTGCAGAAGGAATTAAAGTCAAAGTCAAGAAATTAAAACACTATAAGGACAAGTATGATGTTGAATATGGTCCTTATATCATTAGAGTAAATACTCCATATTCTGCAAGAATGGCAATTTATGCTTTGCTAATGTGCGAAAAGAAACTTTTAGCAAACGGATATGTAGAGATGACTATAGATTGGAATGAAAAAGATTGGGAAATTTGGGATCCTTTTAGAATTTTTGATTATGGAGAATTTAAAATTTTTAGAGCTGGTAATCCTAAAGTGGAAATTGGAGATTCATTAATTGATATGGAAGTAAGAAGAATATTTGCACCTCTTGCTGATAATAAACTAAAAGTTTACATAAGAGCTTTTATGATGCCTCATCCAGTAATTGAATAAAAAAAATTAACAAGGCACCATCCCCTTTTTATAGGGTGGTGCCTTAAAAATTTATTCACTACTATCTCTTCTCACAACTACCTCTTCTCACATCCTTCCCAATCAAAATAAACAGAACAAGCCTTGTTTTGCTTATTTTTCTCTTTTTCTACTTTTTTTCCCTCTAACTCAGAAACCTCTTCATCACTCAAATCTTCTTTCACCTTTTCTTTTCCTTTTCTTTTTTCCTTTAAAACCTTTTCATCCTTATAAACTTTCTGATAATACACTCTCTTTGTCTGATAAGCTTGATAAGCTTGATATTTCTCCTTTATGTAGTAAAAAGCATAAAAAATACCAACCAAAATTCCTATTATCAATAAAAGCTTTGTTATGGCAAAATGATGATGGTGGCGTACCATAAAAATTTTGTTTATTTTCCCTTATGATTTTTGAAAAGGTTGTTGAGTAACGTTACCATCTTGGGTTTTAATTTAGATAAAAAATAACAAAAAAACAAAAAGGAGGGTGGTGTATGGTAATGGTAAAAAAGGTGTGTGCTTTAGCTCTTTGTTTAAGTGCTTTATCTTTTAGTGTTTCTAATGTTTCACATGCTTCTGATGCAACTCAAAAATCTTTTCTTCAACGTATTAAACATGAAGTTAATCTTGGTCCTGATGTAAGCTACATTACTTACAGAGAGCCAGGTATAATGAAAGAAAGAGGATGGTTTTATGGAATTGCGGGAGAGGGATATCTAAAATATCCTTTAAACAATTGCTGGAATTTAGCTACTGGGCTTGAAGCTAAATATGCTTGGTCAAGAGTTGATTATTCTTCAGATGAATCAGGTGATATGGATGGAATAAAAGATAGACTTTTTGAGGTAAGATTACTCTTAGGTGCTGAATGGCTTCCTTACAAAAACATTTCTTTCATGCCTTATGTAGGTTTTGGATACCGCAAACTTACTGATGATTCATCTGGAAAAGAAACAGACTTAGGTGCTTCAGGATATAAAAGAACCATTAGATATTTTTATGTACCTATAGGAATTTCTGGAGTATATTACATTAATCCCAACTGGAAAATTAAAGGCTATGCCGAGTATGATTACTTTATTCGTGGAAAAGTAAAATCATATTTAAGTGATGTTGATCCTACTCGTAGAAAAATAAAATCATCTACAAGTTATGAACCGATTGATCCGACTCCGACTCCGACACTTTATGAAGATATAAAAAACACTCAAGATGATGGTTATGGAATAAGAGCTGGTGTAAGTATTGTAAGAAACTTTAAGTCTTTTGAGCTATCAGGTGGACTTTATGTCAAATATTGGAAGATAGATGAGTCTGATATTTCTTATGATAGTTTGGGAAATGAATGGGTTGAACCTAAAAACCATTCAACTGAAACTGGTGCTATGTTAAGAATAAGTTTTTAAACACAAGAAGATAAAAATATCTTATAGGGAGAAGGATTCTTTCTTTCCTTCTCCCTTTGGTTTTAGTAAAATGTCATTAAAATATCATTAAAAAAAACTCTTTAAAAATAAAAGGAGGAAGTAGTTAATGATGGTTAAAAAAATTGTTTCGCATCTTGCACCAAGACACATGGATGATTTTTTAGCAGTTGCTCTTTTGAAAACCAAGTATCCTCAAGCAGAAATAGAATACATACATCCTCAAAAAGTTCCTTCTTCTTATCTAAAGACTTCTGAAGTTTGTCTAGTTGATGTAGGAGAAAATTTTCATCCTAAACTAAAAAACTACGATCATCATCAGGATATAAAACTTCCTTCAAGCTTTATTCTTGTGTTAATGAGTGAGTTTGTGAAAGAGCTGTTAACAGATAGAACTTTAGTAAACTCACTAATGACTGAATTTTTTAGAGACATAGTAATAAACGAAATTATGAAAGGTATAGTAGTGAGTAAATTTTTAAAAGAACTTCCTATAAGTTCTCTTTTTAAAAGCCAGGTAGTCAGATTTATTGATTTAACAGATAGATATGGATTTAAAAAAGCAGCTGAAATAGAAAAAGTCTCTTTAAATCCTGAAGAAGATAAAATGAGAAAAGAAATATTACTTGTTGATCTTACAAAACATGGAAAAGAAGTTGGAGAACTTGTTTGGGAAACTTTAGTTGTTAACACTTACTCAGAATGGATTAGAACTTTTTATCAGAAACTAGATAAAAAAGGACTTCTTGATGAGCCAAGAGAAGTTTTAGAAAAAGAAAATACTCTTTTTAAAGAAAAGCTCGCAAAAGCAAAAATTTTACAAAATGACGGTTTAAAAGTTTTAGTATCAAACGAAACTTTAGCACCAAATCATTTTAAAGTGTTTAGTGAAAGTGGAGTTGATCTTATAATTGAAAGAAACTCAATGAACCCAAAGCATACAAGTATCATAAAGAATACCTCATCTTCAAAAACAAAAAACATTGAGCTTGCAAAAGTATTTGCTCTATATCCAAAAGTGTTTTTACATCAAGGAGGATTTATTGCAGTAATTGATGTTCCTATAGAAGAGGTATCAGTAGTGAAACTGCTGGAAGTGATTTAGAATGAAAAATTTCTAGGAAAAACATTTCTTTCACAATAATCTATCTTCTCAAAACTATTAAATGTTCTGTTTTTATTCTACTATCTTTTTTTTTAGAGGCTGGATTTACTTTTGATTCAAACATAACTCTTGATACAATTTTATCTACAAATGTAATTTCATGTTTCCATCCAAACTCTTTTAAATGTTCCACTATTATTTCATCTATTGGTATTGGAACGGTTCTTATTTTTGCTGGACCAACAAAAATGCACATATAATCTAACACTTTTTTTCCAAGTTCTTGAAAAATCTTTAAAATGCTAAAAAAATATCTATCATACAAAATTTTAAGATGTTTTTCCTCTATTTTTTCTCTAAATTCATAATATTTTTCTGAATATATCTTAATCTCTTCAACATCTCTATAGGGTATTTCTTTTTTGCTTAATTCTTTTATGTAATTTTCATTATATCCGAGCCAAAAAAGTTCTAATTTAGTGGATCTTATATATTCTTGTGCTTGTAAATAGGGAGGAGAAGTTATTAAAATATTTACTTCATCTTTAAGGTCTGTTTCTAATGCATCTATACCTATTTTTATCTCATAATTTACATCTTTAGGATTTAGTCTATTATACTCCCAAACTTTTTTTAAAAGTCTAACTATTTCTTTTTCAAGCATATTATAAAATTCTTTTTCCCAGTCTCCTTTCAACAGTCTTTCTATCTTTTTTTTAGAATATTTTGACCTGTAAAGTTTATGAACCTTTTCATCACTATAGGAAAAATATTTTGTTACATTAATTAGAGGAATTAGAAGAAAATACTTAACATTACTTGATAATGAATGAACATATCCCCAAGCTTTAGAAAGGACAGAAACAAATTCTTCAGGAAACCAATAATTTAGGTTGGACCATTTCGGAATAAAAATTTTCTCAGAATTTTTTATTTCTTTTATTAATTTGGGGATATTTATATTATGGTATCTTATTATAGCTGTGTTATGAACTACTTCCAACATAGGGTTTAAATCCCATAGTTCATAGTTATAGCCATAAATTCTTGATACAAGTCCAACAGTACCATAGCCAGCAAAAGGATCAAAAATTTTCATACCAGGTTTAGCATAATTCTTAAGAATAAAAGCAACTACTTGAGGAATAAATTTGGCTGGATATTTATAAATAGCAAAGGTCCCATAAGTTGTAGATGGAATTTCAGGTATGGAATTTCTAAAAAGTATAGCAACTTTTTCATAGTCTTTCATTATTCTGTAGATATCTCCAAGGTTCAACTTACTCCAGCATTGATACAGGTCCAGCATGCATTAATCTCTTGCTGCATATCAATTTTCTCCATAATTTAACCTCCTAACTGTTTTTTACTTTTTAAAGACAAGTTGAGGTAACTTAATAGAGTAGAGTTTTAAAAGATGCTTTTAATTCAGCACTTTTTGTATTCTTTCTGTAAGTTTTGGAATTATATCAAGAGCAGTTAAAGTAATTTTCTTATTTTCTTTGAAAAGAAAATTCATTATACTTTGTTTTACTGCCTCATCGCCTTGTGTTTCTTCTAACATTTCCATAAATTCAATAAACTTATCTTCTATTTTTTGAGCAAATTCACTTGGTTTTACTTTTTGTAATTCTTCAGGCAAAAGTTTTGTTAAAATTAAATACCATATGTTTTGAGAAACTCTTTTTTCAACAAAAAGCATAATATTAAATCTTACTAAAATAGCAAGAACTTCTTCAAGCGTTATTTTATCTTCAGCTCCTTCACAGTATTCTTTAATAGAACTTAAACAAGCTTCAACAAAATCAGAAAGTTCATGCTTGTAGCTAAATTTTTTAAGACTTTCTATGATTTTTTCCCCACTTATAGCAGAATATTCCGCCACCACCTTTTCCATAAACTCTTTACTATTTTTTATCACCATAGCTTATCTTTCCCTTTTTTTCTTCTTCTAATAAGTTCTTCTGCCTTAACTTTTCTAGTATGCTCTTTATAAAAAGCTAAAGCAACAGACACTAAAATAGCAAAAATAGCAACAATAAGCAATAAATCAATTGAAGTTATTTTTTCCCCTTTTCATAATATCACCATATTACCATTTTGCATAATATAAGTGTTCAAGAAAAGTAACTTTAAAAAGGATTTAAGGGGAACTTTTGAAGGGGAATTGATAGGGTGATAAGTTGCTGGGGTGATGAGGTAATAAGATTAGAAAGGTGATAAGACTGGAATTGGGGTTGATAAGATTGAAAATAAATAATTCCACACGAAAGATTAGAAAAATAAAAAAAGGGGCGTAAGCCCCCTAAAATTTATTATTGCTCAATATTTTCGAGATAGGTGAAAATGGATTCTGTATTGTAAGGGGCAAGAAGCTTCATCAAAAAACGGATGTATTCTCCACGAATGTCTTGAGGGATTTTAGTGCGCTCGGCATAGTCTACAAGGCGACGAATGTCGTTGTCATTAAGCACGCCGAGTTTGTTAGTGTGATTGAGCAAGAAATTTTCATCCAAATAAACCCAAAATGGCAGAGCTATTATGATAGTTCTTAAATGCGGAAGTCTTATCACAGGAGTTTGAGAATCAAGCCAACCAAGAGTAATCTCCTCTGTCAAAACAATAGCCCTAAAAAGTTTTTCTTGGTAAAAAGAAATCTCTTCAGCCAAAGCAAAATAAACGGAAGGAAAAGTGCAAAGCTCACGCAACTCGTTCACTTTGGGAGGGATCTTTTGAGAGACTGGATATATTATAAGTTCTTTTCCTCTTAGAGATTTATACAATTCCCACTCTTTTTTAATCCTATCTGTTTTTTTCATATCTTCCCTCCTTTTTTTAATTTTTAAATTTCCCCTTCCGTCCCAGCCACGAAAGGGGAAAATTTTAATTTTAGGGCGGGGTGGGCGCCCCTGTGGATTTTTAAATATTTGCAAAAATTATTTCGTAATACGACTCTGTTTTACCGTTTTCCCATTGATATATTTCTTTTTGAATAACTACCCCCTTTTTAAGGATGATCTGAAACTTTTTCCAATTTTGCAAAAGGCTACCATCATTTTTACCTTCTTTTATTAGTTTTTTTTCATACTCGTCGGAAAATACAAAAGTTTGAACATAATTGCGACATTTTCCATCTCTATCATACTCTAACACCCTATCCCACTCATACACTTCTATTTTTTTACTTTCCATTTTTTTCACCTCCTTTCAAATTTCCTCCCCCCGTTTCCCAGCCAAACGGGAGGAAAAATTTTTTTACAGGGCGGGGCTGGGCCGCATTTTTTAAATGTTTTTAAATGTTTCTTACTTTTAGAATCGAAATCGTTAAAAGAATTATAAAAGGCATTCCCCAATACACTACTGCTAACATTTCACTCATAGTCCTGCCTCCTCTCTCTTTTTTGGCAGCCCCCAAGTCTATAAAAAGACTTAGGAGCTGCTTAAAAATTTTAACTAACAGCTAGCTGATCTCAGGACTTTCAAGTTCTGAGATCTGCTCCGCAATCTGCTCTGCAGGAGTGGCATATTCAATATGCCATCCCTGCGATTCAAAAACCATTTCTGTCAATACGTTTCCGTTCCTTTCATCAAAATCATAATCTTCATAATCTTCATCATAATAACTTTTTAATAATTCATACCATCGATACACTTTTTCCCATGATATCATGGCTGCCCCCCCTTTTTTAATTTTTTTGAGTCCCCTCTCATATTTGAGAGGGGACTATACTCCACCTACCTTCCAAAAAGCCCGCAAAAAAAAACGGACTTAGGAAGATCAAGGTGGATTCGCCACCTTATTAGGTGGCGAAAAAAATAAAACTTTATAAACTTTTCTTATTTTCTTTAGGAGGCTTAGATTTTTTACTTTTTGATTTTTAAAAACAATTTGAGCGTTTTGACTTTTTTTAACCCCTACTACTTAGGGGTTTTCCTTTTTGAAGGTCTGGAACCTTTTTTTGGTTCCAGAAAAAAAATTGAAAAAACTCTAATAAATAGAAAGTATCAAACTTCCTACTTATTAGAGTTTAACAAAGTAACTTTATTTTTCAAGGGGATTAGCAAAAAAAATTTTTACAAAAAATAAAAATTGTTTGAAAAAAGTAAAATTTGAGTTTTTGTTTCTCCCCTACCCCTTCCCCCCCTGAGGGTAATCTCAGGGGGGTTCGGGGTTTTTTTATTTAAAAGTTTTATTTTCAAAAGAAATTAAGGGTAAGGAGAAAATAAAAGTAAGGGAAAATTAGAAGTAAGGGTAAGAAAAAAGTAAAAATAAGAATTTGCATTTAAATTTTTACATCTTTTTACCATAACTACCTCCTTTTGTTCTTCTTTTTCTTTCCAAATCATAGTTTCACCTCCTTTTTTAATTTTTTTAATATCTTTTTCATTTTTTACTTCTTTTTCATTTCTTACTTTTTTCATCATAGCACACCTCCTCCTTTTTTAATTTTTTTTATTTTTTGTTTTTTGTTTTTTATTTACTTTTTTTTGCTTTTGTTTTTTAAAAAATTACACACTTACAATCTCTTTTAATTGCTTCGAGAAGATCACCATATCTTGCTTCTAATGTTCTTTTTATGCTTTCCCATTCACTTTCTTTAAAAAATTTTGCATAATCTGTTTTTTCTTCTATACATACCTCAACTACTTTAAAGTCTTTGTAAAGACCTAAATAAATCGAAAAATTTAAAATATCACCATCTTCATACTGCAGCTGTGTTTTATATAAAGTTCCTTCTACTTTTTCACTTTCATCTTGAATTTTTTCTGTGTCAAATTTGACTACTTTCCATCTTTTGCTTAATCTTTTATTGATTTCATGCATCATTTCTGATGGTTTCATGTTTAAAATTTCAATTCCCATACCCACTACCTCCTTTTAATTTTTTTAACGTTTTTACTTTTATGTTTGCTATTAACGAGCATTTAAATTCTTTAAAAATTTTTTCATTTCTTTTGAAGTAAATGGTGTTGGAGCTAAAATTGGTCTGAGAAGTTTTGGATCTCCTGTTTTCCAGAACTGATCTAAAGTTTCTTCATCTAAATTACGAGCAGTATATATTTCGATAAAAATTTGAGGAATTTCATCCATTATACCTTTTTGATAATTCTTAGTTGTAATAACATAATAATAATCAATATCACCATGCAAAACTACATCTTCTTCTTTTTCAAAAACTGCATCAACTTCAAAAATTAAAGGATCTGTTGCAATAATAAGGGAGGCAAGATGTAAAGCTCTCCCAAGCATCCATCTTTCATTTTCGTAATTACTCTTAAACACTTTTTTAACTTCATTTTTAAAAACTTTTTCATAATTTAGCATTATAGGTATCATATACTCAGGATATCCATCATAATGGTGATAAAGAAGTACATAAGGTTCTTTATAATCTAAACCTTCACTTTTCACTAAAACATTTGCTCTTGTTGACATACTCCACCCCCTCCTCTTTTGTTTTTTTTTAATTTTTGCAAATAGAAAAGGGGGTTTTAAGCCCCCCCTCAATTTTTTTAGATAGCTTTATGAATTTTTGACAAATGTCAAAAATTCATAAAATTTCTTTAAACCCAAATGCAGTGATAAACTGCTAGATCAGATATTTGGTATACACATTCTCTTGCATCAATTTCTCCTTTTTTGTATTTTTCAATAATTTCAAAGACTTTTTTCTTGTCCTTGTTTCTAAAAACCATGTCAAACTGAAAATTTTTTACGTCTTGGAAAGGTGCTTCATAAATTTTCCAGGTCCAGAATTGTAGTCCGAAATAGCCTTCTTTAAATTGTGAAAGATCATCCCTTGTGACATCATTTACCCACTGATCAAACTCAGTTAAATCAAAAATCTCACTTGGTTTGTATCCTCTTCTTTCCATTTCTTCAAAAAGTTTGCTTTTTACCATAGTCCCACCTCCTTTGTTTTTTTAAACGTTTTTACTTTTATTAGTTTTTAAATTTTCTACTTTTGTTAACATAGTCCTACCTCCTCCTTTAGTTTTTTTTAATTTTTTGATTTTTTTAAGCTTTTTCTCTTTTTTTAGGCGAAACTAATTTTTCTTTTTTCTTCTGAATTTTCTTCGAAATTTTCAAGATAATGCATTAGATCTAAAAATTTGAAAATTTGAGGAGCAATCTTTATTGCTTTGTAGATGAGGGTGACAAAATTTTTCAGTTCATTCTTGAAAAATATTTGAAGTCTCATTGGTTCTATAAAAGTTTCATCTAAGCTTTTACAGAAAAACAAGAATTGACATGTCACTGGATATAATTTTTCATAAGATAGTTTATCCTCTAATGACCCTCCTTTTATGTTTAAAAATATTCCATTTTTATCTATCTCCCAGAAAGCTAGTATTTTGCTATCTCTATAAACAGTTGTGACCAAAAATAAAAATGCAACTGTTTCCGCTATACTTTTTTCATTCACTTTCACTTTTTGTGGAATAAAATTTCTGACAAACTCTTCATTTATATTTAAAGCTGGTACTTCATTTTTAAATTCTATCCATGCCTTATAACAATAAGACAATTCTTCTTGAGATATTTCTTTTTCTTTAATAAATTTTCTTAAACAATCTTTAAACTTTGGATTTTTTTGAACTAAAAGAATAAGTTTTTCAATTCTTGTCATTTTTACATATTTTCAGGGCTTTCAGCCCTATCCCCCATTTCTTGGGTTTAATTTAAAGCAAAAAAATAAATAAAAACAAACTGATTTTCTTAATATAAGGCTCCTTAATATAAGGAAAAAAAAGTAACTACTTGGCAGATGATGTGGTAAAATAAAAGATAAAAGGGAGCAGGGTCCTGCCTCCTCTCCCACGATTTATTAATCCTGCCTCCTCTTTAATTTTTTTGTTTTTTTGTTTTTAAATTCCTGCCCCCTCTTTTTTTCAGGGTTAAAAAATCTAGCAGAAATTTTCAAACAATCCTTTAGCACAATCAAAGCAGAAAAATTTACCACTAACTAGCATGCCTTCATACACAATGTTTCCACAACATTCACACTCTATAGTCCCAAAAACAACACTCCCATCTTTCCAAATTTCAGCAAAAGAAACAATCCTACCATAATGGTTGGTAATATATAAATCGGAAACTTCAAAATTATTTAAATCAATAAAATCAGTAGGGGTTTTAAATTGGTGTTTCATGGTCCACCTCCTTCTAAATTTTTATAAAATTTTTTGGTTGTTTTTCAGTTGATAAGTTGTTATTTGGAAATAAACTAGAAGTGGAAGTTTTCTTAAAAATCGCTAGAACAAAATATCCCCAGAAATAAAAAGTCAGAATGAAAAAAAATCAAAAAAAAATAATCAGCTTCAGAAGGAAGGAACTTTTTTAAAATTTGATTTTTTTGAAAGCTCTTAAGTAAGAGCTTTTTTGAAGGCTAGAAGGTCTGGGAGATCTAAAATTTCTCCCAGAGAAATCTTTTTTATTATAAGTATAGCAAAGTTTTTTATTTTTGCAAGAGGGTTTTTAAAAAATTTTTTTAAAAATTTTTTTTCATAAAAAAGGGATATAAAGCTACACAAAACCATATTTATCAAGATAAAATTTTTGCAAACATAGCAATAGTTCTCTGTCTTGTTTAATTTCTTTTATAAGCTCTATTAAATCACCAAATTCATCTCTATTAAGCATCACCTCTATTTTTTTATCTCTTTCTTGATTAAATTTTCGATTAAACGTAAGATTTATAAAATTTGTAAATTTGTCTTGAGAAATACTAAAACTTAAAACAGAAAAACCATCAACTTTTTCTCTTTTTGCAAGCAATACAAAAAATGCAAATACTTCACTAATATCAAGTGTTATTTTCAATTTTTCTTTAAAGTGAATATCTAACTTATCCCGTTTAAACTCAATACACACATTGTTTCTTTCAAAAATAAACTTAACTTTTTCAAACTCACTCTTTTTCTCAAATTTAAAAAGCTCTTCCAAAGAAAAATAAATACTTGAAAGTGGAATAAGATCTTGCCTAATTATCTTGTA
>Ga0123519_10003758_pt1 | contig 24979 bp, 21 predicted proteins | sample YelNatPaOPRAMG02_FD_87396 | JGI IMG/M metagenome (GOLD analysis project Ga0123519, IMG submission 87396) | Hot spring microbial communities from Yellowstone National Park - Yellowstone National Park OP-RAMG-02 (version 2) | ecosystem: Environmental > Aquatic > Thermal springs > Hot (42-90C) ...
GCAAACAAGGTTATCGCGGGTTCAAAAGTATCGTTCCCAGAGGCTATAGTGGAAGAGGCGGTTGATTCGCAGTTGCAAGAGCTCACTGAGACACTGCGAAGAAGAGATCTGACTCTAGCCGACTATTTGCGGCACACTGATCAAACGATAGAACAGTTGCGGGAGCGAATCGCCGAGGATGTAAGGAGACAGCTTACAGCTACTCTGGTATTCCGGGAGATTATACAACGGGAGAATATTACCGTATCTGATGAGGATGTGGATGCGGAAATAAAAGAGATGGCTCGCGAACGCCGTGTGCCGGTGGAGTCCATGAGGGCTTATGTAGATTCGACACAAAGCAAAGATGTGGTGGAAAGTCGCGTCCGGCGTAGGAAAGTGCTAGATTTTTTGGTTCACGCGTCCAATATAAAGAACGTGAGTAGTTAACAAATCGTAAGTCATTCGCATACCAGATAAGGCAAAACACTATTAGCGGCGACTGCCGCTGTCCGAAGTAGCGCTTGAAGTGTGGAAAGGAGTTAATCTCATATGTCGCTGATTCCTATGGTCGTTGAGCAAACAGCTCGCGGTGAGCGAGCTTACGATATCTATTCGCGTCTTCTCAAGGATCGGATCATCTTCATTGGCACGACCATAGACGACGACATAGCCAATCTTGTTGTCGCTCAGATGCTATTTCTGGAGAAAGAGGATCCCGATAGGGAAATCGAGCTTTACATCAACAGCCCTGGGGGATCGGTGATAGCCGGATTAGCAATTTATGATACGATGCAAGTTATAAAACCCGATGTGGCAACCCTGTGCGTCGGCCATGCGATGAGCATGGCGGCGGTGCTGCTAGCTGCAGGAGCACCCGGAAAGAGGCTGTCACTTCCGAACGCAAGAGTGATGATCCACCAGGGTAGTGCAGGTTTCCACGGAACACCTTCGGACATTGATATAGTTGCGCGGGAAGTGCTTCGCTACAAGGCATTGCTCATAGAGATACTTTCTAAACACACTGGGCAGCCGAAAGAGAAAGTAGAAAAAGATATTGACCGCGACTATTATATGTCGGCGGAAGAAGCGCAAGAATATGGCATTATAGATAAGGTGATCACTTCCAAGAGTTGACGTGGGCGGTTGCGCCAGGAACACAAAAACGTGTATTCGAGCGTCTGGCGCGGACAGCCGGGAAGTGATCTAGTTGGTGGATCGGGGGATCGGGGATTTGACCAGAATTGGTTATGATCGAACCGGGGAGCGATGTGTTCTTTGTGGTAAGACCAAGGACCAGGTAAAGAAGCTCCTTTTGGGCGTATACGGTGGGGTATGCACAGACTGTGTTGAGCTTTGCAGCGAGATTATTAAGGAGAGCTCTCCGGCAGCAGAGGGATTTCGCACCACTGACGACATACCAAAACCCAAGGATATTTATCGCTTCCTCAGCCAGTACGTTGTAGGTCAAGACAAGGCAAAGCGCATCCTCTCCGTAGCAGTATATAATCACTTCAAGAGAATCAATTCCAACTCGACAGAAGTTGAGCTGCAGAAGTCTAACATCCTGCTTATTGGTCCTACTGGGTCTGGTAAGACCTTGCTCGCACAAACGCTTGCCAAGATGCTCAATGTTCCGTTTGCGATAGCCGACGCGACGTCGCTGACGGAAGCCGGATATGTTGGGGAGGACGTGGAAAACATCCTGCTCAAGTTGTTGCAGGCTGCGGATAAGGGAGATAGTATTCAAAACACAATTAGGAATGCTCAAAGGGGCATAGTGTACATTGACGAGATTGACAAAATAGCGCGAAAGTCTGAGAACCCATCTATCACAAGGGACGTCTCCGGTGAGGGTGTGCAACAGGCTTTGCTTAAAATTCTAGAAGGCACGATTGCAAACGTGCCGCCACAGGGTGGCAGGAAACATCCTCAGCAGGAATACATACCAATTGATACTACGAACATATTGTTCATCTGTGGTGGTGCGTTCGAGGGTTTGGAGGATATTATATCGCGCAGGATTTCTGACAATGCGATGGGCTTCCGGGCACAGGTTAGGAGTCGGAAAGAATACAACGTGGGAGAAATCCTCGCGCAAGTGCTTCCGGAAGACTTGTTGAAATACGGTCTAATACCAGAGCTAGTCGGTCGACTTCCTGTGATCGCGACCCTGGATCAACTGACCGAGGACGATCTAGTCAAGATTCTAACCCAGCCGAAGAATGCGCTAGTTAAGCAGTACCAGAAGTTCTTTGACTATGATGGCGTAGAGCTAGTTTTTACGCAGGATGCTCTAAGAGCTATTGCTGCCGAGGCGATAAAGCGAGGGATAGGTGCGCGCGCCTTGCGAGCCATCATAGAAGAGGTTATGCTGAACATCATGTACGAAGTGCCTTCCTGCAAGGACGTAAAGAAGTGCATTGTCACAAAAGAGACGATCGTAAACAGGAAGGAACCTACTCTTATTACCCTCAGTGAGATGGGTCAAGCATCGCTTGGCGAGATCGAAAAGGCATCTTAAGACCCCAGGCTTGAACCCTTCTTTTTGCTTGTCCAAACTACAAGACGTTCGAAAAAGTCTTACGCCCGCCTAGCCGTTCTGCGTATCAATTTGGCTTTACTGGATGCTAACTTCCGAAGGAATGGCTGAGCCAGTTCAATAATGATATGGCAAGACACTTAGTTTGCCAATTAGGAGGAGCTGGACTATGGGCGATACGAAGATTTCTCGGCGGTCGTTTTTGGCTTCCACAGCGGCTGGGGTAGCGATTGTATCGTTGCCAGAGTGGTTTACTAAGCGCGAGAGCTACGCGGCTGGAGTGCGTAGGAAAAAGTTTGGACCCAATGACCAGATCAATGTAGCAGTTATCGGTCCTGGTGGGAGCAAGGGTGGGTACAAGCAGGGTTTGCACGATACCCTTGCGATTGCTTCTCAGCCGGGAGTCAAGATTGTGGCAGCCTGCGACGTAGACGAAACCCACCTCAACGAAGCAGCGGAACGGCTGGGTCCTGAGTGTCGGAAATATAGAGACTTCCGAGAACTGCTCGCACAGAAAGACATCGATGCGGTGGTAATCGGTACGCCTGATCATTGGCATGCTTATATTTGCATAGCCGCTATGAAGGCAGGAAAAGATGTCTATTGCGAGAAGCCGCTCACACTTACAATTGACCAGGGCAAGAAAATAGTAAAGACGTGGCGCGAGACTGGAGCGGTATTCCAGACTGGAAGTCAGCAAAGGTCGGACAAGCGGTTCAGATTGGCGTGCGAGCTTGTCAGGAATGGTCGAATAGGCAAGCTTACGAAAGTCGAAGCACACCTGCCCACTGGTCCCGTTGGCGGACCTTTCCCTGTTCAGGATGTGCCTTCGGATTTCGATTGGGACATGTGGCTTGGTCCCGCTCCGATGGTTGACTATGTGCGCGAACGCACACACGGATCATTCCGGTGGTGGTTGGATTACTCGGGAGGTATGCTGACCGACTGGGGAGCACATCACTGCGATATTGCGCAGTGGGGTCTGGGTACCGACCGATCAGGTCCAATTAGCGTGCAGGCTTATGGCAGAGGTCCGAAAATAGGTGTTAATTGCTACGATACTATTCCGGAATTCGATGTGACCTTGATTTACGAGAATGGTGTGCATCTGCGGGTTACAAACGAGGGACCGAACGGCGTGCATTTCTACGGCGAGGAAGGTTGGATATTCGTGAGCCGTGGGGAAATCAAGGCGAGTGATCCCAAGCTTATTGAGGAGCCTCTGCCGTCCAACGCGATCAGGCTTTACGAATCCAACAATCACGCTGCAAACTTCGTGGAGTGCATACGTTCTCGGCAGCAGCCGATCTGCGATGCAGAGATCGGGCATAGGTCTGTAACTATTTGTCACCTGTGCAATATTTCGTTGAAGCTCGGCGGCCGCAAGTTAAGGTGGGATCCTGTGAAGGAAGAATTCGTTGGGGATCCTGAGGCGAACGCGCTCCTGAAGCGGCCGGCTCGCGCACCATGGGTGGTGTAAAAGAGATGGAAATAGTAGCGACCGTAGATGGTCGACGGTGCCATAGGGCACTGCACATTGAGGGCAGAAAGGTCAGCTGGCTGACGGTTATAGATTACCATCAGCGAATTGGATCGGCTGTAGTGCGAATGGGTGGAATCGCGGGTGTCGGCACGGAACCCAGCGAGAGGATGAAGGGGTACTCGCGTAGGGTGATCGAAGATACCGTCCGCTATATGTACGAGCAAGGCTTTGACGTATCCTGGTTGTTCGGCATCCGCGATTTCTACCCCAAGTTTGGATATGCTGTATGTGCGGCCGCGACGAGCATTACTATGGCAACGAGGGATGCCGAGCGGGCAAGGGATGCAGTGGGAGACTTCAAAATACGTCCCTATAACGAGGAAGATTTAGATGCTTTAATCAGCCTCTATAACTACGCGAACCGCTCAAGAACCGGAACAATCGTCCGCGAGAAACCCTATTTTTCGGGCATCTCAAAGGGGTCACGCTGGGGAGTCTCGGCGAATGTCATAGTGGTGACGGACGAAATGGGTCGTTTTGTCGGTTATGCGGCTTACGACCAGAACGAGACCGAGGTGATTGTGACGGAAATAGAGTCGCGCAATCCACTTGCGTATCCGAACCTGCTCTATGAGTTTGCCAAGTTGGCCATAGATCGCCGAGCCGGTTCTATTACCTTGCTTATGCCGGTTGACCACCCGTTTGCGGTGTTTTGCCGGAGGTATGAATGCAGCGTGACTATCAACTATCACCGCTGCGGCGGAGCTATGGGTCGGATAGTTAACCTGCGCACCACTTTGGACAAGATCGCTGGCGAACTATGCGAGCGGCTTTCAACCTCGCCGTATCGTAATGCGAATACTTGTTTGTGGATTTGCACGGATATAGGCGAGGTTGCCTTAGAATTGGCGAACGGCAGGGTTGCAATAAGAGAAGCTTGCAACCATGGCAATTGTGTCCAGTTGCCGCAGTCCAAGCTTTGTCAGCTGATATTCGGGTACCGACCCGCAGAAGACTTGCTTACCGAGAGAGACGTGGTCTTTAGTGGTGACGCGTTGGGTATTTTGCAAGCACTTTTCCCTCCGCAGAATACCTACGTTTGGGCGGCTGATCACTTCTGAGCAATCCCTGACGTGTGTTTGATGCGCGTTCACAACCTGCATGCTGGCTACAATGGGTGCCCCGTTCTGCGGGGCGTTTCCATTGATTTACTTCGCCAGGACTTTGTAGGCGTGATTGGTCCTAACGGCAGCGGTAAAACGACCCTTCTTAGGTCAATGACGCGATCGCTCAAGCCTGTATCGGGCGAGGTAGAACTGGAAGGCAGGGATGTCTATTCAATCCGCGCAAGAGACTTTTCCAGACGCGTAGCGGTCGTGCCCCAAGATACTGTGGTAGCGTTTGATTTCAGTGTGCTTGAGATAGTCCTGATGGGTCGGTCGCCGCATCTGGGCAGGTTCGCTGTGGAGTCATCACGAGACTTAGACATTGCCGGGGAAGCGTTGAGGCTGACTGGCACATTTCATCTCAAAGACCGTTCGATAAACGCTCTGTCGGGTGGCGAGAGACAGAGGGTATTGATTGCGAGGGCTTTGGCTCAGGAGCCGGAGCTATTATTCTTGGACGAGCCAACTTCTCACCTAGATATTAGCTTTCAATTTGAGATTATGGACTTGGTGCGGTCGCTAAATCGCAACCGCGGCATTACCGTTTTCGCGGTGCTTCACGATTTGAATCTAGCCAGTCAGTACTGCGATCGGTTGTATCTGTTAGGTGATGGTGTGGTGCAAGCTTCTGGGGCTCCTGAGGAAGTGATAACTACTGACAACATTCGCCGTGTTTACAATGCTGATGTGTGGGTTCGGAGGAACCCGGTGACGCAGAGGCCTTATGTGATAGCCGGGGTAAGGCGTGGGATTCGCCAAGAATCTGATGATCTGATGCGGCAGGTTTGGGTTCATGTGGTTGGTGGCGGAGGAACCGCGGCGCCGCTTATTGCGAAACTCGTGCGGCGCGGATATAGGGTTACTTGCGGAGTGCTGAACGAGGGTGATGCGGACTATGAGGTAGCGGGGGCGTTGGATGTGGAGTGTATATCGCTTCCCGCATTTACCTATGTAACCGCGGAAGCTGATGCAGAGCATCGCCGGTTGATAGATTCTGCGGACTTCGTGGTTTTGACCGACGTGCCTGTAGGTCATGGTAATATCGCGAACGTGAGGGCGGTGCGAGATGCTGCTATCTCCCGAAAACGTGTTATCATTCTGAAACCTTCGCTTGTTGTCGAGAGGGACTTTACCGACGGAGAGGCAACAACGCTTGTACAAGAAGCTTTAGCTGCTGGAGCGCAAGCCGCAGGTTCCGCAGACGAAGTACTGCAGGCTATTGAAATAGGCAACAAGCAAACGAATTGATTCCCCAGTGTGCTGTCAGAAATGCCTGTTTTTAGATGTGGAAGGGCGTGTTGGCATGGCGCTTGCACATTCCATGGTTGGGAGTCAAATTCAGGGCAGGCACCAAGCAGCCCGGGAAGAGCAGGCGGCATATGTTTAGGGAGAATGGTTTCCTAATAATAGTGAACGCAGTAGCACTGGGCGTGCTGATCTCACTGGGGAATGCTCTGGTTAACTGTGTCCATCAATTGCCAATACCGCACCCACGATAGGCTCAGTGCTGGCAAATTTGGCTTGCAGCTGTTACGGTTTTGAAGATGTAGCGGCGGCTCTCGGACTTGCGATCGGGAGCCGCCGCAAACTATCTAGCCCAATATTTGCTGTTTATTGTCCACCTGTGCAAGCTATGCGCCTCGGACGCGCGCGAAAGCTTCGATAATATCCTTGCCGGTGAAGCGTACCGTGCGCGGTCCGATCTTTTGGACCCCCTGTCTTTCTTTGATCATGTCGACCATATGGTTTCTGAAGTAGTCGACTTCGATGCAGACTGGAGTTTCCACTTTGAATGGTTTTTGGGAAGCCGCCTTTTTTACTGCGGCAGAGGCTGTGTCACGAATAAGCTCGAGAACTTTCGGATGTGGTAGCACGCGGGCGCATTGTCGGCTGATACCATACTTGACTACAGCGCATTCCACCTCAGGGTTCAGTGCCTTAGCTTCCGCGCAAGCTTTGTCGCACCCAGAGACCATAACAAGTGGCACGTCGAACACACCTGCACAAGCGGCAACCAAGCCGATTTCGCCCATCGGTTGACCGTTCACGCGCATTTCGACCCATTGCTCCGATGACATTGTGTGCTCCAAGACAGCGCCAGGGGTGCCAGACATAGCGTGGGCTCCTATTTGAAAGAGGGCGTCGTAAGTGTCGTCAAGACCCTCTGGATATCGCACCCATGGCACACCTTGGATGTACGTGGCAGCTGGATGGAGTTTCTCGTAAATCAAATTCACTGCTCTATTTGCGCCGTGCGCGTCGACCACTACTATCTCGTCTGCGCCTGCGGACAAAGCTCCTTCTACGGCAGCATTAACCTCTAGGGTTAGCCGTTCACAAGCCTTTTCGTAAGCGGGACTGCCGGAATTTGTCTGGGATTCATTAACAACGCCTCCCACGCCTTCCAGATCAGTGAGTATGTATATTTTCATCGCGAATCTCCTCTCAAACGCAGTACACTTTTGGGCAAAAGCAACCGAAAACCGATTCAAAGCCAAAGGGAGAACCCTTTTTATTGATGGGCTCTCCCTTTCACAGGCATTATTTGCTAGAATGTTTGTGTGATCAATTCAGCACCGTCAGAAAGATGACAACTTTAACTGGAGTGATTGAGACTGGTCGGACGTTACGCTACGCGAACGACTTTGCCCGCCTTTATGCATTTCGCGCAAACGCGGAGTTTGACGGGTCTACCGTTGATACGCGTGCGCACCGTCTGCAAATTCGGCAGCCATCGTCGCTTTGTGCGAGGAGCGCGAAGAGCCCACGCTCCGGAATGGATGTGTCGAATGTTTTGCCCAAATTGGGGACCTTTGCCGCATACGTCACAGATGCTGGCCATTGTTCTATGTAATCCTCCCGGTATAGCTTTGGCGAAAAAACCTGATATATGCTATCACAAATACTCATTTCGAGCAAGTTATCGTGACTAGCCCTAACGGAATAGCCCAGCTTGTAAAGAACTGCCCAGTGCTCAGCCTTCGAGACACTGTTCGTCGAGCGGCAAGTCTGTTGCGAGCAACCGGTGCGTCTCGGTTGCCTGTGCGCAAGAACGACTCGATCGTCGGGACTGTTAGTGAACGTTCTGTTGCATCGGTGCTTGCCGAGGCAGGAAATGTAGATGAAGTGCTAGATATGCCTGTGGAGCCGTTGGTTGAGTACGACGTTACACTGGTCGACATTCGTGTGGATCCACAGGAAGCCGCGAGGATTTTTGCTGCCTCGGAAGAGGACGTTGTGCCGGTTGTGGATAACCACGGTGCATTCCGAGGTCTTCTGTATCGTCGAGATCTCTTGGCATATTTGACCAAGAATCTGCGTCCACCAATGGTTGCAGGTATGGCGACGCCTTTGGGTGTGTATCTAACGACGGGTGCGGTCTCTGGGGGAACGGGTAACGCAGGATTGTTTCTTTCCGGTGTGTCATTGTCGGTAATGATAATCCTGTCCGCGGTAATGGTGGACTTGCTACAGCGCGGGTTTTCCATGCTGACGGGTATCGACGTAGCTAGGCTTCTAGCTTCACCTCCTCTGACATATACGCCCAATATATATGACATTGCATTCTACTTGACGACTGCCTTGACAATAGTGGTTTTCTTTGTTCTAATGCGTGTCTCGCCGCTCGCGGGCTACCACGCCGCGGAGCACATGACGGTTCACGCTATTGAGTCAGGCGAGGTTCTGGATCCTGAATTTGTTGGGAGGATGCCTCGCGTACACCCACGCTGTGGTACAAACTTGCTTGCCGCCGCAGGGGTCTTTGTAATATTGACTACGAAGATGAGCAGTAGTGTCGGTGTACTTTTGGCACTAGTAGTGGTAGTAATAGGATGGAGGGCGGTTGGTAGTTGGTTACAATACTTCGTTACTACTAAGGAGCCTTCTGCTCGCCAACTTGCAAGTGGAATTGCCGCGGGCAGACAGTTGCTAGATCGTTACCAGCAAGAGCCTAACCGGATTCCGAGCCCATTCGAGCGGATCTGGAACATAGGGTTCTTGCAGACGGCAGCAGGCATGGTAACAGTGCTATACTTAGCGCAGCTCGTTATGGGCTACAGTGTACTTTGAGCATTTGCTGTGTGGAACAGTCTGATTGACACAACGTTGTGGTTCGAGGGTTTGCGGTGGAGATTACCAAGGATACGATAATAGCAGACGTTCTTAGGGAGCACCCGGAGTGCATTGAGGTGTTCGACAAGTACGGAATGCCGTGTCGAACGTGTGCGGGTGCGGTGAGCGGAACCATCGCAGACGGCGCCATAATGCACGGATTGGACCCAGAGACGATTGTCCGTGAACTTCGTGAGTGCTGTGCGCGACGCCACGGCAATGCTGCTGGAACAAGTGCTTCTTAAGCGTGTCCGGTGCTCCTTGTGATTTTTCGGGGAACCAGTCTGTGCTGAGGGTAGTCGTACCTCTAGGTTTTTAGTAGTTGTTACGTATACAAGCCTGTGCCACAGGTAGAGTGATGCGCACTAACACGGTTTGCCATTCAATACTTTTTGTTGCTCTTCTAATGGCCCTTTTGCCTGCCCAGGCGCCTGCTAGTACTGTCAAGCTAAAAACTACTGGCACATACGCAGATAAGTCTGGGAATCGCTATCCGTGGGAGATAAATGAAAGCCACGCACTGCTGTGGAACGGAAGCGCGTACGTTCCGCGGGGAGTGGTGTTCTGTCCGCAGTCAATTGTGTCAGGCGCTGACGAATCATATTTCCAGAGCGATATCTCTGCACTTCAAGCTCTTAAGAGCAACGGTATAACGGATATAATCGTTAATCCTCCACTGCCAATCACCTCGAGCGATTCCAAAGCTCTGCAAAGACTTTTGGATTATCTGGACTCTGAAGGTTTTTCCTACGGTCTTGCCCTTCGAGACGGACCTTCGGAAGCATTGAAAGGTTATTTGATTTCGCCCAGTCGATATCGGCTTGAGGGACCAAATCCGCAGAGAAAAATTGTCTGCTCCTGGCCTGACGTTGATTCCGCGATTTACGTGATAGCCCGTAAGTCAGACAATTCGATCAAGTCCCTTGGGGGTGCGGTGGTCGGCGACGGCAAAGTCACAATCAATTTGCCTGAGCCATTAGCGGCTGGCGAAGTTCTCCTTGTTTACCCGCGCAAGACCTTTGAGCCTGTTTCGAAAGGTGGTAGTGGTGATTTATGGACGGGATTCGGCGAGTACAGGGATCGGCTGTTAGAGTTTTTCAAGAACATCAAATTTGGGCAAGGGCTCAGGTTCTTCCTCGATCCGTTTGTGTGCCAGCCGGATTTCGCGAGCGAGGTTGCTGAGTTTCTGCCAGATTCCCCAGGTTTTCGGCTTGGACTGGAAGCATACCTGACCAAGAAATACACTCATGAGGGTGGGTTGAACACCGCTTGGGGCTTTGTCGATCTAGCAAGCTCAATTGAAGAAGCCTGCCGTGTAATACCGTTCTGGGGTCAGGGAAGGGGCTTGGCGTATGCCTACGATAGGGCAAGCGCAAAGCTCTATTCGGTAAATGCCACATCCAGTCAGTTGTGGCGAGACATTACGGACTACCGAGATGCTTCGATACAAGAGCAGATGAATGCTATCGCCGATATCCTGCACAAATATGTAGCCGATGTGCCGGTATTATTCAGTTGCCGAACCCACCATCGAGTCTTCGCCAACCCATATGGAATGGGCGGATACGATGGGCTTGTTGGAGTTGTTGAGGGTTTGGGGGAACGGGTAGTTGCTAAAAGGGCTGGTTCCGCGTATGCATTGGCCGAGGAATCCGCAAAGACTACCTGGTTTATTAGCGTGGTTAGTGCTTCTGGCTCGGGGAACGGGTCAGAGAGTTTGGCTGACACGTTGATTTTGCTTCAGGAAATTGGGTGCAAGGGGTTCTTTCTCGAACGACGTTCAACTGGCAGTCGTCCGGTTTCAGCCGACGCTGACGAACAGCCGAGTTCCATCATGGTGGCTTGGACAAGTGCTCTCAGCGAGTTCAAAAAGAAACAGGAGGACGATGAGATTGCCGATTACAAGCCAACAGTGGTGAGCTATCCCACGGTTCCTGCAGTCGGCGCGTTCCCGAGACGACTCATAAGAAACAGTTGGTGGTTGCCATCCCTGAGAGTGGGCAGTAGTTCTTACATAGGAGATGGTTTCTTTGCCTACTCCTTTGTCGGCGAGGACAAAACTTACCTGTGGTCGGGCACGGGGGTGCGAAATGTTACATTCAAGGCAGCACTTGGTGGATATCCGACAGTCGAGTTTCCTCCGCGTTCTGATATCACGAGGAAGAAAGGCGGTCAATTTGCCGTAACTTTGACTGACATACCTGTCGTACTGCGCGGTATGGATGTCAAGCTGGTATTCCCATACGAAACCGCGGTGACTGAGGTCCAGAGATTAGCTGATGCCATTGTTGAAGCCGACAAAGCTGGCTTTGATGTCAAGAACGCACGTGCGACTCTAGAAAGCGCGAAAACAGTGCTCGAGAAGGGTTCCCCGTTGACTGCCTACGGAATGGCTCAGCAGAGTTTGCTGGAGTTATTGAAGTTGCTGGGTGGGGAACTATGGCTTGAGGGCGAACAACCCCTCGCTCATAGCTTTGACGGGGTTTCAGCTTGGCAAGGAGCCAGTGGCAACTTGGTGTTGTTGATTGATACGGATAAAGATCCTCCCTTGTCGCCATTTATTGCAACATTTGCATTTGATGCGCCATTGAATTCCAGTTACGAGATTTGGCTTGCGGGCACTCTTCCAACTGAAGGTTCTGCTGTGAGCTTTGCTGTCGATGATGCAAACTGGCAAGCCGTGACTCAAGTGAGCGACCTGCAGAACTATGCCCCTGGATTGGCGTGGTACAAAATAGGAACGGCGAACTTGCTGCCCGGTCGGCATACTATTTCTCTGCGACTTGACGGAAGGCGCCCGTCCGATAAGCGCTACTACTTTGCCATTGATGCATTGGTGCTAAGCCCGAAGGGTTTCAAACCCAACGGCGTTATAAAACCCTTCTAGCCTGGGCTGACCCGGTCTGCCTCACAGATTGGCTTGCCTAACCGAGACCTAATAGCCTTCCCACCGTGTAGATGAGCAGTCCTATTACGTAGGCGAGACACAAGGTGTAAGAAGTTACAAACGCCGTCCATTTCCAAGAACCTGTCTCCCTTTTTACAACGGCAATTGTGGCGATGCACGGGACGTAGATCAGGCTTACGACCATGAATGTGTAGGCAGTTAACGGCGTAAAGGAATGAGAGATGGTATCTTCGACTCCCGACGCCCCTGCGGTTGCGTATTGTGTGGAGTAAAGTATACGCAGCGTACTGACCACAATTTCCTTTGCGGCGACGCCGAATAGCAAGGCTACGGCGGCTCGCCAATCCAAACCCAGCGGAGCAACTATAGGTGCAAGCAGCTTTCCTATTTTGCCGGCAATGCTGTGTTCCGAACCGAAAGCGACGCCCCACGGTAGTGAACCCAGAGCCCAAATAATCACAGAAGCAGCCAAGATCACCGTTCCCGCTTTAGAGAGAAAGATCCACGCTCGGTCCCAAACGTCGAGCAAAGTACCTTTTAAAGTTGGCAGGCGGTATGGTGGAAGTTCCATGACGAAGGCGGACATAGTATCCGAGAAGAGCGTCTTACGGAGCAATTTTCCAGAGAGCACGGCAAGAAGTATACCCAGCAAGTATAATGAGAACACTACTAGAGCCCCGTGCTTGGGAAAGAAGATTCCCGCGAACAATATGTATATAGGCAGTCTGGCTGAGCACGACATCAGTGGCAATACCAAAACGGTCAACAACCGATCCTGGAACGATTCCAGCGTGCGCGTAGCCATAATCGCAGGCACGTTGCAGCCGAATCCCATCAGCATCGGTATAAACGATTTGCCATGCAATCCCATCGCGTGCATAAGTCTGTCCATAAGGAACGCAGCGCGCGCCATATATCCGGAGCTCTCGAGGAAAGAGATGGCGGCGAACATGATGCAAATATTTGGTAGGAAAACAAGCACGCCTCCAACGCCCGAAAGTATTCCATCTACCAAAAGAGACCTTACAGGTCCAGCTGGCAGGACGTTAGTCAAATATGTGGCAAGCGCAGATATTTGGCGCTCCAGTGCGTGGGACAGAATACCACCAACGCCGAATGTCAATTCGAATGTTAGTAGCACTAATGCCAAGAATATCGGAATACCCAACCATGGGTGAAGGACCAGTTGGTCAATGTGCTCCGTCAAGGTGGCTATTTCACGCGGAGCTTTCAGGGTGACAACTTCGTGCAATAGACCTTCTATGAACCCATACCTGTTGTGGGCTATTACGGCGTCCAGACTCTCACCCAAGTGTGCTTCGAGATGTTTGCGCGCGGTTTCGATCTTCGACCGTGCAGCCTGACCGTCGGCGCTCCAGATTGTCAATCGGTTCAGGGCGTCCTCGTCCCCTTCAAGTGATTTCACAATGAGCCAGCGCGGCGGCAGAGGGCAATGTTGCGGAAAATGCAGTGCTTTTTCGAGGGCGTTTATTTCAGACTCTATTGTTGGGTGATATCGGGTAGCTCGCGGCTGCTTACGGTTGCGGTCTGCTGCAATCTCGATGGCTTTGCTGAGAACCTCATCCAACCCAGTACCTATGCGCGCCTGAGTGGGCACGACCGGTACGTCCAGCAGATGACTCATCTTTTGGAAGTCGATGTGCCGACCTCGCTTTTCAGCTTCGTCGATCATGTTAAGCGCAATGACAACTGGCTGCCCCAGTTCGAGCAGCTGCATAGTGAGATAAAGATTTCTTTCGAGGTTTCCTGCGTCCACGACGTTGATAACCACGTCCACTCCACCACTAATGAGGAAATCACGGGCTATTATTTCCTCTTGGGAATACGCCGAAAGACTGTATATCCCTGGTAAGTCGACAATTCGGAATCGCACTCCGAATCGCTCACAAATTCCTTCTTTGCGCTCGACGGTTACGCCAGGCCAGTTTCCTACGTGTTGTCGGGCGCCGGTCAGTTGGTTAAAAAACGTGGTCTTACCTGAGTTGGGGTTGCCTGCAAGCGCAACAAGTAGCTCACGTGTGTGTTCATCGGAGCTCAGAGGTCTTTCAGTTGTTTTTAACTGATCCTGACTCAACGAATATGTTCTCCGCCTCACATCTGCGTAATGAGAGCAAATATCCGCGGACGCGAACCTCAATGGGTCCACCAAAAGGAGCTTGGCGCAGAACCTCCACGACCGTGCCTCGCGTCAAGCCCATTTCTGCGAGGCGTTCGCCAAGCCTTCCTCTGCAACGTATGTGGGCTATTACAGCCGATTCTCCAGGCTGAAGGTCGCTGAGCCTTCTAACTCCTTCGCGCCAGGGTTGTCTACCGTATTCGAGCCCGTGACGCCATCTCTTGTTTTCCGGTCCAGGCAAGTCAGAGTTGTTTTCGCTTCTCACTGTAGCGTCCTTTGTAAGAGTTCGATAAAGTCTCTATTCGTGTCGGTCCGTTTGGAGTCCTAGTTTCTCAGCATGCCTTAGAAAATGCACTAACTTGTCCAGAGTCGTAGGTTTGATTGCGTGTTCTATTCGACAAGCCTCGACCTCAGCCTCGTTATCTTGAAGTCCAAGGATTTCTACAAGGAATTTCTTAACAGTCTTGTGTTTCTCAACAATACCTTCAGCGCATTCAACTCCGCTTTGTGTGAGCTCGACTCTATGGTAAGGGTCGTGGCGAACGAGACCTTTTTGAGCCAATACCCTCAGCGCCCCGGTTACGGACGGCATTTTCACGTCCATTATGCGTGCTATATCCTTTACACGGGCTCCCTGGTTTTTCGCTTGAAGGTGGTAAATTGCTTCAAGGTAGTCCTCAAGCGAACTCGTGAGTTGATTTGACTCCTGTGATGCCACTGCTGCGCACGCAATCCTTTCGTTGAAAAGATTGTGACTCAATCTCTGGTCTATTTTTTTCAGCTGGGTTTTGTTATTCGTTTTCGACTACGGTTAAAAGTTAGCCTAGCCTAACTATACCACGTCCGCAAACACTCGGTCAATATCAGGTGTTTGAGCGACCAGATTCGTTTTGAGATTGAAGTGTGGGATAGCGAGTAGGCAAAGAGAGTTTTGGTTGGAAGAATGTAGTGGATGAATACGCGACATTTTTCGGACATTCTGATGGATTTTACGCGCTAGGCTGATGAACAAGACGTTCATTGATAATGTCTAATAAAATGTGGCATCTAATTAATGGAGGGCGTATCGGATGAGCCCTACGGTAGCGGAAGGAGGCGATCGAAATGTGCCATGTCGGTCTAGCTTTAACGCCGACGCTTCGGCTGTTGGAACGCGTGAAGAAGTACGGCCGCGCACGTTTCGGAGCCTCCGGTAGTGGTTGCAAAGTGGATAACTCGCTTGCGCAAAAGCAGTCCCGAGTACTGCATTTTGACGTTCCAGGAACGCCGGAAATGCTTCGGGTGATTAGGAATCGCGTAGTGGATTTCGCTCGCACGATGCCTTTTACCGAGGATGAGGTTCAAGACATCAAGCTGGCTGTCGGTGAGGCGAGCGCGAATGCCATAAAACACGCAATGTCTGACAAATCCTGTCGGATAGAGGTTAAGTTGGAAAGGCAGCCGTCAGCTTTGAAGATTACCATAAGCGACAACGGCTGTGGATTCGATCCCAACGCGGCAAAAGTTGCTCAAAACGATCGGTTGGATGAAAGCGGCCGCGGCATATCTGTGATGCGCGCAACGATGGACGAGGTCAAATTCAGTCCTGCTCATCCGGGGACCCGTGTGGAGCTCATTAAGCGGTTCAAACGCTGATCTACGGGTAATCAACCCGAACGATTTCTGCCTGTAGTTTGCTGCCCCACGTCTCCAATTCGCTTACATCGTGTAGCATATGGAGAAGCCTTCGCATTGTATTTTGCCATCTGAAACGCCGACAGGCTGACAATCTGGTGCCCCCAGCGCGAGGAGACTAGGACGCTTGAAATGTGTTCTTACCTGCGATAGTATTTGCCAGGCAGAAATTGGCAATTTAACTCGGTCGCAAGAGGCAAGGATGCATTCGGTGAGACAGAGTTCCTGCTTGGAACTTGTAACTACGCGGAATATCTATCTAGCAGGCGGTCAGCTTACAGGCATAGTGGTTCTTCGTTCAGAAAAGCCTATTTATTGTGATACGCTGAAGGTGACGGTGGAAGGTCTGGAGGTTCCCGCGGTCAGCGGCGGTCGGAGACAGTTACCACGCCAAAGCGTGTTTTTTGCCAGGGAGAAACTTATAGCGGGAATCGAATTGCCCCATTCTGCTTACGAGCAGTTTTCGTTACTGTGGAATACTTTTCTTGCCAGAGTCGAAAGACGGCGCATTTCAGCTGGTGAGCACATATATCCTTTTGCGATACCTATTCCGGCATCGCTGCCGCCGAGCTATAGCGGTTCAGCTGGAAGTATTTGCTACCAGATTAGTGCTCAGATCAAAACCTTTCTGGCACGTCCGGTGGTTGTCAGCAAAACCGTTAGAATTGCAGCGCTTCCACGGAGAAAACATTCGGGACCGGTAAACTTGATGTATCCTTCCCCGGAATCAAGTGCGAAACGTGCGCCGATCGAGGTGAACGTTGTCCTAGAAAGCCCAACACTTCCGCTTGGCGACACTTTCAGGGGGCATCTACGCGTTTTAAATTCTGACAAGATCAATCTTGGGCGCGTGTCTGCTATACTTGAGGTTCGTGAATGTCTGCGTGGTCCTGTGGTTCAAGAGATTCACCGACAGACCGCGGACGAGTGGGTTTTGGAGAACTCTGCCAGCCATCCTGAGCTGGTTGAAGCGGATTTTTCGCTCAAAGTTCCGAGCAAGGCGCCGCCTAGTTTGGATGGAACTTTTGTTTCGGTAAGTTGGATTATGAAGGTTCGTATCGACACTGAACCACCCGTCGAACTAACCTCACCGGTTGCCGTATACACTCCTCTGACCGAATAAAGAGTCGGTTAGATACCTCGCGAGCGTTGACAAGAATGTTCGACATCTTGTAAGGTTTAAGAAATAGGCACGCCCAGGAGATTGCTCGGCGAGATTATGAGGTTGACCGTACGCAAATCCAGGCTCCACGGCACAGTTGCGATCCCCTCGTCTAAGTCTCATACTATCAGGGCGGTTGCCATTGGGGCGCTTGCCGAAGGCGAATCTCTTATCAGAAATCCTCTTGTAGCCGAGGATACTCTGGCTGCTGTGCGTGCCTATCGGCTGTTTGGGGCGCAGATAGGTTGCGACAAAGACTGGACCGTACACGGTGTGTCGGGCAGGCCGAGGGTTCCAGAGAATGTTATAGATGTGGGCAATTCTGGTACCACGTTGTATATTGCCCTGGGTACTGCCGCCTTGGTTACAGGTATGAGTGTGCTGACGGGCGACGACCAGATTCGTAGACGCCCGGCAGGTCCGCTGATAAAAGCAATCAACGCGCTTGGTGCAAGCGTTGAGTCTACCAGAAACAACGATGCCGCGCCTTTGGTGGTGCGCGGACCTATGCGCGGTGGCAATATCTCGCTAGACAGTAGCAAAACGTCGCAGTATTTGACTAGTCTGTTGATAAACTGCCCACTCGCGGCTGGCGACACATCGATTTGCGTTGAGAACCTGGTAGAAAAGCCCTACATAGATATGACATTGTCTTGGTTGGCGAGCGAGAACGTTCAGCTTGAGCAGGATGGGTATGAGAGGTTTCACATTCCTGGAGCGCAGACATATCCTCCGTTCGATAGACGGATCCCGGGGGATTTCAGCTCGGCTACATTTTTTATGTGCGCTGCTGCGATAACTGGATGCGGGTTAATGCTTTTAGGTCTCGATCCCAACGATACACAAGCCGATAAGCGCGTGGTCGACATGCTTTCCCAGATGGGCGTGCAGGTGGGCTGGGAAGAAGACGGTCTACGAATCAAAGGGGATGGTCTGGTTGGAGGGACATTCGATCTTGGCGATACGCCTGATGCCCTGCCGGCGCTTGCTGTGACCGCGTGTTTTGCCGAAGGTGAGACACGGCTGATAAACGTGGCACAGGCAAGACATAAAGAGACTGATCGCATCAGCGTGATGCGCGAGGAGCTATCGAAAATGGGTGCAGACGTAGAGGAGCTGCCCGATGGTCTAATTATTAGAGGTGGTCCTATTCATGCTGCTCACGTGGATGGGCGCCGAGACCACAGAATAGTTATGGCTCTTGCCGTAGCTGGGCTGGCTTGCGATGGAGAGACAGTTGTTGAAGGTGCGGAGGCACTTTCAGTCACTTTTCCGACATTTGTTGATTTGATGAGAAACGTTGGTGGAGACATTGCTGTTAGCTAATTGGGTGCGTTTCAGATCCCCAGGATTACAGACTAAGAAAGCGCTACTAGCGAAGTGTTGGCGTCCGGTCTGACTATCGGTTTTCGACTGTTGTGCTGTGAAATTGACAGCCGAAAGCCGATGGCGAGATGCCTGAGGTTTAACTCAAAAGCAAAAACTATATAGGAGGTATTGAGATGACCGGTTGCCACGTTGGAAAGCTATTTCAAGTTACGGTTTCCGGAGGTTCGTACCAAGACGGGCTGACTGCGATAGTTCAGGGTGTTCCTCCGGGGATGTACATTACGGAACAGGAGATTTATGGTGATCTCCTCCTGAGAAAGCCGGGGGCTGATGAATTGTCAAGCCCTCGCAAAGAGCCAGATTTGCCAATTATATATACGGGTCTGAACTGTGCCGACACAGTCGTAGGGGCTGGGAATAAACTTCAGACAAACGGTACTCCGCTTACCATACTTATTCCCAACCTAGACCGCCACGATATCCATGTTAAACAGTACCAGGATACGAATCGGACTCCCAGACCAGGTCACGCATCTTATGCATCTTTTCTCAAGTATGGACCTGCGGACGATGCAATAGGAGCGGGAATCTTTAGTGGGCGATATACGGCGACTATTGTTGCGGCTGGTTATGTAGCCAAGAAAGTACTGAGTGCCTGCGGAATTCGGGTTTTCTCTTACGTGAGAGAGTTGGCAGGTGTACGTTGTCCAGACGTTGATCACGAGAAGGTCTACACTTACACCGAGTCCTTCAAGAAAATGCGCCGCGATACAGATCCTTTCTACCAGGAGCTGTACGTAAAGGGTCTGCTTCATATGGATATGCGATTCCTCGAAAAAGCGCGCGTTTTGGCAGAGGTCGAGCAGCAAATCGACGAGATTCGGAGTAAGGCGCCGGTAATCCCTGCGGAGAGAATTAGAAGTGAGTACGGAGTACACGAGACTATAAACTGTCCCGACATAGCTTGTGCAGACGAAATGATGGATGCAACTCGGCGGATCACTGAAGAAGGGGATTCAGCTGGAGGCGTGGTCGAGGTTATAGCGCTCGGAGTACCACCGGGTCTGGGTGAACCTGTCTTTGCCAAGTTAGATGGAGAGCTGGGAAGAATGCTTAGTATAGCATCGATCAAAGGCGTGGAGATCGGTGCTGGTTTTGGGGTGAAGGATATGACCGGCTCTCAGTGCAATGACCAAATGCGTGCCGTGGACGGGAAGGTCCAATTCTTGTCCAATAACGCTGGCGGCATTACCGGCGGCTTGTCGACTGGTCAGCCCATAGTCATAAGACTGGCTGTGAAACCGACACCTACAATTAATAAGCCACAGAAGACCATAGACAAGTACACACTGGAGAACGCAGAATTGGCGGCGATTACTCGGAGAGACCCGACCATTGTCAACCGAGTGTGGCCTGTTTGTGAGAACTATACAGCACTTGTGCTTTTAGATATGCTAATGATCGACTACGGCTATCAAGCCGTAAAGTCGAAGATTTCTTCTTAGCTTGCTGGGGTAGCAATGAACATACTGGAATTCGAAGCTACACTGTTCGCCCTGCGCGAAAAAAAGTATCGTCACCCAGAAATAGACGTAATTGGTCAAGGTTTCAGACCGGTAAGTGGGAAATGTGCTGACTTTACAGTTGTCGAGCACGGGGGTCGTTATCACTTCTTTTACATAGAGCGAAGACTGGTCGAGGGCACTCCCTTCTATCCCGGTAACGAAATATACTTCGGGCACGCGTCCACGGCTAACTTTTTTGACTGGGAAGTGCACGACCCGGTGATGCTTATTCGTCCTGGTACCTGGGAGGGCGCGCACGTTTGGGCGCCTTGCATTATGAAGTACAAGGGTCGGTACGTGATGGCGTATACCGGGGTGAACAATCGCATCTCTCAGAATATTGGGCTAGCGTTCAGCGACGATTTATTCAACTGGGAACGATGGGAGGGCAATCCAATCTCCCCGTGTAAGGATAAGCCGTGGGCAGCATGGTGGGAGGATCGGATATCGAGCTGTCGTGACCCTCACATATTCGAGCATGAAGGTAGAGTTTGGATGAGCTACACTGCTAACACAAGAGAAGGGGCTTCGTGCATAGCTCTAGCTAGCTCAGTCGATCTGGAGCATTGGGAGGATCACGGTCCAATACTTGTTGGTCCGAACGAGGGTTACGAATGCAGGCTCGAAGGGGGACATGTGCAGGGCAGCTTGGAATCAGCCAATTTGCTGACCCGGAATGGCAAGTGGTACCTAATCGTGAGCGCTGCTGTACGCGGGACTAGCATTCGACACTGGATATTCGAAAGCGATCGCATGGAAAAGTTTGACTTCAATGAGAAGCGCGAGTTCTGGCGCGAGGGCGGGGGTGTTGAGATAGTCAAGGAGCGGGGTTCCAAATCACTTCTCGCCGGCATGTGCTCAGGCTACATCGGTTTTGGAGAAGTCGACTGGTCGGTGCCACAGCCGATGGCTCACAGCTTCACTGAGCCCGAACAGCTTAAGGCTTGGGTTTGAATGCAGTTTTTAGACGAGATTTGGTAATAACTGGGCTAATCGCTGCAGGAGGGGCTTGCGGCAAAAGAGCAAAAGCGTTATTCTAAAACTGTGGTCTACGCGATGATACCAGCAATCTAGAACGGGGGTGTTAACACTGCTTATTGTCGGAGAACGCATTAATACGAGTCGCAAGGTAAAGGGAGAACCGGTCGTTGAGCGCGCTGTCGTCAGTCGCGACTCAGACTTCATCAAGGACCTCGCGGTCAAGCAGTACGAAGCAGGGGCTACCTACATAGATATCAATGCCGGGACGCTTACTTCCGGGGAACCGGAAGCACTGGAATGGTTGACCAAGGTTGTTATGGAGGCAGTAGATGCGCCGATTTCTTTTGATACGCCTAATCCGGCAGCGCTTGAACGAGCACTGAAGGCGTATGATCCCACGAAGGGTCAACCGATGATTAACTCGATAACCGCTGAATCGGAGCGATACGCGAACATTCTTCCTTTTGTGCTAGATTACAAGGCTAAAGTTGTCGCTCTCGCGATGGATGACACTGGGATCCAGCAAGATGCGGGAAAACGCTTGGACGTTGCGCGGAAATTGGTAGAGAAGCTCACAGCAGACGGCGTGCCGCTGGGCGACATTTATGTTGATCCTCTGACGTTTCCCATCGGAACGGGCAGTGACGTCGCGGTCGCAATGCTTGATATCATCGAGAAGGTCAAGACCCAGTACCCCGAGGTTCACGTGATCGCCGGATTATCCAATATCTCGCATGGGATGCCTGCGCGCAAACTGCTGAACCAGGCTATCACGGTTCTTGCTATGGGGAGAGGTTTGGATGCTGGGATCCTTGATCCGAATGACCGGTATTTGATGGCACTTATATATGCCACAGAGGCGCTTCTTGGCAGGGACGAGTATTGTATGAACTACATAAGTAAGTCCAGAGAAGGTATGTTTGACAATCTCTGAGGGTTTGATGTTTCTTGTCGGGGTTAAAAAACCGGCGTGGCTCCGAACAATCGGAGCCACACCTTTGTTAGTTGGAACAACGAGAAAACTGAGGATTGAACATGGTATCGGGAAGCCGACTGGAACGACTGCTAAGACAAGGCGAATTTGTTTTGTGCGGTGAGATGAGTCCTCCGCAAGGTGCAGACAAGGCTGCGATTCTCAAAAAGTGCGATTATTTCCGCGGCTATGTCGATGCAGTGAACTTAACCGACAACCAGACTGCAATAGTGCGTATGAGCTCGATTATGTCGAGTGTATTTGTACTGGAAGGCGGTTGCGAGCCGATTATGCAGATGGCTTGTCGTGATCGGAACAGGCTAGCGCAGCAGTCTGACCTTCTTGGGGCATACGCAGCCGGTATTCGAAATGTGCTCTGCCTGACGGGTGATTATCAAACGTTCGGCAATCAAGGCGATGCAAAGGGCGTGTTTGACCTGGATTCGGTGCAACTAATCCACACTGTGGCGGATATGAACGCCGGCACTTTGCTTTCTGGAGACGAGCTGAAACCGCCGCCGGCATTCTTTATTGGCGGCGCAGCTAATCCTTTTGCGGAGCCGCTCGAAATGCGAATCATTCGCTTAGCCAAGAAGATTCAGGCTGGGGCACACTTTATCCAGACCCAGCCGGTTTTTGATTGGCCTAAGTTTGAGAAATGGATGTCGGCAGTGCGCGATGCGGGGCTTGATCAGAAGGTTTTCATAATAGTAGGTGTGATGCCCGTGCGATCTGTGAAAGCACTTTTGTATATGCGCGATGAAGTGCCTGGGATGAGCATCTCTGATGAGTGCATAAAGAGGATGGAGTCAGCGCAGGATCCAAAGGAGGAAGGAGTTAGAATGTGCGTGGAGACTATGCAAAGACTGCGCGAGACTCCTGGAGTGAGGGGCATACACATAATGCCGGTAATGTGGGAATCCATCACGCCGCGACTAGTTGAGGAGGCGGGGTTCCTTCCGCGCCCCGAGCCATTGCCGACCGAACAGGTTACCGCTGAGGCAACGGAGACAAATTGAAATGAGTAAGTTTACAGAAGCCATTGCGGAATTCACGGAGAAACACCCTATATTATACCGTTGCGTGCTCTTTGGAGAAAACTTATTCAAGAAAGCGGTTTTTGGCTGCCAAGATTGTGGGCAGTGTGTGTTAAGTTACAACGCTTTCGTGTGTTGTATGCGCTGTCCAAAGCAAATGCGCAACGGTCCATGCGGGGGAACTAGACCAAACGGCCGCTGCGAAGTCTATCCAAATCGTCCCTGCATCTGGTGGTTGATTTATAAGCGGGCGAAGTGGATGGGCCGGATAGAAAAGCTCAAGAAATACCACGTGCCAGTAGACCGCCGCTTGGAGCATACGAGCGCGTGGATGAATATGTTTGCAGGGCGGATTCTGCCGCTGGATCTTTCCAAGGAATTACGGGAGATAGAGCTGCCTAAGAAGGATCCACCGCCCAAGTGGTGATTTTTAGGATTCCCGTTGTATGCGAGCAAGCAAGAATACGGCTTTCTTGCGGGCTATCAAGAATTACTTTCCTTAGCTAAGAGGTGCCCACGATGCTGTCTGACGTAGAGATTGCTCAACAGAGCAAACCGAAGCATATCCGGGACATTGCTGGTGAGCTTGGAATCGCCGAAGATGATCTTATCTATTATGGGCGAGACAAGGCGAAGATACCCCTCGAGGTATTTGAGCGGTTCAAAGATCGCCCTGATGGGAAGCTGATATTAGTAACAGCGATAACCCCGACGCCGGCCGGCGAAGGTAAAACGACTACGGCGATAGGTTTGGCTGATGCTCTTCACAGGCTCGGAAAGCGGACTTGCCTAGCATTGCGGGAGCCTTCTTTGGGCCCCTGTTTTGGAATCAAAGGTGGCGCTGCGGGCGGCGGATATGCTCAAGTTGTGCCGATGACAGACATAAACTTGCATTTTACAGGCGATTTGCACGCGGTCACAACTGCCCATAACCTGCTCGCCGCCATGCTGGACAACCATATCCACCAAGGAAATGAACTAGGCATAGACATTCACTCCATAACCTGGAAGCGCGTAATGGATATGAACGAGCGCGCCCTCCGGCAGATAATTATAGGGTTGGGCGGAAAAGCTAACGGCGTACCGAGGGAGTCAGGGTTCGATATCACGACGGCTTCCGAAATAATGGCTCTTCTCTGCCTTGCTTCAGACAGACAGGATTTGGAGCGCAGGCTGGAGCGCGTGATTGTGGCTCTCGATAAAAATGGTAAACCGGTGACCGCCAAGGATCTACAGGCTTCGGGTGCGATGGCTGTCGTGCTAAAGGATGCCATAATGCCGAACCTAGTGCAGACTCTTGAACACACGCCGGCTTTCGTGCATGGTGGTCCATTCGGCAACATCGCACACGGGTGCAACTCAATAATCGCTACAAAGCTCGGGCTGAAGTTGGCGGATTACTTGGTTACGGAGGCGGGTTTTGGCAGCGACCTTGGCGCGGAGAAGTTCTTTAACATAAAATGCCGCGTAGCCGGGTTGAAACCCTCTGCGGTTGTGGTTGTTGCAACTGTTCGCGCCTTGAAGATGCACGGCGGCGTAGCTCTTTCGGACTTGCAGTCGAGTAACCCGAAAGCGTTGGAGAACGGAATAGAGAACTTGGAGAAGCACTGCGAGAACGTACGCAATGTTGGGCTGGAACCTATTGTGGCAATTAATAGGTTCCCATCGGACACCGATGAGGAGCTTGAGGTTCTCTCTGAATTCTGTAAACGCAGTGGTGTGAAGTGGGCTTTGTCAGAAGTGTGGGCAAAAGGAAGCGAAGGCGGACTTGAGCTTGCAGAGTTGGTACTTGAGGCTGCTAGAGGTGAGTCGCAGTTCCAGCCTTCATATCCTTTAGAAATGAGTATCAAGGAGAAGATAAACCACATTGCCCAGAAGTTCTACGGCGCTGACGGGGTTAAGTTTCTGCCGGCTGCGGAATCCCAGATCA
>Ga0123519_10003762_pt1 | contig 24961 bp, 22 predicted proteins | sample YelNatPaOPRAMG02_FD_87396 | JGI IMG/M metagenome (GOLD analysis project Ga0123519, IMG submission 87396) | Hot spring microbial communities from Yellowstone National Park - Yellowstone National Park OP-RAMG-02 (version 2) | ecosystem: Environmental > Aquatic > Thermal springs > Hot (42-90C) ...
CGGTTGAAATTTTTGGGCTGCCGGCTAATCTTACGCGGCTTCGCCGTGCCAGGGTAGCTCAGAGGTAGAGCAGGGGACTCATAAGCCCTTGGTCGGGGGTTCAATTCCCTCCCCTGGCACCATGTTATCCACTCCCGGTTGCCCCGTTGGACCCGTCCCCTGGTGCCACCGTCGAAAAGGGATTGCCCCGGGCAGGAGCTGCGGGGTAGGATGTGTGATGATGAAACGAGTCAATAATCCGGCCACGCGCGCCCGCCGGCATGTGCTCTTTTCGTGGGGCGGGTTCTTGGACGCGACGCCTGTATGAGCACGACCACAATTCCGGCTACTGAGGTCCGATTTCATCCGTTGTCCTTTGTGGATCCCTCGGGCCGGTTGTTTTGGTGGCAGGGGCAACTCTACCGGGGCGTGATGGCGCCGCGGGCCGCGTTGTACCGGGAATTGCTGGCCAACGGGACCGCGGCGCGGTTGATTGAGCAGCGGTTGCTCATCGAGACCACGCCGACTGCGTACCAGCTCGAACCGTATCAACTGGTCCTCAAGCATGAAGTGGTGCCGTACGTGTCGTATGCGTTTGAGTGGAGCAACTCCATGCTGCGCGATGCTGCGCTGACCGTACTGGACTTGTTGGCGGAACTGGCCCGCCATGACTTGACGCTGCAGGATGCGCATCCGTGGAACATCCTCTTTGCGGGATCCCGTCCCCGGTTTGTGGATTTCGGTTCCATCACGCCGGCGCCTGCCGCCGAGCCCTGGCAAGCGCACGAGCAGTTTCTTCGCTATTTTCTCTATCCCCTTCAACTGATGGCGGCCGGGCACAGCCGGGCGGCGCGGGTGTTGTTGTTTGATTGGGATGTCGGGGTCCAGCCGGCGGAGTATGCCGCCTTGACGCGACCCGTGCCGGTGGCCGAACCGGTCGTGACTCCCAAACTTACCTGGCGCCGCAAAGTGGCGCGGCGGCTCTTGAAGAGCGACTTCCGATTGCTCCACGAAATTCCGAAACCGCAGCCTCTCTCGCTATTCGCGCCGCCTCCGGCTCCGCAAGCGTTTCCCGACCGCGCGGCGTATGCCGCCGCCATGCGCCAGCAAGTGGAAGCGGTGCAACTGCCGTCGCCGCGGACGGAGTGGTCGAATTACTACGACACCAATTTTCCCCCCTTCGAGCCGGACCCGTTGTGGATGGTCAAACACCGGACCGTGTGTGAGGTGTTGGTGGAGCTCAAACCGCGCACGGTGTTGGATGCCGGCAGCAACCGCGGTTGGTATGCGCAACTCGCCGCTCGGCTCGGCAGCCGGGTGGTGGGGTTTGACATTGACGAACCGGCCGTTGACAAACTCTACGCCGATGCCCGGCGGGAGAACTTGGACATCCTGCCCTTGGTGATGGCGTTTCACAAACCCACGCCGGCGTATGGGCTGGGCCAATGGTTTGCGTCGGCGACCGAACGATTTCAGTCCGATCTAGTTCTCGGCTTGGCCATCGTTCATCATCTTTCCTACAAGGGCCAGTTGCGGTTTGATCAGATTGTCGGCGGTTTGGCGGCGTTCACCCAAAAATGGCTGCTCGTCGAGTTTATTCCCAGGGAAGACATTCATGTCTCGCGGTGGAACCAAGAGGGCATGGACTGGTATCACTTGGATGCGTTTCGCGCGGCCGTGGAACGCCACTTCCGCCGCGTGCGGCTCCTGCCGTCGAACCCGGAGCCGCGCGTGATGTTGTTATGCGAAAAATAAGCAACTTCCGCATGAGTCAACTTCACAGATTCTTTAGCCGGTGGGGCAGGCGGTCTTCGGCGCCTGTTGTGCCTGGGGCGCCCGTCGCGCCGGCGCCGGCGGCTCCGCCAAGACCAACCGGGCCGGTGGCGGAAGCGCGGGCGCTGTGGGCGGCCGGCCGCGCGGTGGAGGGGATGAAATTGTTGGCCCAAGTGGCGCAGACCACCCCCGATTTGCCGGAGTTAAACTTCGTTTACGGCCTGTGTCTGGAGCGGGTTGGTCAACACACCAAGGCCGTCTCGGCCTACGCGCGCGAGTTGGCGCTCAATCCCCACCACGCGGAAGCGCGCGCCCACCACGAGGCCTTGACCCAGGCGTTGAGCCGGCGGTTGCCCCGTCAGATTCCGCCGTTGGCGCGGAGCTGGCACACCAGCTTGCCCCGGGAGGTGCTGCTGCGCATTCAGAATGCGCTCCACAACTACCACTACCGGGGCATTGAGATGTTGAAGAATCCCTTCGATCTCGCGCTGTACCCGATGTTGCTGTGGCAGACGCGGCCGCGGACGATTATCGAGATCGGATCGAAATCGGGCGGCAGCGGCCTGTGGTTCGGCGATCTGCTCACCAATTTTGGAATTAATGGCCACATCTGGTCGGCGGACATCGTGCCGGTGACCAACGTCAGCCATTCGCGCGTGACGTTTCTCGAAGGGAATGGCCGAGCCTTGGCCGGGGCCTTTCCCGACGACTTGCTGAAACAACTCCCCCGGCCGTGGCTGGTGATCGAGGATGCCGACCACGAATACGAGACGACCATTGCCGTCCTGAACTTTTTCCACCGCTGGCTCGAACCGGGCGAGTACCTGGTGGTCGAGGACGGCATCATCAGCGATCTGTCGCAGTTGCCGGAAGGCGGGTCGGGGCCGCACCGGGCGTTGCGCGAATTTCTGACCGCGCATCCGGAGGAGTACGAGGTGGATGGCAATTACTGCGATTTCTTCGGCGACAACGTGACCTGGTGCACCAACGGGTTTCTCCGCCGCGTCACGCCCGCGCTGCTCCGCGCCCAACGCGAGGCGCGCGTTGCGGATTGCCGGCAACTCATTGCGGCGGGCCGGTGGGACGAGGCGTTTGTGCATCTCAACGACCTCAAGGCCGGTTCGCCGCCGGTGCGCGACGTCGATCATCTCCGGGCGCTCTGTTTTCAACACCGTCAAGAACTCGACGCGGCGCGCGAAGCCTTGAAGGAAGAACTGCGCTATTTCCCCGATAACGAACCGGCACGAATGCTGTTGACCACACTATCGGTTCGCCGCGCGGAGCCGGACGACCCGGAGTTCCGGGAACTGCTGACGGTGATCCGCCCGTACACCATGGTCGGCGAAGCGCGGCTCCGCTCGTTGTACACGTTGGCGAAGCGCGTGTGCGCGCAGGACCTGCCGGGCAATTTCGTCGAATGCGGCGTGGCGGCGGGCGGCTCGGCGGCGTTGTTGGCGGCGGTCATCGCCCGGCACAGCCGGCGCCCGCGGAAACTGTTTTGCTTTGACACGTTTGCCGGGATGCCGGCGCCGAGTGAGAAGGACGTTCATGCCGGCCAGCCGGCTCCGTTGACGGGTTGGGGCGCCGGTACGTGCGCGGCTCCGGAACGTTCATTGCGCGAGGTGTGCCGGCAACTCGGCGTCGAGCACGTGATCGAGCCGGTCCAAGGTCTGTTTGCGGATACATTGCCGGCCCACCGGGAACGGATTGGAACAATTGCGTTGCTGCATCTTGACGGCGATTGGTATTCGTCCACGCGCGACATTCTCACCAACCTGTTTGACCAACTAACCCCGGGCGCGGTGATGCAGTTTGATGACTACGGTTATTGGGAGGGCTGTCAACAGGCGGCGGCGGAGTTCGCGCAAGAGCGGGGCCTGCGTTGGGACCTGCGAGATATTGACGGCACGGGCGTATGGACCACGCGGTGAACGAACGACGGCTGAACATCGGTTGCGGTGCCCACGCCTTGCCGGGCTGGGTCAACCTGGATTTGGCGGCGCACGCGCCGGGAGTGATCACCCACGACATTCGCCAAGCGTTGCCGTTTCCCGAGAACTCCTTTGCGGTTGTCTATCACTCACACGTCCTCGAACATCTGCCGCATCCTGACGCGCCGCGGTTTCTGCGCGAGTGTTACCGGGTGCTGCGGCCGGGCGGGCTGCTGCGGGTGGCGGTGCCCGATTTGGAGACGATCTGCCGGTTGTACTTGGCAAACCTCGAAGGCGCCCTCGCCGGCGACCGCGCCGCCGCGCAGCGTTATGAATGGATGGTGCTCGAACTGCTGGACCAGTTGGTGCGCGACCGCACCGGCGGCGAGATGATGGAGTACTGGCAACGCGACCCGCTGCCCGCCGAGGCATTTGTCGTCGCACGGATGGGCGGCGAGGTGGTGCGGTTTCGGGAATGGTGGCGGCAACAGCCACCGGCCCCGCCGGTGCTGCCAGCGGCCGGTGTGGAAGACCGGGTGCGGACCAGCGGTGAATTGCACAAATGGATGTACGACCGGTGGTCGTTGCGGTGCCTGTTGGCGCGGGCGGGATTTGTGGACATCCGCCAATGCGCGGCCGCCGAATCACGGTTGGCCGAGTTGCGCCGGGTGGACCTGACGGCCGACGGTGCCGTGCGCAAGCCGGACTCGCTGTTCATGGAAGCAACCAAACCCGACCGTACCGCATGAAGGTCGTGATGTTTTCCACGTGGGACTGCGCGGGCGGCGCGGCCAAGGCGGCGTTCCGGTTGCACGAGGCGTTGCGCGGCGCGGGCGTGGACTCGCGGATGTTGGTGAAAACCCGGGCTTCGGCCTTGCCGTCGGTCGCCGCCTGTGCCGGCGAATCAGAGCGCGAGTTCATTCGGTGGGGAAGGTTGGAAGAGGATCTGATCAATCGGAACCGGTCCGCAATTTCGGGAACCTATTTCTCCGTCGGGCAGCCGGGGGTGGATCTGAGCGAGCATCCGTGGGTTCAAGCGGCCGACGTCCTGCACTTGCATTGGGTGACCGGCTTTCAATCGGCCGGGTCCATCGCCCGGCTGTTGCGTTTGGGTAAGCCGGTGGTCTGGTCGTTTCATGACCAGCGCGCCTTTACCGGCGGGTGTCATTTTTCGGCGGGCTGCCGGAAGTACGAGACGGACTGCGCGCCCTGTCCGCAACTGCGTGAGGACCGGTATGGCTGGCCGGCCGCGCAACTCGCAGACCAGGCCGAGTTCTGGAGCGGCCACGAAATCACCGTGGTGGCGCCGAGCCGGTGGATGGGGGAATGCGCGCGGCGCAGCCGGTTGTTTGCGCGCGCCCGGATCGAGGTGATCCCGTACGGTGTGGAGACCGACCGGTATCTGCCGGCGGACCGTGCCGCATTGCGTCGGGCTTTGGGGTGGCCGGTTGACGGCTGCTATCTGTTGTTTGGGGCGGAGCGTGTGGGCGAACGCCGGAAAGGGTTCGCCGAACTGCGGGCGGCCCTGCAACAATGTGCGGCGGACACGGAGTTCCGCGCCCGCTTGGAGCGCGGGGAGATTCAGTTGGTTTGTTTCGGTCGCGCGACGGGAGAACTGGCTGCGGCCGGGGTGCCAGTTCGGGCGCTGGGCTATATCGGGGCGGACACGGAAATGGCGCGGCTCTATGCAGCGGCTGATTTATTCGTGTTGCCGTCATTGGAGGACAACCTCCCGAACACAATTCTCGAAGCCATGAGTTGCGGGACGCCGGTGGTGGCGTTTGCGGTCGGCGGCGTGCCGGACCTGGCGACCGATGGCGTCCATGGCCGGCTCGTTCCCCTTGGGGATGTGGGGCAGTTGTGCGACGCGATTCGTGAGTTGGTGGGAGCGCCGGCCAGATTGGTCACGATGGGGCGGCAGTGTCGCCAGCGGGTGGAAACCGCCTATGCTGTGCAACACCAAGCGGCGGCGATGCGGCAACTGTATCACAGTCTTCTCAATGCCACGCGGGAACTGGTGCCGCAGACCGGAGCCAGGGGATTGATTGGATCGCGGTCGGCCCTCGCCCTCGCCCAGGTGGCCGGAGATTCCTTGATCGACTTGAATGCTTGCAAGGTCCAGATTGACGCCACCACTGCGACATTGGCGCAAACGATCGAGCAATTACGCCGGTTGCGTCAATCCAAGTGGGTGCGGTTCGGCAGGAAAGTGCGATTGTTGAAGTATGAATGAAGCACAAGCCATGCGCGTGGTAATGCTCTCGACGTGGGACAGTACCGGCGGGGCGGCCAAGGCGGCGTTCCGGTCGCACGAGGCGCTGGTCAGTGCCGGGGTGGATTCGCGGATGCTCGTGCAGACCAAGTCGTCGGCGCTCGCTTCGGTTCAGGCGGCGCCCGCCATCTCGACGGCGGAGTTGGCGGGGTGGGAAATGTTGCAGGAACAACTCATCAACCAGAACCGGTCCGCGGTTTCGAAAACCTATTTCTCCATCGGCTATCCCGGCGTGGACTTAAGCGAGCATGCGTGGGTCCGCGAAGCGGATGTGATTCATCTCCACTGGGTGGCGAAGTTCCAGTCGGCGGTCTCGCTGGCGCGGTTGGTGCGGCTGGGCAAGCCGGTCGTTTGGTCGTTTCATGACCAGCGCGCCTTCACCGGTGGTTGCCATTACTCGGCGGGGTGCCGCAAGTACGAGACGGACTGCACTAACTGTCCGCAGCTTCGGGAAGACCGGTATGGTTGGCCGGCGGCGCAACTGGCCGACCAAGCCGCACTTTGGGCCAGCGAACGGATCACGGTGGTGGCGCCGAGTCAATGGATGGCGGAGTGTGCGCGGCGGAGCCGGTTGTTTTGCCGGTCGCGAGTGGAGGTGATTCCGTACAGTTTGGCGACCGAAGTATTCGTGCCGGCCGACCGCGTTGCGGTTCGCCAGAAACTCGGTTGGCCGCCGGCGGGGTGTCATCTGTTGTTTGGCGCGGCGCGAGTGGGCGAACGCCGTAAGGGATTCGAGGAATTGCGGGGCGCGCTGCGGTATTGCTTGGCGGACACGGGATTCCGGGCCCGCGTGGCCGCCGGTGACATTCACTTGGCGTGTTTTGGCGAAGGCGACGTTGCGGTGGACACGGACTTGCCGGTTCGTTCGTTGGGTTACGTTGGGACGGACGCGGCGATGGCCCAGATTTATGCCGCCAGCGATTTGTTTATCCTGCCGACGTTGGAGGACAACCTGCCGAACACGGTGTTGGAAGCGATGAGCTGCGGGACGCCCGTGGTGGCATTTGCGACCGGCGGGGTGCCGGACCTGGTGACCGATGGCGTGCAGGGCCGGCTGGTGCCGACCGGCGAAGTTCAACAGTTAGGGAGGGCCATTCTCGATCTGTGGCGGTCGCCGGCAACGCTGGTGGCGATGGGGCATCAGTGCCGGCAACGGGTGATCAACACGTATACGGCGCGCCACCAATCCGCCGCGCTGCTGGGGCTTTACCGGGAACTGGCGCCCGGCGCGCCGCTGGTCAGGCCCGGCCCGGCGGGCGAAGTGGGGCCGGCCGCGGCGCAGGTCTTGGCGCGGCTGACGGTGGAGAACGTGGTCGGAGCCGTGGCCCGCGAGCGCGCGTTGGAACGGTTGCGCCAGTCCCGTTGGGTGCGGTTGGGCAAGCGAATGCGGATGTTGAAGCACGAGTGATGGGGCGCATCTCGACACTGCCACCGGCGCTAACGAAACACTGGTCGGGTGTTGTAGGCTGACACTGCGTATCGGCGGTGCCGGCGGAAAGCAACGACCGCCGCCTCACAGAGGCGGCCGACAAGGCATCGGGACTCACAGTGGTAGTGATCAGATGCACCCCGTGTGAGCGCAATCCGGACGTGGAAGCTTGACTCAACCGCTTGTCCTTCTTATGCTGCGCCGCACATGTTGATGAGCTCGCTGGGCATGCCCAATCTGAAGAATATCGCGGCGTTTTCCGTTTCGCGGCTTTGGCATTTTGAGCTCTTTCGGCAGGTGCCCTTTCGCTCCTTTAACCTCGGGCCACCCGATCCAGCGACGTGTGATTTGAAGGTCTATCAGGATTATCTCGTTTATCTGTTTGCAGCGGCGAATGTGCCCAAAGGGGCGCGGGTACTCGAAGTGGGCGGCGGGGACAGCCGGGTGCTCAAGTATTTTACGCGGGATTACGAATGTTGGAATTTGGACAAGTGCGAAGGCTTGGGGAACGGCCCGCAACGTTTTACGTCGCCGCACTACCGGATGGTGTACGATTATATCGGCAACTTCAACCGCGAGGTGCCGGACCAGTATTTTGATTTCGTGTTTTCCATCTCCGCGCTGGAGCACACCCCGGAAGAACAAGTGGTCCGGGAAAACATTGTGAAGGACTTGCACCGCGTGACGAAACCGGGAGCACCGTCGTTTCATCTGTTCGACTGTGTGCTGCGACCGGACAGCACGGCGTGGATCAACGGGTTGCTCCCGTACTTTCACCAGGTGCTGCCGATGCAGACGCAGTTGCTCCCCGCCGCCGCAGTCGCCGTGGACCCGACGATCTACTTCATGTCGGAATCGGCCTTCAAGGAGTCGTGGGCGCCACTCCTGCGCCACGCTTATGGTGAATACGGGCGGCCGTTTTCGATGAACGCGTTTTGGTTATCGCCGCCGGCGTGATTCATCACCCGAGGGGGATCTCGTCGGGGGTCGCGTCCAGCCCCCGCCAATCGCGGTTCCCCATGCGTTCGCCGATGCCGAAGGCCGTGCTTTCATCCAATGTTGAGCTCTTGTACAGGGTGAAATCATGAACGTTCCGGAGATGGAGCGCGGGGGCCATTTTCTCCAGAATCCATTGCCGGTACCTGCGGGCAAACAGCGGCCGAGCCAGATAGGCTTTGATGTGCCCGCAAAGAAACATCGAGAGTTTGAAACGGTGTGTGTGCAGAAAGGCGTAGGCGGCCTCGGTGAGTTGGGGATACGCCGGGTTGAAAAAATCATCGAGCACGAGCACCCCTTGTTCGTGCAACATCTGTTCGGCGAAAGTCAGGTCGTTGACGACGGCTTGGCCGGTATGTTCGCCGTCAATATGGATCCACCGGCAGGCGCGCCGGAACGAGGCGTAGTCCTCCACCCGCAGCCGGTGGGATAGCAGGTTGACAAAGACGCCGCGCCGCCCCACATGCGGCGCGAGATGGGCCTTGGCTTGGCGCAGAAAGGGCGAGCCATCCACGAGGAGAAAATGCTCATCGCTGCGCAAATGCAGCGCGGCCATGAGCGCCGAGCGGCCTTGATACACGCCGATTTCAAGCATGTGCCCCTGGATGCGGTTGGTCGCTTGGAATTCCAACAGCACGTCCCAGATTGCCGCATTGGTGTCGCTGAAGAATCCGGGAAAATCGCCTTGGTACCGCCGGAAATCCGCCAGTTTGGAGTGTGCCAGCGGACCTTCAGTGCTGGGCGGCTGCTGGGTCAGCCCCAAGGCTTGCCCCAGTTGTGACAATACGCCTGGTTTCTTATCTGCGTCCGGCATGGGTTGTTCTCGCCGGGACACTACACCACTGGCGTCCGGAGTGTCAACGCAGTGGCTGGGTCGCGCCCGGTGCTTGCCTCGTCGGCAGACGTATGATATACGGACCGCATGTTGTCGATTTCTGTTGTCACACCGAACTTCAATCATGGCCGTTACTTGCGTGCGGCGATTGATTCCATTGTGGGGCAGAATTACCCGAAACTCGAATACGTCATCGTGGACGGCGGGTCCACCGATGATTCGGTGGAGATTATCAAGTCCTATGCCGACCGGTTGGCATGGTGGGTGAGCGAAAAAGATGCCGGCATCGCGGACGCCATTAATAAAGGCTTTGCCCACACCCGTGGTGAAATCATGGCATGGCTCGGGGCGGACGACATGTACGTCCCGTGGACTTTCCGCATCGTCTCGGAGATTTTTGAGGCGTTCCCGGATGTGGATTGGATCAAAGGGTACCACCTCGATTGGTCAGACAAGGGCGCGCTCGGCATCATGTACGATTTGACGCCGCAGCATCACCGTTGTAACCGGTTCGACTACCTCCTGCCCGGCAATTATGTGTTTATCCAACAGGAATCCATGTTTTGGCGGCGCCGGCTCTGGGAAAAAGTCGGCAACAAACTCAGCGTGGATGCCCGGTGGCCGCTGGCGTTCGATACGGAACTGTTTGGCCGGTTTTTTCAACACGCCCGGCTCACACATGTCGAAACCGTACTCGGCGGCGCGCGCGTCCATCGTGACCGGCGCTGTCTGCGCGGTTGGGACGATTATCAACAACAGGCCGATGCCTTCCGGCGCGATGCCCTCGCGCATTGTCCCGCGCGTGAACGCCGGTGGGCCAAGGCGTATCAGTGGTTGCGCCGCCAGCGGTGGATCCCCACCGGAGTCTCTCGCGTGATCTTGCGCGCGTTGGGCAACGATTTGTACCGGGCTGCCGCGTACGACGTGATCAGGTACGACTGGTGGAGTGGCGGACAATGGCAGCGGCGGCAGGAGCCGGTGATCCTGCGTTGTCGGTAACGGGTTCCGACCGATTGTGAAGCCCATCTATCTCAACGGCGGCGCCGCCCTGTATCTCGACCAGACGCACGCGGTGGTTCATGGCCCACTGGATCACCAACTCTGCAACTGCCTGTTAGCGCTCCTCACTGCCGGGGTGTGTCCCCCCGAGTCGGTGCTGCACGAGGCGAGCGGCACCGTGGAGGACGCGTACCTGCTGTTGAATTCGATGGGCACGATCGGCGTGCGCGCCGCCGGCCGCGTTCGCGGCGCCGCCGCCCTGCTGACATTTTGCGGCGCGCCAGGCCGGCGCTGGGCGGATCCCGACGCGCAGTTTGAACTCACAGTGGATGATTTAGGCGGGCCATCGCCGGGGCGCAGTGGCGTGGCGTTGGGCGACATGGCCGCCGGTCGGGCGGCATGGGCTTGGGCCTTTGCCTTGCGATCTCTGACGGTGTACCTCATGAGGCAGCAAGGGCTGGACGCTGTTCACGCGATGGATTTGGCCGAGCAAGGAATCGTGCTGGATGCCGCCGCGGCAATGACAGCGGGGCATGTGGATGGCCTCGCGAAAGTGGATATCGTGTTCCCGTCGGTGTCCCGGGGTTGGAGTTTTGATCTCCCATGCGCGCGTCCTGCCTGATCAACAACTACAACTACGGCCGGTTCCTGCCGCGGGCCGTCGAACGCGCCCGGCTCCAAGTGCCGGCTTTCGCTGAGATCATCATTGTGGACGACGGTTCGACCGATGACTCGCTGGCGCGCGTGCGGCCGATTGCCGAGGCCGACCCGCGGTGCCGCATCATTGCCAAGCCCAACGGCGGGCAGTTGTCGGCGATCAACGCCGGCATTGTCGCCGCCACCGGCGATATCCTGTGTTTTCTCGACGCGGATGATTATTATGCGCCGGGATTCCTCGGCGAGATTTTGGCGGCATACCAGCGGTCGCCAGCCGCGGACTGCGTGTTCTGCTCGTTTGATTTTGTGGATGCCAACGGGGTGCCGACGTTTACGACCAACTGGCCGGTCTATTCGTTGTATGAACTCGAAGCGGGAGATCGGGATTATCCCGACACATTTCTGGCGACGCTGGAGCAATGGGAATGGATTGGCCGGCAGACCTCGTGCATGACCATGCGCACGGCACTTGCCCGCCGCTTCCTGCCGCTCCCAGCCCTGGAAAACGATTGGCGGATTCGCGCCGATGACGTGCTGGTCGTTGGCACGTCGCTAGTCGGCGCGCATAAGCTTTACCTCCACCGGAAGCTCGTCCGGTATTCTTTGCACGGAACAAACGCGTATGCCGTCCAGTTGCCCAGCGCGGCGGAGTTGGCGCGCCGGAATCAGGAATTGTTGCCGCGCTTGCAGGCCGCCGTGCTCGGCACCCCGGCGGGACGGCAGACGTTTCGCGCACACCTCCCAATGATCGGCAAGTTGCGCAGTCGCGAGGTGCGCCGGTGGACGTCGCTGGCACGAAAAGCCGGTTACCGGAAGCAAGACCGAGCCAGGATCAAAGCCTACCTCTATTTCCGGTATCTGGCAGGCAAACTGGGCTGGAGCTGGCCGTGGCTCAGTGACCGGTTGCTGAACGCTTTCCACTCCGCTGACGGCGCAACTCGCTGATCATCCCGCGTGTCTGCGCCAGTTTCATCCCCGCTGCTACCCAAATCGCCGCCAATCCCAACGGCCGAGCCAGCCAGTACTTTGCCCCGTAGTTGGCCAGTCGCCAATACAGTTCCGCGGGAACGCCGGCGACCATCGCGCGGCGTTTGAAATTGCCCACGCGCGCCCTGCCGATGCCTAGGCCAAAGAACCAATCATGGATGTAGCGTTCGGTCATGCGCTCAGCGGAGTTGTGGTGATGGACGATTGCCGCCGGAACATAGAGGCCGGTGTGACCGCGGGCGCGCAGACGATTTTGCAGATCCGTTTCCTCGCCGCGGACAAAATCACCGGGATTCGGTCCGAGGTCTTCGCGAAACGACAGGGTGTCAAAAACAGACCGGCGCACCGCAAAGTTGGCCCCAAGAAACGCCTTCGCGTAGGGTTGTTCACGGTCGCCCAGGTCGAACGTTACTGTCGGACCGGACAGCAGCGTTGGTGCGTAACGTTCGAGCCACGCCGGCGGTGGACATTCCCAGCGGGGGAAGATCCGGCCTCCAAAATAAAGGGTGTCGGGATGCCGGCGGGCGATGTCCCAGAAGGCCGCCAGCCACTGGGGATCAACCGACACATCATCGTCCGTAAACAGCACAAGCCCCGCTTGGGTTTCGTGGACAGCGCGGTTGAGTGCGAAACTTTTCCCCTGCCGGGGTTCGAAGAGCAACCGCAACGGGAGGGAGGACATCATGCGTTCACAGACCTGTGGTGTCGAGTCCGTGGAGTTGTTGTCCACGACGAGCAGTTCCCATGTCACTCCGGCCGGGATTTCGAGGCGGGACAGGCTTTGAAGCGCTCGTTCAAGACTGACTGCCCGGTTATAAGTGCAAACGGTGACTGCAATCTCGGGGATCCGTGCGGCAGTCATGATGGGTCAGATCGGCAGGAATTGTAGCTCGGAAAGCCGCCGATAGAGGTCATTCTTCGCCACGAGTTCCTCGTGCCGGCCAATCGCGGCGACACGTCCCTTCTCCATCAGGACAATCTGGTCGGCGTGTTTGATCGTGGATAGCCGGTGCGCAATGACAATCGTCGTGCGCCCGCGCATCAGGTCGTTCAGCGCTTCTTGGACGAGAATTTCACTCTCGGCGTCGAGGGCGTTGGTGGCCTCGTCCAGCATCAGGATGGCGGGGTTGCGCAGGATGGCGCGCGCGATGGCAATCCGTTGGCGCTGGCCGCCGGACAAGTTCTGGCCGCGATCGCTGAGCTGGGTGTCATACCCCTGGGGTAGCTTCATGATGAACTCGTGCGCATGGGCGCGTGTGGCGGCCGCGATGATTTCTTCACGCGAGGCCGTGAGCCGGCCATGGGCGATGTTGTTGGCCACTGTGTCGGCAAAGAGCAGGGTCTCTTGCGTGACCAGCGCTGTGAGTTGACGCCACGACGCAATTTGAATGTCGCGCAGGTCGCGTCCGTCCACGAGAATGCGGCCGCACGACGGGTCGTAGAACCGCATGAGCAGGTTGATGACGGTCGTCTTGCCGCCGCCGCTCGGCCCCACGAGGGCACAGACGGTGCCGGCGGGGATGGTGAGGTTGATGTCGTGGAGCACGGGCTGCCGGGGGAGGTATTCCATGCCGACGTTCTCGAGCCGGATACCTTGTTGAAACGCCAACAAGGGTTTCGCGTTCGGCCGGTCCACCACCGTTGGTTGGGTGTCGAGAAATTGTGAGAGCAGTTCGCCGGCGACCAGCGCCTGTTGCACTTGGAGGTGGATACGGCCCAGTTTTTTCAGCGGTTCATACAGCATGTAGAAGCCGGTGAGGATCGCCACAAATTCGGAGAACTTCACCTCGCGGAAGTACACGTACAGGAGCGCCCCCATGATCCCCAGCGAAGCGATCAGTTCGATCAACGGCCCCTGCATTTCGCGTTGCTGGGTCAGCCGGATGCCGCGCGACATGTAGAGGTTCGCTGCCGCCCGAAATTTCTCATCTTGCACTTTCTCCAACAGATAGGCCTTGACCACCCGAATATTGGAGAACGTTTCGTGCAATACGCCCAGTAAATCGCCCGCGCTGGTCTGCTCGCCTTGGCTCGTCCGGCGGGTCTTCCGCCCAAAATAGGTAATGGGAATCAAACAGACGGCGCCCATCACCGCCGCCGCGATACAGAACCACGGATTAATGTAGGCAAGGACCAGAACTCCCGAAACGATCGTGACCGGCTGTTTCACCAGATCTTCCGCCACAGTAAACAGCGAATATTGCAACATCGCGGTGATGCCTTGCACGGTTTGGATGAGGTCGGGGACGCGGCGGGCAACGTGAAAATCCAGCGAGAGCCGTTGGAGATGGGTGAACATTTCGATCCGCACATCGCGCAAGGCCCGGCTCCCGACCCACATCAGGCAGTACGTGTTGAGGTAGCCCAGCACGCCGCGCCCGGCAAAATAGATCGGAATGCCGAACGCCGTCAGCAAGACCAACACAAACGACGGGCGGTCCCCTGTTTCGAACAACCGGTGAAACACCCATTGCACCGCTTTCGGGAAAAATCCGCACGCCGCGCCATACGCCACGCCGGTGAGCACGCCCATCACCATCCGAAACCAGTAGGGCTTCAAATACCGCGCGAACCGGCGCAGCCGCACGAGGTCTTTGAAAATGGAATTGCTTTGCCAGGTCGCCGTGCCGCCCACCCAGCGAAGTCCCGACGACGGGGCTGACGCAGCCGGCAGTGAGGATTTCGTTGTTTGGCTCACACTCCTTCCTATAGAGGTTGCCCGGTCGGTTCTCAAGGCAAAAGCATGGTGGAATCGCATTGCCTCTGCCGCGCCGGTCGGGTATTCGACAACGTATGGGCACCTCGGACCGCGCCATCTCGATCCTCGTTGCGACGCGCAACCGGGCCGGTAGCCTCCGCGCGTTATTGGCGAGCCTCGACCGGCTGTCCCCGCCGCCGGTGCCCAGTGAAGTCATCAGTGCTGACAACGGTTCCGCCGATGACACGCCGGCCATTCTGAAGACATGGTGCAGTGCCGCGCCGGGGCGGCGGGTGGTGCGCGTCGAACAACCCGGTAAAGCCCGTGCCCTCAATGCCGCGGTCCGTGTCGCCACCGGCCAGTGGCTCGTTTTTCTCGACGACGACGTGGTGGTCGCACCGGACTACCTCACCGAGGTCTGGCGCTTCTGCGAGCGTTCCGACTGTGCTGCCGCGCAGGGCACAATCCTGTGGCCACCGGCCGCGACCGCCGATCCGTCCATTGTCGCCAAGCTCCGACTCTTCCCGGATATGGTGCCGCAGGTAAACCGCCCGGCTGACTGGCGGCCGCGGAACCTCGTCGGCGCGAACATGGTTGTCCGGCGTGAAATGTTGATGAAAGTCGGTGGGTTCGACGAGCGACTCGGACCTGGCGCTGCTGGCTTCGGCGAGGACGACGATTTAACCGCAAGAATTCTCACTGCCGGCGGCAAGCTCGGTTACATGGCCGCCGCCAAAGTCGTTCACGAAATTGATCCGACCCGGCTGCACCAAGCGGCGTATCTGGAGCGCGCCCGCAAGTTGGGCGTTGGCGACTACCTGCGCAAACACCCCCCGGTCGGGACCTGGATTGTGCCGCGGTTGGCGGTCACCGGCTTGCGGGTCGTGGCCACCACCGTGTGCGGGATGCGCCATGCCCGGCAACGGGCACTCGGGCGCTGGCACCGTTATTGCGGTATGCTCGAAACTGCCCGGCAGGAGCTCAACCGATGAGCCCGCCGCTTCAACTGCCGCGCGTGACGGTCGTGATCGCCACGTTCAACCGACCGGCGCTGCTGGCCCAGACGCTGGAGACGGTGCTGGCCCAGGACTATCCGGCCGATCTTTTTCAAGTGTGGGTGGTGGACAACAACTCGCCCCCGGCCACGCGTGCCGTCGTGGAATCGTTCCGCGACCGGACACCGGCCCCGCGCTGGATTCTCGAAACAACGCAAGGCGTCAGCCACGCCCGCAACCGGGCCATTCGCGAAGCCACCACCGAGATCATCGCGTTTGCCGACGACGACATTTTGGCCGAGAAAGACTGGCTGCGGAAGTTGATGCTCCCGTTCGTGCAAAACACCGGCAAGCCAATCGGTGCCGTTGGGGGGACGGTCTTGCCGGTGTACCCCGATGGCTGTCCACCGTGGTGGCGCTACACGCATCCGTTGAAGTTGACGGAGCAACCGGCACCATTGCCGGTGGGAGAGGAACGGAAGTTGATGGGAGCCAGCTTGGCCATCACCGCCGCCGCGCTCAAACAAGTGGGCGGATTCCGGGTTGACCTGGGCCGCACCGGTACCCGGCTGTTGGATGCGGAAGAGCCGGAACTGCTCGAACGAATCCGCCGCGCCGGGTACGAAATCTGGTTCGCGTCGGACGCCGTTGTGCAGCACCAGATGGTGCGCTCCCGGCTGACGTGGCAATGGGCCTGCCGGAATGCCTACGACTCGGCGCGCACCCGGGTGATTTGGCGGTTGCGCGATCAGGAAAGCGGGCGGGCCTGGCCGCTGTATTACTTGATCTCCCGGCTGATCCTCAACGCGGTGGCGGCGCCCTTCTGGCTGCTGTGCGGCGCACTGGTGGCCGTCGTCGGACAACGCGGCCTGACGGTTCACTTTCTGGTGCGCGCGTGCCGGTCCTGGGGATTTGTCAGGCAGATGATCGTGATGGCGGTGTCCCGGCCGAAGCGTGGCGGTCGAACGACCTGAGTTGTGCATACTTCCGCCGGTTGTAGCGGGCGTACAGCCGGGCGAGTTGCCAACCGACGGTGCCGTCGAGAAACCCGGCGCGCAATACGTACATCTTGAAAAACGTAAACGCCGGACGCAGCGCCACGTCGAGCGGTCCGGCGCGACGTCCTTCCCGATGCAATTCCCGGGCAATCGTCTCAGCGTAACGCATTTGCCGGTCACTGAACGCCGCGAAATCCCGGCAGGTGTAGTGGCGCATCGGCTGCCGGAGTTTGCCGGCAGTGCCGTCGAGTTGCACCGCAGCGTGGACGGGATGCTCATTGTACCGGCCTTTGCCGCGCCGAAACAATCGCAGCGTGTAATCCGGCCACCAGCCCCCGTGGCGCACCCACCGGTCGCCGAAGAAGTTCTGCCGGGCAATCCAATATCCGTCAGCCGGCTCCGGCGCGGCAATGACCGCTTGGATTTCGTCGCGCAACCCTTCGGTGACCCGTTCATCGGCGTCGAGATTGAGAATCCAATCGCCGGTCGCCCGCACGATGCCGGCATTTTTCTGTTGGCCAAATCCGACAAACGGCTGCACGATCACCCGCGCGCCAGCCTCCCGGCAAATCGCCGCTGTTGCATCGGTGCTTTCGGAATCAACAACGATGATCTCGTCAGCAAACGCGACACTGGCCAAGCAGTCCCGGATATTCGCCGCTTCATTCCGGGCGATAATGACCACTGACAGCGACGGCGGCATGACCGGCGTTGTACAGCAATCGTCACGCTCCGTCGAGTTTTCTTACGAAGAAACGCGGGGAGGGGGTGCACTGCAAGTTTTGGGCTGGTCCGGAATTGTAGGGCGCAAATCCCTGTCGTTTAGGGTTCGCGCCACGCCCCTTATTCACACTCAAAACCAACGGTGGGCAGCCTAAACGACAGGCGTGCCCGCCCTACAAAACTTGCGGTGCGCCCGCGGGGAGGTGTCAGATTAGAATTGACTTTTCTCCTCGTGATAAGTGTATTTATTGCCCCAATGGGTTCCGGTGCCTATCTGAGTTGGGGAGAGGGGGGCCTCACATTGCTGGAACACGGTGTTCGCAAGAACAGCCGGGCGAATGCCGGTACAGGATTATGGCTGGTGACTGGAGGGGAAGCATGAAGAACCTAATGACTCGCCATTGTGGATCATTGATCATTGCCACAGTTGGGGTGTTAGGCCTGACGCTGTTTGGGCCTCTTGGGACGGCGACAGAGGCCGCTGCCGTGATCGAGGTGACGCCGGTGGATGGCCTGAGTTTTGGCGAAGTGGCCGTCGGCACCAGCCAGGATCTCAATTTTACCGTTCGCAATGTGGGTAACGGAACTTTGCGAGGCGAGGCCTCAGGATTGACGGGGCCGGTGTGGTCGTTCGTGGGAAGCACCAACTATGTGCTGGGAGCCGGCGAGACCGCGACGGTGACGGTCCGGTTCGCGCCGGCGGCGAATCTCCCTTACATGCAAACGGTCGCGTTTACGGGGGGCGGGGGGGGCATCGCGCACGGTAACAGGCACCGGCACAAACGGCCCGGTCATTCAGGTGACTCCGGCTGACGGCCTCAGTTTCGGGAATGTCATCGTCGGCACAACCACGGACATGACCTTCACGGTTCAGAACACCGGTGGGGGAACGCTGGACGGGGCCGCTTCGGGGCTGACGGGACCGGATTTATCTTTTGTGGGCAGTACCGACTATTCCTTGGGAGCCGGCGAGACCGCGACGGTCACCGTCCGGTTCGCGCCGACGGCGGTATCGCCTTACGCGCAGACGGTCGCGTTTACGGGGGGTGGAGGAGCATCGCGGTCTGTCACGGGGATCGGCATCACTCCCCCGACGCTTCAGGTGACGCCAGAGGACGGCCTGAGATTTGGGACCGTGATCGTGGGGGGGGCCACGGACATGGCTTTTATTGTCCAGAACACCGGTCATGGAACGTTGACTGGATCAGCTTCGGGGCTGACGGGACCGGATTTATCTTTTGTGGGCAGTACCGACTATTCCTTGGGAGCCGGCGAGACCGCGACGGTCACCGTCCGGTTCGCGCCGACGGCGGAGGCGGCCTATTCACAGACCGTCACGTTCACAGGCGGCGCTGGAGCAACGCGAGCCGTAACTGGCACCGGGCAGTTGCCGGTGGCGGCGACGCCAACGTTGTCGCCAACCGGGGGAACATTCGTGGCGTCGGTGACAGTCACGGCGGAATGCGCTACGGCGGGGGCGACGATCTACTTCACGACTGACGGCTCCGATCCCACAACCAATTCATCGGTTTATACTGCGCCGTTGACGCTGACCAATTCAACAACCGTCCGGGTGATGGCCGCATTGACCGGCTACGCGGACAGCGGCGTGGCGACGGGGGAGTTTACGGTTCACTCCGACCGATGGGCAATGGTTTGGCAGAGCACCACCGGCTCCTTGGCACGGTGGTCGATGCAGGGGACGAACCTGACTTCGGCGGCGCCGTTGTCGCCGAACAAGGCCGGCAGCGGGTGGACGGTGGCCGGGTTTGCCGACCTTGATGCCGGGGGCGAGCCGAACATTTTATGGCGGTCCACCACCGGCGACCTGGCGGCGTGGTTTATGAGCGGCGACACGGAAACGAACTGGGCCTACTTATCGCCGAAGAACGTCGCGACGAGCTACCGACTAGCCGGAACCGCTGACCTGAGCGGAGACGGCAAGGATGACCTAATCTGGCAGGGCAACACCGGCTGGCTCTACATCTGGTACATGGATGGCCTGATTATGACCAGCGGCGGGAAGTTGTATGGCAGCGCTGTGGACACGAATTGGACGATTGTCGGCACCGGGGATTTCAACGGCGACGGTGAGGCGGACTTGTTGTGGCAGCATACCAGCGGAGCGATGGCAGTCTGGTACATGGATGGGGCGACCCGAACCGGTGGGGCGTCCTTGACTCGGAGCATGACCGACGCGAACTGGAAGGTCGCCGGGCTGGCGGACGTCAACGGCGATGGCAAGCCGGACATTGTCTGGCAACACAACACCGGGTATCTGGCCGTCTGGTTCATGGATGGCGTGACCTACACCGGTTGGTCGTACCTGAACCCGAAACAGGTTGACCCCAGTTGGAAGATCAAGGCGATCCGGTAGGTTAGGTCTCTGAGAAATAACGGTCACCGGGTTCATTGATTCGGTTGCTGCATGGGGAGGATTGCATCTGGGGATGCGACCGCGCTTCAGTGAGTAGCTTCTGGTGTTGTTCTCACTGGCAGAGGGACTACCGGCAAAACATCGAAACTGCAGGTGTTGAAGCGGTTTCGAACCGCATCGCTTGGTGTGCCCATCCATCCGAGGGAGCACCCATTGCGCGGCCGTGTGCTTCTCTCGAACCGCTGCGGTAGCTGCTGGATTTCCGCGACTCAATGGCCTTGAGTTAGGATCGGGAGGTGTTTAGACTGTCGTAATGCAAGTTCTGCATTTCGATGATGGAGGAGATGGTTGTGCTGTTCAACTCGTTTGAGTTCGGTCTGTTCTTTCCGACGGTCACGTTGCTTTACTTTTTGCTGCCGCATCGGTTCCGCTGGGGAATGTTATTGGCGGCGAGTTGTTTCTTTTACATGATGTTCATCCCGCAATACATTGCCATTCTGGGTGTGACCATCGTCATTGATTATGTCGCCGCGTTGTGGATGGTTCGCCCCGGGCTCCCCACTGGGAAACGAAAAGCCATTTTGATCGGAAGCATCCTTTCGACTTGTTTGGTGTTATTCGTTTTCAAATACTGGAATTTCTTTCACAGTAATTTGGCAATGTTGGCACGGTTGATTGGGTGGAACTACCCGATTCGCATGCTGAACATTATTCTGCCGATTGGGTTATCGTTTCACACGTTTCAAAGCTTGAGCTATGTGATCGAGGTGTACCGGGGACATCAAAAGCCCGAGCGACACTTCGGCATCTATGCGTTGTACGTTATGTTCTATCCCCAACTCGTGGCGGGACCAATCGAACGACCCCAGAATCTCCTGCACCAATTTCGCACGCCGCACCTCTTTGAGTATCAACGCGTCACCGACGGGCTGAAGCTGATGTTGTGGGGCATGTTCAAAAAAGTCGTCATTGCCGACCGGCTGGCGATTGCCGTCAACCATATTTACGGAGATCCTCGTGCGTACTCCGGCGGACCGTTACTTGTCGCGACGGTCTTCTTTGCATTTCAGATCTACTGTGACTTTTCAGGTTATTCGGACATCGCCATCGGCGCAGCCCAGGTGATGGGGTTCCGCTTAATGGACAATTTCAACCGCCCGTACTTCTCAAAATCCATTGCCGAGTTTTGGAAGCGTTGGCACATCTCACTTTCGACTTGGTTCCGCGACTATCTGTATATCCCGCTGGGCGGAAATCGGGCCAAGACGTGGCGATGGCGGATGAATCTGTTTGTCACATTCTTAGTAAGCGGCCTTTGGCACGGGGCCAATTGGACCTATGTCATCTGGGGGGCGCTCAACGGCGGTTACCTGATTGCGTCTCATTCAACCCAGCGGTTACGGCAAGCGATGTGTCAGCGGTTGGGCCTCGCGAGATTTCCGACGTTGCACAAAGTGTTTCGCGTGGCCACGACTTTCTCGCTGGTTTGTGTTGCTTGGATCTTCTTTCGCGCGAACACCATTTCGGAAGCGTGGTACATCATCACCCATCTGTTTCGTGGTTTGGCGCATCGGTGGAAGCCGGCCGGGGGGTATTGGAACACGGGGACAGACCAAGCCGAATGGATCATCGTTTTGCTATCCATCGGACTGATGGAAGGAGTCCATGTCCTGCAAAGACATCGGCACATCCGGCAGATGTTGCGCGAGAGACCGATGTGGTTACGATGGTTAATTTATTATGCGTTGGTCCTTGGAATTCTTTTTTTCGGTGTGTTTGACAATCAGCAATTCATTTACTTCCAGTTTTGATCATGCACGAGTTCAAACAATTTTTCATTCGCTTGCTGATTTTTTGCTCGCCCTTTCTTTGCTTTGCGCTCGGGGTGCTGATCGTTGACCCCTACAATTACACTGGCGTTTCCCGGTTCATCACCGACGCGTCCAAAAAAAGTGGTTTCAACCGTGATCCGGCACTCATGCCGTTTGGGTACACGCTCTGGAACATGATTCAGTTTCGCCGGCAACCATCGGCCAATGTGCTCATCGGTGATTCACGGGTCGCCACCCTGAACGTGGATTATCTCCGAAAGATCACAGGCCAACAGTACTACAACTTCGGGATCCCCGGCGGCGATTGCCGGTCAATCTGTGACACGTTCTGGTATGTCGCTCGTTATACCGAACTCAAGCGCGTGTATATCGGCATAAGCTTTCACACGTACAATGATTGGTCGAACCGCAAGGTGTTCACAGCCCCGCGGGGGATCCTCAACAACCCTCTCCGTTATTTTACCGACCGCAATGTCTTGAAGACCGCCTGTAACATCCTGCGCGGACTGACCACTCCCAAGCCGCTTCCTGCTAATCGCGACCAGTTCCGGGCAAAGAAGGGGAAAGAGCTTCCGCCACAATCGGGTGCTGACAACGATCACAAAAATGAGACTTGGTCCATTGTCCTCCAAGGCCTTGCCGGCGAGTACCAGCGGTGGCAATACCCCGAGAGTACCTATGCAGAGTTAAAGAGAATCTCCGAATACTGCCGGAGCAAACAGATTTCCCTTGTTTTCGTGGTCTTTCCAACGAGTATCGAACAGCAGTCGCTGATTATTCAAGCGGGATTGGCCGACTCATTCAGTAGATTCAAGCAAGACATTGCCGGTTTGGGTGCCGTCTATGATTTTGATTACCCAAATGAAATCACGATTCATCGGGAAAACTTTGTTGACCCCATGCATTTAACCGCACCTATCCTTGAGCGTATTATGAATGAAGTGTGGGGTTCAACTCAATCGAACCAGCCGCCGCTTTCCGTTACTTCTCCACCGCTCGCGGCTGTTGATTCCCGTTCGCGCCGCAATTGATCACCTCAGTCTTTCCCCGCGAACCGAATCCCCAGCGCGTTGTCCCTGAAGCCGAAACAGACCGACCCGAAGCTGTCCGGTCAAAACGAGTGTTCGGTAAGGCGGCGCAGATATTCGCCGTAGCTGCTGGGGATGGCGCGGGCGAGGCGTTGGAGTTGGGCGGCGTCAATGAACTTCATCCGGTAGGCGACTTCCTCCGGGCAGCAGATCATCAACCCCTGCCGGTCTTGGACGGTCTGGACGAAGTTGGCCGCCTGCAGCAACGATTCGTGCGTGCCGGCATCGAGCCACGCCACGCCGCGGCCAAGGGTTTGGACGCGGAGTTTGCCTTCCTGCAAATACACCCGATTGAGGTCGGTGATCTCCAACTCGCCCCGCGCCGACGGCCGGAGCGTCCGGGCAATTTCCACCACGCGCCGGTCGTAGAAATACACGCCCGGCACGGCGTAGTTGGAGCGCGGCGACTTTGGTTTCTCTTCGATGCCGATGGCGCGACCGGTTTTATCGAACTCGACGACGCCGTAACGTTCCGGGTCGCGCACCGGGTAAGCGAAGATGGTCGCGCCGTCCGTCGTGGCGGCGCCGTCCCGCAAGCGGTCCTGCAAGGCGTGGCCGTAGAAAATGTTGTCGCCCAGAATCAAGCAGACCGGGCTGCCGGCCGCGAAGTCAGCGCCCACGAGAAACGCGTCGGCCAACCCGCGCGGTTCAGGTTGCGCGGCGTAAGAGAAATTCACACCCCACTGACTGCCGTCGCCGAGCAACCGCCGGAAGACCGGCAAGTCGGCCGGGGTGCTGATCACGAGGATCTCACGGATGCCGGCCAACATCAAGCAGGCGAGCGGGTAGTAGAGCAACGGTTTGTCGTAGACCGGTAACGCCTGTTTGGGCACCGCGTGGGTGAGCGGATAGAGCCGCGTGCCTTTGCCGCCGGCCAGGAGAATGCCTTTCATGATGTGGGTCCTCGCTGGTTGAGCCAATCGGTGTGAGCCAGGTACCATTGGACGGTCTCGCGCAAGCCGGTCGCCAACGAATGCCGCGGTGCCCAGCCGAGTTCGGTTTTGATTTTTGTGGTGTTCATCGCGTACCGGCGGTCGTGGCCGGGCCGGTCGGCGACAAAACGGATGAGGGTCGAGGGGCGAGGGTCGAGGGACGGCCGGAGCTCCTCCAGCAACGCGCAAATCTGGTGGACGATGTCGAGGTTGAACGGCTGGTTGTCGCCGCCGACGTTGTAGGTCTCGCCGAGCCGGCCGTTGGTGAGCACCCGATGAATCGCCTCGCAGTGGTCTTCAACGTAGAGCCAATCCCGGATTTGCTGGCCGTCGCCGTACACCGGTACCGGTTTGCCGGTCAGGGCGTGGAGAATCGTCAGCGGAATCAACTTCTCCGGGAACTGATAGGGCCCGTAGTTGTTGGAACAATTCGTGATCGTGACCGGCAGGCTGTAGGTCCGGGCGTAGGCGCGGACAAGATGGTCGCTGGCCGCTTTCGACGCGGCGTACGGCGAACTCGGATCGTACGGCGTGGTCTCGGTAAATGCCGGGTCGCGCGGGCCGAGCGAACCGAACACTTCATCGGTGCTGACGTGGTGGAAGCGGACGTTTCGTTGCCGGGCTGCTTCGAGCAGCGTGAAGGTGCCGACCACGTTGGTGTGCACGAACTGGCCAGGGCCGAGAATGGAGCGGTCCACGTGCGATTCGGCGGCGAAATGGACGACGGTGTCCACATCCCGCATCAGCCGGTCCACGAGCGCCCGGTCGCAGATGTCGCCGCGGACGAACTCATGCCGGGGATCGTTCGGCAGGTTGGCCGGGCTGCCGGCATAGGTGAGGGCGTCGAGGTTGATAATGCGGACGTCCGGCTCAACGCGGAGGAGATACCGGACAAAATTCGCGCCGATGAAGCCCGCGCCGCCGGTGATCAGAACGTTCTTCATCGTTTCCATTCCCGCAAGGCTCTGGCGACGGCATCGTGGACTTCCGTCAGCACGATGCCGGTCTGTTGGAGTTTGGTGGTGTCGAGGACGCAGTTCGACCGGGGTGTTTTCACAGCGAGGCGAAGAAATTCGGCCTCGTCGCGGAAGAAGCAGAAGTTTTTCCGAGAGACACCGCTTTGCTGGATCAGCTCGACGACTTCGCGGGTCGTGATGGCGCCGGGGTTGGTGACGTGGTAGGTGCCGAACGGGACGCGCCGTTGCCAGCAGGCGAGACAGGCTTGGACGCACTCGTCGAGTTGGGACAGCGAGTTGCGAGCGTCGAGCAGGCGGTCGTAACGCATGATCTTGGTCAGGTAGTTGCGCGGGTGGTCCACTTCGTTGAACGGGAGCCGCAGCCGCCAAATGTAGCAGTTGGGCGCGCCGGCGAGGACTTCTTCGCCGAGCGCCTTGGTGCCGCTGTAGAAACTGCAGTTGTTCTGGCGGAACGTGAAGTTCGGCGGGTCGGTTTCGGTGAAG
>Ga0123519_10003766_pt1 | contig 24933 bp, 15 predicted proteins | sample YelNatPaOPRAMG02_FD_87396 | JGI IMG/M metagenome (GOLD analysis project Ga0123519, IMG submission 87396) | Hot spring microbial communities from Yellowstone National Park - Yellowstone National Park OP-RAMG-02 (version 2) | ecosystem: Environmental > Aquatic > Thermal springs > Hot (42-90C) ...
ATGACGTGTGTAGCTTGCGCACGTGCATTCGCAGTTGAAGTCCTTGATGAAGGTCCACCGTTTGACCCAAACTCTGCCGCACTACCTGATCTCGAAAAAATGCGCGAAAATGGAATGGGCATCTACCTAATGCGCGAAGCCATGGATGTCGTAGAAATCGAGTGTAACCTTCCGGGAAATAGAGTACGTATGATCAAATGGCTTCGCTAACAGCCTGTCGCACACAACGTCACTCTCGAAGCTTGATAGCCAACTCCGCAACTCGTCTGCCGAGATTGCGAGCGGTAGCAATCCCAAGCTCGTCCTTTTCCACTCCGCCCTCGATTCCACCCACAAGCGTAGCGCCATAATGACCGTAAGGCGGCCCATCACCAACAATTACCATGTCTTGAACGAGTAGCGCCGCCTGCACCGCTTGTATTGCAAGTTCTTGACCACCGTTTCGAGAATTGCCAACCGCCAGCACACCACCAACCACATCACTCCATGCAAACCCCTTGCGCCGAAACATAACCGCCCTATCCAAAAACGTTTTGCACAAACCACTCATAGTTCCCATATACACTGGCGTTCCGATGATTATGCCGGCGATTTCTGGATCAATCAGTTTCGGAACAACTAGCCGCATGAAGTCGTCATCGTGCGAACACACCAGCGGTTGGCGACACCTGTTGCACCCGATACAATCGCGTATCTCCAAACCACCCAGCTCGAGAAGTTCCGTTCTTATATCGGACCGGACCGCAGCAGCAGACTCCAAGGCTATTCTTAATGCGAAGCATGTGCTCTTTCCCGGACGCGGACTTCCGTTTATGCCCACTATTAGCATACCGTCCCATCCCTCCAGTGCAATTCAGTAGCTACTCAAACTTTGGCAGATAGTCTCCGTGAGCCTCGATTAGTTCGTCACACATCGCAACTATCTCGTCCATTGTAAGGTTAGTAGCAGTAAGCGGATCAAGCATAGCTGCCCTATATACATCCTCTCGCTTGCGCGTCACTGAAGCCTTTTGGGTCATCAAGTGTACGTTTACGTTCGTCATTGTGATTGCCGCACACTGTACTGGCATGTCTCCGACCACTACGCCCTGGACACCATTTCGATCCACCAAACATGGAATCTCCACACACGCACCGTTCGGTAGGTTGGTGATATGGTTCCGGTTCAACACGTTGCCATAAACCACACACGGCTCACCCGTCTCACAGGAATGAATAATATACGATCCATATTCCGAGCTGCGCCTGATCTCGCCAATTGGTTCATTGCGGTCTTTGAACTTTCGATACTGCTCATCCCACGCTTCGTTTTGGCGGATGCACCGCCGAATATACTCATCGATCGGTATGGAAAACCGCTCAATCAAGTCCTCACGTCCCTTACGAATGAAATACGGGACGTATTCAGCCATGTGTTCACTCGATTCGCCACCATAGTAGCCAAAGCGTCTGAGCATCTCAAAACGCACCGGATCCTGCTTTACGAACTCTGCTCCCTCTTCGACCAACTGCCTAAGTCTGGGATACATATCCTCGCCCTTATGCTCTAATTTGATAAACCATGCGCAGTGGTTCGTGCCCGCCGCGATGAATGCTAGCTCCTCGCGAGGTACACCCAAACACCGCGCAAGCCATCCATGCGCACCTTGAATACCGTGACATAACCCGACCGCTTTTATCTTGGTTTGCTGGAGAATAGCACCAGTGTTTATTGCCATGGGATTAGAATAGTTGAGCAACCAAGCGTCCGGGCACAGTTCTTCCATGTCCCGACAGATACTGATCAAAACCGGGATAGTTCGCAGACCACGCATAATTCCACCGATGCCAAGCGTGTCTGCTATAGTCTGTTTCAGGCCGTACTTTTTGGGAATTTCAAAGTCGATGACCGTACAAGGCTCGTAGCCGCCGACCTGGATTGTACAAATCACGTAGTTTGCAACGTCGAGTGCGGCACGCCGATCTGTCGTTGCAATGATTTTCGGCTTGACGTTCAGCGCCTCCGCAACTTTGTGGGCTAGTATCTCGGCAGCCTCCAAACGGTCCGGATCTATGTCCATCAAAGCGATTTCAGAGTCAGCCAACTCCGGAAATTGCAGAATATCGCCAACTAAGGTTTTGGTGAACACGCAGCTACCTGCGCCTATAAATGTGATCTTCGGCACTTCTTTTCCCTCCGAATTCCAAGTAGATGCCAAAAAGACTGTTCGATTGTCGCCACTCTTTTCCTTCTCTACAAGAAACTTCGGCTTGTGGGTACTCACGCTCCATCTTGCCAGAATACCTATTAGCTACAGGGCCATGCCTTGACGGACGCGCTCGGAAATTGGTAAGATTCGGTGCGGGGTTATCGAATGCGTCTGAAGTTCATAAACAGGCGGGCAAGCCTCAAACGGCTGGTCCGCTTGTTCATTGTTGGTCTGGTAATCACATCTGTCGTGCCTGCCGTAGCCTTGTCCTTCGGCAGCAACCATTCAAATGTCCCACAGTTCCTTGGCGGATCTAAAGCATACGCTCCAAGTTTTGCCACGCCCAGGACGCTTTTGGCTGCGGTGTTAGTCGGGCTTCTGGCAGGGTTGGTTACAGGCGTCATAGGAGCTGGTGGGGGATACATTATAGCACCCGCACTAATGAGCTTTGGCATTCGCGGAATCATGGCAGTTGGCACCGACCAGTTCCATATTTTCGCGAGTTCTTTAATAGGAACTTTCACGCACCGCCGACTTGGAAACATAAACCTTCAACTCGCTGCGTGGTTTGTCCTGGGCTCCATTCTTGGAGTTACCCTTGGAGGACGCGCAAACCGGCTCTTTTATCAGCACTCTCCTGCGGCCAGTGACGCAGTAATCAGCGTCGTATATGTGCTAGTATTTGCAGCCTTGGGTGCATACTGTCTTATCGACTGGCTACAGCAGCGCCACTGCCGAAACAGGCAGATCGCTGGAGAGGATTATTTAACGGGATTGGCTCGCCGGTTGCAAGCGCTGCCGCTCAAACCCAGAATTCATTTCGATGCTCCCGCCGTACCAGGCGGGCGTAGCATCTCAATTTACCCCGTCATCATTTGTGGAGTGGCAGTAGGCTTTGCAGCGGCTATTATGGGCATTGGCGGCGGCTTGTTCATCTTTCCGATGTACGTATATGGTCTGGGCGTTCCAACTTGCACCACAGTGGGCACCAGCGTCTTGCAGATTTTGTTTACAACCTCGTATTCGTCAATTGTCCAGTACGGTATATACGGATTTGTTTTCTACACTCTAGCTGTGGGAATGCTTGTTGGTTCGCTTATCGGCGTGCACATCGGCAGTCTCGTAACTAAAATGGTTCCCTCCTCGCAAATACGCTCGCTCTACGCACTCACTGTGTTCGCCGGATTTGCCAATCGAGCGTGTGCTCTGCCCAGCAAACTCGCTGACCTCGGTTACATCAGCTTGTCCTCCAATGTTTTGACTCTCCTGGAACACATCGGCACCTGGCTCTTCTTCGCCCTAGTCGGCATATTTGGTTTCTGGATCCTCGCTGAATTTGCGGCCGGAATTCGGCGCAACCGAGACAACGAATTTGCGCAAAACCACCGGCCACATAAGAAAAAACTAGCAGCGGGACTGTGTGGACTGGCATTGTCCGCCATTTTCTTTGCAGCCACCCTGGTACCGTGCCCGAACGGGAAAACCGCTTTGGCCAAGGTGGACGAATTCTTCAATCAGCTCGCCAAGCACTCTGCTAACTACATCGATCAAGCCACGCACAAGGCCGCATCATACCGAGGCAGACGAATAAAAGTTACTCTCCGTCCAACTTCGTCGCATGCCAGGCGGCATATTACCGAAGAGATTGTGCAACTTAGAAGTATTGCCCAGCGCAACGGCCTCCAGTTAGAAGAGCTCAAAAGCGGAGCTGTGTTAGTTAAGGGTGATCTTGGCAAGATGGCCGCTGCCGCGATCGCCGATGCCCGAATTGCCTTTCGCAATGATTTCCGAGCACTGGAGCAGAAATATAGAATTCCGGGTCACTACGCTATTCTGCACTGGTGGAACATTTTCTATAGTTTAGAAAACCAGCTTTCTCGGATTGGTCGACCCGATGACGCTGACTTCGCCAGGTTTATCAGAACAAAGGTCCTAGAACCAGCTTACAACTTTAGAGGTATAGAACCACGCTCGATATCTCAAAACGCCATACCAGCTGTGCTTCTGTTAGCTTTCTATCTGGTCTTTACTTTATGGTACGGAGTTTCTGTATTTCTCGTTTTCGAGGGACTCAGAATAACCAATCCCGATGCAACTACTAATCCAGAATGCGATACAGTAACCGCCCAGTGACCGGCACGGTCAGGTCATTTCTGCCACGTGCAACGTGTAATCCTGAGCAGCCACTCCACCTACATCATCAAATGCCTCAAGAATCACGCGGAACTCACCAGGATCAGTCGGCATTCCAGATACCAGTCCCGTCCGCGCATCGACCGTCATCCAGGGAGGAGCTTCAAGCAATCTATACCTGATTGCATTGGGATTCTCATTGAAGTCTGCCCTCGCTCTGTATTCATAGCGAGCACCCACATATTCTTCGACTACTGGTTGGGTCACAAATGTCAGCCCCTGAATGTCAAGCTGCCAGACATCGTTGACCAATGGCCACGTGTTTCCTCCCACCACCCAAAGCCGATCCTGGAAAACGTAGGTTGATATCTCGTGTCTCGGGCTCCACACAGTGTCCGTTTCTAGCTTTTTCCACTCCCAGCCATCTGAGGAGTACCACACATCGTTGAAGTTTTGCCACGTAGGCTGAGCCCGAAAACCACCCAACAGCCAAATACGGCTTCTATACGAGACACAGGATGCCCAACGCCTACCATCCCATGGCGCACAATCTGTTACAAGCTTCCAATCTACACCGTCCTCCGAACACCAAACGTCCCTGTAAGCCTTGAAAGGTTGATAATAGCCATAAGACCCACCAACTACCCAAAGCTTCTCGTCGTGAACGACCACATTTCCCAACAGAACTCGTTTTGACCATGGCGCACCATCAAGCACCAAAGCCCAGTCCATACCGTTCGCTGACGACCACACTTGCCGACCGTCAGCACCGCCGATTGCCCAAAGTTTGCCGTGCAAAGTCCCCGCGAAAACCAAACTACCCTGCCAAGGCAGCTCAGACAAGATACACGTCCAGCTCTTGCCATCAGCTGAACAGTAGAGCTTGCGCGAAATGCTAGTTACCCACATTTTGTCATCGTGGACATAAGCCAACGGAACGCTGACACCACTTCGATCGGGCAGATTGCCCTCAAATTCCCAATTGATGCCGTCCGCACTTGACCAAACGTCGCCTACAACAGCCGGAAGGTATCCCCCTATCAACCACATTCGGTCTCTGAAAACAAGTTCCCCGGCCGAATCGCGCGGCGCCCAGGGAGTGCTTTCGCACACCCTGAGCCAGTCCGGAGTTGGAAAACCGCGCAGGACCTTCAGCGTCTGCCGATCGATAACACTTCCGTCAGCATCCGTTACGCAAATTTCGAATATGTTCAACCCCGGCCTGAGCGCGAACTCGCCTGATGGGCTACCGTTTGATACGGGTAACCCATTGACAAATATGGTTCCGTGTGCGTAATCGGTCGCTCTGGGAGTGATAGTTATACTCTTCCGGCAGTGCGGAACAACGACCTCGTACGACTTAGCTTCTGGGTATGTATCGCCTATCACTCGCGCATCGGTATTCACCAACGGTTGGATAAGTTTGGGAACCGCGCATTCACTTGATTTATCGTTTGCCATTAGTTGCACCCCGCCTACGCTCGAAGTCGTTCGAGCGCCTTCCTGAGTCTGCCCACGCTATCAGTAAGGCCACCTTGCCTGTTTCGCGCAAGCCATAAACGTTCGTACTCGCCTATCGTCTCTTCCAGCTTGGAAGCAATCGCCTTGCGCTCGCGCAAGACCGACTTGCCTGCCCAAGACGCCAAGTGCATTTTACCTATCCGACATCCAAGCTCCACCAAAGCCGCACCGCACGCAAATTCATCCTTTATCAACTGCGCATCCGCTCTTTTCATCTTCGCACGCCGCATATCCCGCACAGCCTCGCGGACACAGTCTATGACCGCATCTAATTCTTCCTCTGTGACTCCCTCCAAAAGTTGCTCCGGGCTCCACCGACCAGGAATCAAAAGCCAGAAGGGCATCGTCGAATTTGGTACTCGCTTGCCAATCTTCGTGTAAGAATTTGCAAGTTCATATGCGACTCTCCCCATGACACCCGCGCTGTCTTGAAACGCGAATAGATCCAGAGCCCGCTGGATAAGATCAATCTTCGTGTTCTCCGCACTCGCGTTCCAAGAACATGCCGCACCAACCAAGTAACCCATATAACTCACAGGCAAAAACTGATGATGCCCGTTGTCTCCCCAGTCTGTGTTCAGCAAACCAGTTGCACCGGTTTCTAAACCCTCTTTTGCTGCCCTCACTGGATTGTGAATCGCGTTCACAGCACGTCCGACAAACGAATTCCAAGTGGATGTCCCTGGACACACCCAAAATTCGATACCCGCCGCAGCATGCTTCTCACAATTGGGCTTGAACGAATAATCCGCACCGTAACCCCACTCCAAAGCTATCACGTCCTTTGGCAGCTCTGGAATGAGTTCCGGGTGATTCTTGATTATATCGCCCCAGAAAAGCATTCTCCGACCGTGCCGGGTCACGATTTCATACAGCTTCAGCAAGAAATCCAGGTAAACCCGACCAACACCTACCTTTTCGCAAGCTTCCTTGCTTCGCCCTTTGCCCAAATCGTGCGTTTCGTCGCATCCGACGTTGAAATATCTACTGACAAAGTGCGGTAGCAGCTGATCGTATAGATCAGAAATCAGTTTGATACTGCCTGGATCCAGAGGACACAGAGAAAAAGGCGCCGATGGTATTTCAGCAAGCTTTCGATATTCCTTGTGCTTGAGCCACCGCTCCATGTGTCCAAACGAATTTTGGTTAGGCACTAATTCGACAAAGCGCTGCCGACAGTACGCATCCAACTTGAGAATATCAAGCCCCGTAACAGGACTAGCGTTTTTCCAAACAACCTCGTGCCCAATATATTCAAACGTGTGCTCTGTGTAGAGCTGAAATTGGTTGATCTTCCACTCAGAAAGCAGATCCACAAGCTCCATGAGCGTCTGGAGAGTAGGTACCTTATCCCGACTTACGTCTAGCATCACACCGCGCTCAGGAAAGTCAGGCCAATCTTGAATGGTAAGTAGTGGAAGCTGTCTTCCATGCGCCCTGATGAGTTGCAACAATGTGCAAGCTCCATAATAAACGCCGGCAGGAGATGCCGAATTTATCAGAATCCCGTCAGTTCTGACGCTCAACTTGTAGCCTTCTGGTCCGTTCGGAGCATCAGGATCGCATTCTAAAAGTATGGGCATGGGCGTTTTAACCGCCGCCGGACTCGCTGTAACCTTCCACTCACCACCTAGAATCCCCGCCAGTTTGTCGGCTCCAATGAGCATAAGATCCGGAACATCGCCACGCAAAACAATGTAACCGTTTCTCGGAATTGCAAGCGCGCCATCTCGCAAGGTAATCCTTTTTGGTCTAGGTACTAGAATTAGATCCTCTTGTGTCATCTCCGGTTTCCCCTTCTTACTCCGAGTTCGACTCGCTCCATTAGCTCTTAACCGACCGTAAAGTCTATCCCTTCACAATATGGGCCCCCTACAAGTTGCCGACGCTAGTAGAATAAAAATATCGTTGACTTCACCTGCCAGTGATGGTACATTGAACCGGAACCGAATTAGACATAACCAGATACACACATTCAGGAGGTCAACTGCAATGGGGTTCTTTGACACGGGTTTCCTATCCAACGTCGCGAAGGTCACTAATGCTAAAACGCGCAGCATTTCCGCCGAAAACCCGAACGGGGAAAAAGGAGCCGGAGCCCAAGCAGAACCAGATGAACACAGCCCCGGCTCTATGCTGGGCAAGGGTTGGAAGATCAGACCATGCATTACGCTCCCCGCAAACTCCAATACTACACTTGCCCAAATACAAGGACCGGGAACTATTAGACATATCTGGATCACCGTCAGCGAAGTCGCTTACCGAAATTTTATCCTGAGAATGTATTGGGATGACGAACCTACGCCTTCGGTCGAAGTCCCTCTTGGTGATTTCTTCTGCTGTGGACACGCACTTAGGACTAAGGTAAACTCCATCCCGATAGCCGTGAATCCCTCCGGAGGCTTCAATTCGTATTGGCCGATGCCTTTTGCCAAATCTGCTCGAATAGAAATCGAGAACCAGTGGCACCAGGATATCCACGGGTTCTTCTACCAAATCGACTACGAACTAGACGAACTCGCAGAAGGGTTAGCCTACTTCCATGCACAGTGGCGACGTGCCGTCACGAAAATCGAACATCCTGAACACGTCATTCTTGAGGGAGTAAAGGGCAAGGGACAATATGTAGGAACTTATCTTGCCTGGACTCAGCTATCCAACGGATGGTGGGGCGAAGGTGAAATAAAATTCTTCCTAGATGGCGACGAAGAATACCCTACCATTTGCGGCACGGGAACCGAGGACTACTTCTGTGGAGCCTGGGGCTTTGGAGATACATACTCGACGGCATTCCTAGGCTACCCACTATGGGTGAAAAACGAAAACGAGGTTCCCAAACATGGTCTTTACAGATGGCACATCTTGGATCCAATAAGGTTTGAAACAGATATTAAAGTCACAATTCAGGCGCTCGGTTGGTGGCCCAATGGCAAGTATCAACCTCTTCAGGATGACATAGCTTCTGTCGCTTATTGGTACCAAATCGAGCCGCACGCTACGTTCCCTGAAATGTTGCCAGTTCATCTTAGGTGGCCCAGGTAGCATAGGACTTGCCACAGCAAATTTAATTTCGAGCCGGGGCGTGTTCGTGCACACCCCGGTTCTTCGTTTTAGGTTTCCTTTTCGCCAGCGCCGTTTAACTGTGCTTTCTCTAGGGGATGCTCTCTCTCCATTTCTTCTTCTGTAAGCACTCCTGAATACCATACGGAGCTCATCGGGAAGTGGTCTGGATCAAAGTGAGTATTGTAAAGATGCCACATAAGGATCGCTAGAAACGCAAGAAGGGCCTCATCGCTGTGCGCGATGTACGCGGCAGCAATTGCTAAGTCCGTCAGGCGGTTCCCAAAATAAACTGGGAACCATAGCACTAGCCCCGAGACCACCATAATCGGCATCCCCCAATAGACTGCAAAATAGTCGAACTTTTCCTTCCAATTAAACCGTCCATACCTAGGCGGCTCTGGGCACAATCCCAACCCGAACTTGATTGTTTGGAAGAAATCAACAAAATCCTGCTTCGTCGGCCACATAGTCCAGGATTTTAGGCTAAAGCTCGCCTTCCACCACAGGTAGAAAAGATACAAACCGTGCCATACCCACGTCGCAGTAAGTATTATTGCGGCGATCCTGTGAGCCAGACGTGCGCCATCAAAACCGCCGAAAAGTATGTGCAAATAGTGCGACCATCCCACGTGCGCGAACTTCAGCGGCATGCCGGTGAGCACTAATACCGTGAAGCTAATCATAAGACAAATGTGTTGTGCACGGAACATTAGGTTGAAGCGTCTGTACAATCGTCCTTCCCGTTTACCGGGTTCCCGTTGGGCCAACCAAGCCACAAACGCAGAGAGCATTATCGCTATGGCTGCTATCCAAGTCCACTCAGCGCCCCTGATCCCGAAAACAGCCATTGCTATTCCCGCTACCATCGACGCAAAACTTGCCGACACGAGCACGGCGACGGCTCGCCCGGATCTTGGAACGTAGTCTCGGCTAAAAGCCTTCCTTCGAAGATCCAGCGCAACCATTCCCAAAAGAAGCAGCATCACGCCCAGCGTCAAAGCCTTGAAAAATAGGTCCTCGAGCTTCAGTATGATGGATCTATCAATCCTCAAGCGCAGATGACTGGCTCCAGATACCGCAAAGCTCCTTCGCGCGCCAGGGTGACATTGAGAGCAAACTCTAATCAACTCTCGACCATCGCGTTTCCTGAGATCCATCACCTCGTGATAGCCGTGACAATCAGTGCACACCGCGGATTTCTGCTTACCGAAACGGATGAACGCCTTACCATGAAAACTCTGCTCATAGGATGACACGGCTTCCGAACTCAGACCGTACCTCCCCATAAGCTTCGACTGCGAGTGGCATGAACTACACAACGCCACTTTACCTTTGCGACCTATGGCAGACGTCGGTTTAATATCGTGTGGATTTCCACCGTGGCACGTCACGCACGTCGGATGATCCGCAGCATGTTTATCCGGGCGTCCGTGGGGACTTGCAGCAATTTCATCGGCTACATCCGAATGACATTCCGCACAACTTTCGACCGACTTAACCGCGATGGTCCTAATGATCATCCCGTTGGGCGCAAACGCGTTTTTCTTTGGCAGATGACACGAAAGACAATCGCTTTTTTCGGGATCCGGCACTGCTTCCGATCTATTAAAGTGCAGCGATCTTGCAAGCTGGTCGACGTCGTGGCAGTCGCCACACGTCTGGCGAATGCTTACTTTGTTAATTTGGGAAGGCGACAAGGGCGCTCCCTTCCGATCCCTCAAAAAGACATCTTCACCAGCCCAGACCGGAATCTGCAATGAAATTGCTAGGGCAATCAGCGCAACGCCATACCTACGAATTGCACCAGGCCTCCTAAATGCAAAGAATTGGTCGTGCTTATATACGGTAAGCCAATTCCCGCTTTGCAGTCAAGGCATGAGGAGGCCGAAACAACGGTCTCAAAAAACCGTACCGGGAGAAAGGCTGCCCTCTCATTGATGCAGAGCAAACTCCCACATTGACTTAGGGCCTCAGCACAACTTTCACGGCGTTTGCTTTGTCGAGGGCAGCACATCTGAGTGCTTCCCCCGCGTCCTCGAGGGCAAAAACGTGACTCACCAGCTTTTCAGCATCTACAACGCGACTTTTAAGTAGGTCGAGAGCTATTGGAAACATGAGGTTTGGCACAGCGTGGCTGGCACGAATCTGCAGACGCTTAAAGTGGACATCGTTTACGTTAAAGGTTACCAGCTCCTCGCCACCGAAGTCGATCCCAATGTACGTTATTATCGCTCCAAATTTCGCAACCTTTACGGCGTCAAGCAGTGTTTTGGGGGGTGACGTGACAATTACTCTATCCACACCCTCCGGGCAATGCTTCTCAAACCACTTGCCAATGTCAGTTTTGTCCGCGTGCACAATATCGTCTGCACCCGTTTCACGTGCAACCTGAAGTCTGCGCGCAGAGTGCGAATTTCCCACAAGGATTACCTTCTTCGCACCCTTCAGCTTGGCTATTCTTACCGCCATAAGACCTATTGGTCCCGGACCCATAACGCAGACTGTGGAGTTCAAAGGTATCTCGGCAAGCTTTGTAACATCCAATGCCACTCCCAGCGGCTCAGCCAATACAGCATGTTCAAAAGGCATGTCGTCGAATGCATGCAGCGATCGTTCACGAATAGTAATGTATTCTGCAGCTCCGGGCTGATCGTCCAAGGTCAGCCACGAAGAACACCTCTCTACATCCCCATTCTTGCAGTTTGCACACACACCACAGAATGTGCAGTTCTCCACAACAACCTTGTCCCCTGGCTTTAACCTAGTAACCTCAGTTCCTACCCGTTCTACCTCCCCGGCAATCTCGTGTCCAATAGTCGACCAATCTTCTGCGCACTTACGAGCTATGTGGATATCCGTTCCACAAATCCCGCACGCCCGAACACGAACCAAGACTTCTTGAGGTTCCGGCTCTCTTAGCGGCAAGTCGCGGATTTCAACCTGAAAAGGAACCTTAACAAACACTACCTTCATTTGCGCGGTAACCTCTCGACTTCCACGCGCTCATTCCGAGCGCTTGAACTGTAAACTGCATCTATCAAAGCTTGCACCATGTAGCCATCATAAACATCTGGACTAGGACGGGTACCCTTGCAAATTGCATCAACGAACGCCTTAACCTCTTCCACGAAACAGTCTTTTATCTCAGGATGATGCTCGTAGACGGTACGGTCATCAGCCGAGTAGAACTTGACAAACGGCTCCTCAATCTCCGGTCTAGTCCACCACATAGTGTACAACTCTAAACGACCTCGCTCCCCTGTTATTTCGATACGCTCGTCCCAGCCGTTGTGTCTGATGCCCAAGTTAGGCAAGTCCAACCACCCAGCTTCGAAAAAAGCCGTGAACCCGTCCTCCATTTGAAAATAAGCCGTGTCGAAGTAATCGATAATACCGTTGAATAGATGCGATCGCGCATCCACTGCCACCGCATCACCAATAAGTAGTCGCATCAAATCAAGCATGTGACTGCCGGAGTGAACCAGAACGCCACCTCCGCCTTTTTCTGGGTTCAGAAGCCAGAAGTCCCCACCGGCAGACTGAAGAGCTTCCCTAGACATGGGGTGATAAACGCGCACGCTCGCGCCCATAAGCTTGCCCAATCTCGGAACGAGCTCCCTTGCTTTCCGCACTGCCGGCACGAAACGCTTCATATAACCGACTTGGAACACCAAACCACTCTTCTCAACCGCCTCAACGAGCTCTCGTGCATCGTCGAGCTTCGTTGTCATCGTTTTTTCGCAAAGCACGTGTTTGCCCGCAGCAATCGCTGCTTTTGCATGTTCGTAGTGAAGGTGGTTTGGTGTGCAAACGCTGACGCATTCGACACGCGGGTCGTCAAGAAGCTTAGTGTAGTCACCAGTCCAACTACATCCAAGCTGGCTCGCCACCGCTCTTGCTCGCTCTTCATCGCTATCAGCCACGCACACAATTTCTGCCCCCACTTCCTTATAGCCTCGGATGTGGAAGTGCGCTATTCCACCGCATCCTATTAAGCCAGCCCTTACGCTCATCGATGTCCCCCTATTTTTGATTGCTCCACAAGCTTTAGTACCTACCCGCCGGCAACTTATTGTCTTTCGAGCCCATCCCCAAAGCAACCGTCTAATGACTCGCAGTTCACCAGCAATCTAAACTCCAATTCTCCAGAAGCAGCCTTCTCGGACCTTTGTTTTCCAGAAGGAATATCTCGAAGCAGACGAAGCATTAGTTTTCAATCGATTGCATCACCTCTAACCTCGCATTGTGCGGTGATTATACCCCTTTTCATCTTTTGAATACCTACCCACATTAGCTACCACAAGGTCGACACGTCTTGGCACGGTAAAAGTAGGTCCAAAAAGCAAAACCTTCAAGTCAAGAAAACCAATCATCCTACAGTCGCCCTTCCCTAGCGAGCTTAAACGCAGGCTTGGTCTATTCCTCTAATCCAATATTCGTGGTAAGCAAGAAATTCTGGCAAATTGTAGTAGGTATTCCTGGTTCAACCATATAAGTGTATCGGTGAACAGCGCCAAAAAGGTTGCTGTTACAAATAAATACCCAGAAGCAGAAGAGGAGGTAACAGTAGTGGGCGAAAGCACAGCTTGGGTAACTATCGGTGCGTTACTCGCAGCAATATGTTTAACTCTCGCTGCGTCTGCACCCGCTAGCGCCGGAGAAGGCAGCCGACCAACGAGCCTTTCTGCACAGCGCACCATTGAACCCTCAGCGGGTCAATGGATGGATGTCGCTCCATTTGGAGAAATCCGAACCTGGGAGGCTGGCAAGGACGTAGGCGTCCTCTGGGAGGACCCCCGTGACATCTTCAAGGTTGTGGTAAAGTTCGCACAGCAACCAGTAGACGCGGCTTCTATCAAACTCCAATACTGGGTCACAGGCGGTTGGCCTCGCAACCGTGTACCTCGAGACAAGGAAAGCTTGGCACGTCTTTCAGGATGGACCCCCACCGGTGATTGGTTCAATGGACACTGGCAAGATGCAGATGTCCAATTAACAACGAATGGAACAGAGTGGACATACACGTTCAACCCCGCGAATGCCAAGGAATTCAAAGAATCGGATTTCGACGGCAAATACCGTACGACTATGAAGATCCGGCTGCTTTTCGAAGGGCAACCAGCACCAGTAGCCGAGCTGCACGCGTTTACCGATTCTGTCTGGGACCGTGTATCAGCCGTAGTGCAATGGTTGGACCCTCCAACGACCGTTAAGACCGAGGCGTTCAACGGATACGTTTCTTCAAGTACGACCTCTGCGGGACAAACCCAACTCGATGTGTGGTATGTCAAACCGCAAGCCGCATTTTCCAGAGATGAAACCATTGTCACTTTGCGCACCAACAAGCATAGCTTCTCGTTTAATGCGCGCGAGGTTGCCGAAGGAAACCGCATCCTTATTCCAGACTTCGGCGTGCTGGTTACACGGGCTGATGACAAAGTGACTTACGAGCAGGCTCGCGCAGAGCTGGCTAAGGGACAGAAGAGCCGTTTTGACCTCGTCTCTGAGCTTCCGGAGCAGACCCTTCCCAAAGCTTGGTCGGATATGCCACTCAAGGGAAGAATATATATGCCCTTGGCTGTCGAGGGTAGCCGCGAGCACTTTGCCGTACTGCCAAATGGCGATATTCGGATAGGTTTGCAGTGGGCAAAGCGAATCAAGGGCAAGGATACCCCGCGGATCAAGTGGGACAGCGACGAACCGGTTATCCGAGTCGGTCTCCCCGTGACCAATCGCACTGGCGCTTCAATTGAAGAAGGCATACTCCCCATAGCAATCACATGGTACGAGTCTGATGGGGTCCGGTATCTGGAAGAAGCATTTGCAACGCCACTGTCCGGAAAACTGCCTCGGTCAGGTCGTGTGCCCGGTGATGAACCCATCGCATTGATGCTTAAGTTTAGACTAACCAATCTTTCCAACGTTTCGAAAATAGCATCTCTGCCCATGAAAGTTGAAGATGGCGGAGAACAGCAACTTTCCATTAGAGACGGCCTTGTGTTTGGTAAAGGCAAGCAGGGCGAATTTGTTAGGTTCTACATTAGTAGCAATGGCGTAGCCGACATAAACGTTCAAGGCACAGTCGTTACCTGCAGCGTTAGCATTCCTCCCAGGCAGACAAGAGAGTTCTTTGCAACAATCCCGTTCATAACACCGGAAACCCCGGAGGAAATAGCAGCGCTAAAGTCGCTCGATTATTATGAACAGCACAAGCTCATAGCGGGCTACTGGAAAAAACGCTTAGCTCAAAGTGCCAGAATAATCACGCCGGAGCCGATGATCAATCAGTTCCTGGCAGCTTACCCTAGCCATGCGCTTATCAACACTGACAATGAGCCTGGCAATGACGAACGCGCCATGGCAAAGGTGGGTACTTTCCATTATGGCGTATACACGAACGAGTCGGTAATGATGATCACGGAGCTCGATCGCCGCGGATACCACGATGTGGCTCGGAAGGCTTACGAGACGTGGATACACTATCAGGGAACTGCAGCTCTGCCTGGCGATTACTCAACCAAAGAAGGGGTGTTCTACGGAGCGGGTGGCTGTCAAGCCGGTGGTTACAACCAGCACCACGGATGGTGTTTGTGGGGACTTGCAGAACATTATTGGTTCACGGGTGACGACCAGTGGCTCCGTAGGGTTGCCCCGGCTATTGTTAAGGGCTGCGACTGGATAATAAATGAGCGCAAGCGGACATTCGGTGAAGAGTACACGGGAATTCGCGAGATAGAAAGAGGACTTCTGCCGGCGGGTTCCCTAGAGGATATTGGAGATTGGAAAAGCTGGATGTCAAACAACGTTATGAATTACTGGGGAATGCACAATGCCGCAAAGGCTCTAGCTGCGATTGGTCACCCAGACGCCCAAAGGTTGCTGCGTGAGGCTGCTGCGTACCGTGAGGATATTCGCAAAGCATTCTTTGAGGCTATGGTACGCTCCCCTGTTGCGAGGTTGCGCGACGGCACATACGTTCCGATCATCCCTTCGGAAGTTCATAGAAGGGGTAGATCCGTAGGGTGGATATGTGAAGTTCTGGAAGGCTCGATACACATGATCCGGTGCGGAATAGTGGATCCTAGCGAGCCTGCCTACTACTGGATAATGAAGGATTATGAAGACAACCGATACCTTGCAGAGCAGTATGGTTATCTGGTCCCCTACCCAGAGCGCGATTGGTTCTCGTTAGGCGGATTTTGTCAACAGCCCAGTCTGCTATGCAGCCCGACGCCTTATATTATGGATGATCATCCGAAGCACTACGTACGAGCTTACTTTAACGCATTTGCAGCTGGGTACTTTCCGGAAAGGGCAATGATCACCGAACATCCCCTTCCCAACTTGGGCAATTACGCCGGAGACCATTTCAAGAGCTCGGATGAAGGAATGAACTCCAGTTGGGTAAGATGGATGTTTATTTGGGATGAAGGAGAAGATCTATTCCTCGCCAAAACCATGCCACGCTATTGGCTTGCTGATGGCAAAGAAGTCAGAATCGAGCGTGCGGTTACTCACTTCGGTGTAATGAGTATGAGCATCAAAAGCAAGGCGGCTTCAGGATTTATCGAAATGACTATTGACCCGCCAACTCGCAATGCCCCACGCGCTATTTATGCGCGGTTCCGCCATCCAGAAGGCAAGTCGATGAACCGCGTGACTGTCAACGGCAAGCCGTATGATAATTTCGACCCAGAAAAAGAGTGGGTTGTCCTACCACCGCTGAAGGAAAAGACAGTAGTCGTGGCGTACTACGACTAATCTATTTCGCTTACATAACTGAACTAGCCAGCCCGCAGGAATCGAAGCTTGATCTGCGGGCTGGCTGCTTAGTCGACGTAAAGCAGCAACCTGTTCCACCCCTCACGCGGGTCTTCACACAGCTGAGTGCGAAATAGTATGATCGACGCCACACACATACAGCCGTAGACCTGCATCAATACCCCGTGCAATGTGTTACAATGCAAGTGTATTCGCGTGCACTTAGTTAGGTCGGCACAGCTTGCGCTGATGAAACAAAGGTACACCCCTATAGTCAAGAATGCCGGCTTACGTTGCAAACACTATGAATCCGCCGCAATGACTAATGAATATCGAGAGCTCATCTGAAAACTTGTTTTACAGAGCATTACGGAGAATAGTCGCTCGAACGAAATACAAGGAATAATTTTAACAAGAGACCAGTTGCTGAATCGAGAATAGAAAGCTGTTAGCTTATCTGAAGACTATGAGAGTATTTTCCCGAGAAGTCAGTTGGGTAGGAACAATAACAAGCCTAATGCATGATCGTTCAGCTCGCAGCCGGTCTCTCTGCATTTGGTCGGTGCTGACTATGATTAGGATTCGCTACCGCTTTACACAGTTTGCGGTTTCAGCCGCAATTGTCCTTTTTTCCTGCTTAAGTGTAGGCGTTGCCAGCTTACCTCCCACTATTGCTATCACGGGACCATCGTGTAATGGCTCGTTCGCCTCTGCGGCGGATAAAATCACGCTGTGTGGATATGCATCCGACGACATCAAGGTGGAATCCGCTATCTGGAGCAATGATCAGGGTGGAAGTGGCTCGTTTGAGCCAACAGTTTTATGGAGCATTCCGGACGTACAACTATCCCCTGGTATCAATGTCATCACAGTAACTGTAATCGACGGAGAAAACAAGCGCGCGAGTGACAGCATTGTGGTCGTTTATGGTCCCGAACTTGTCAACACGGTTCCTGCCGCCAAGAACAAAATTGGAGCGTGGATTTATCTTTCTCGCAAAACAGTCAGCGGCGTATTTGGAAACTTCTTTTACGTTCAAGAAGACATCTGCCCGTCGGGGATTAAAGTCAGACCCATCGTAATGCCTCGAAGGTTGAAGCCCGGCGACAAAGTTGACATTGCAGGCCGAGTAACGAAGGACGCGGATGGTGAACCCTGCATCGAGGGCGCAGTCAACGCACCACTGGCTTGCGACAAACGATTGCTTGTTGTCTATAATAGTCAGAATATGCCGCTTCAATCATATCAAATGTGTAGTGGCATCATATTGAGCGCTCTGGCTTATGGAATGCCGTTCCCTACACTAGTCCAACTATTACCAGACGGCTCCCTACCAACAGGAATCAGAGAATCCGACTACGATGGATGCATAGTTGTCGCGCCGGGTGGCGTAGCTTCGGGTTCCTGCAAGCTCTTTCTGACCAAACCAAGAACCACTTGGTCGCACATGATGGTAATGACCTGGTACGCGCAAGACCAACGCTCACAGGGTGGACCTGTTACCGGCATGGGAACTATTTTGCCACCAAGCGTGGAAAGCAGCGCGCTGACTGTTGAAACACTTAGCCGAGGAAGCACCACACTTTACTACCGCACTTACACTCACCATCTTTGGGATGGCACAACTCCGATTACTCGTGTGGTTTACAATAACAACAAGAACTACATGTGGATAACTAACCCGGTCCCTACAAATCCCAGTAACACTTTGGCCCTCTGGTCCACCCTTGGAACCGTCAATATCTGGAACAGTCAACCACTTGAACTGGCGCTTTATGCCGCCCGGATGCACTGGCAACTTCCTCCTGTGACCATTGTTCCCATCATTGATGATCCCAAACAGTACGTGGTCCCACAAATTCGCCACTGCGTGCGGGAAATTGCTGAACTTCTCCGCCAACGACGAAGCAAGCTCATTATTGCCTGGAACAATCAAGATGTCAATTACATCGCGGTCGGCAACGAGGGTGTAAGCCCTGATCTCATTATGGCTTACCAGGAAAACGCAGACGTATAAGCTTTTATTCTGCACGACCACAATGGTCTGCGTGGCGACCTAGGTCTAACGAACTTATACGAGTTTTCAGGCCGGACAGACGAAGAAGTGAATCAATACTTAGATGCTCAGTTAGCAATAGCAACCGCACAACTCGGAGGCATTCCTGTGAGCTTAAACTACCGCGGTATGTTCCTGAATGCAGAAAACAAGATAAGCCTCGATGGCATACGAATTGCCTATCTCAGGGGATGCTCCCAAGTTAGAGGCTTGTGCCGTGTGAGAACTTCCCCGGACGTATACTTGGATGTGTACTCTGGGTTTGTGCGGTCTGGCGATGCCTGTTTGTTGGTTTATCCCTCAACTAGTGGTTGCGGCTCGTCAGCCGCTCTAGATGGCCAGAACCGATGGCTCTTTCGAGCCGAAACCAAATACGTAACCCAAGCACGGTACTACGCTGCCTGCGTGGAGAGCCTTCTCCAAGGAATCCTGAGTTCCCGAATCGGCGAGGTCTCTACCTGGGGTCACGGTATAAACGTAGCCGCTTCCAGACAAGGATTCATAGCGCTCGCGCAACAACCAGCTGAAGGATCAACGTTCACGGTCTCCAGTGGCAACAACGCACGGACATATGAGTTTCGCTCGACAGGATATGCCGAGCCCGGAAACATTAGGGTTCAGATTGGACTAACTCTTGATGATACTGCAGCAAACCTTATCAGCGCCATTGCTGCAAACCAACCAGACGCCATAGTGTACCCAAAGTCGGTGCGAAGCAGTGACGGGTACACAATGGTCTTGCTAACGAACTACGCCGAAGGCGAGCCGATCCCCATCACAACAACAGTTCCTGATGCCACCGTCGAACCCATTGCCGAACGCAAAGTGCTGCTGGACTATCTTGTCAACAGCGCATTCGCACTTGCCGATGCATCCGACAACCAAATCGTAGTCCTCGACTAGCTAGCTTTCTTTCCGCGCGTGATATTCCTGCAGACTGCGCACCGTAGCTCCCTGCTTGCGAGCCGTTTCTAGACCCAGAAGCGTTGCTTTGGCGCCGGCTATTGTGGTAATTATGGGAATCCCACGTGCAACGACAGTAGAACGAATCAATATCTCGTGCCTTCGCGCCTTCTTGCCACTCGGCGTATTTATTACCAATGCGATCTCATTGTTCTTGATAAGGTCCGTCGCGTCTGGTCGTCCCTCGCCAATCTTAGGGATTATACGCACAGGAATTCCAGCGTCGCGCAACACTTTACCAGTCCCCTCGGTTGCAATAATATCGAAACCAAGTGCTTTGAGTTGCCTGGCTATCTCTACTGCATCCCGCTTGTCGTGATCCGCAAGGCTTAAGAATACATTGCCCCGCGACGGCAGGTTCTGACCAGCGGCGATCTGCGCCTTGATGAAGGCGTTCCCAAAATTCATGTCGATTCCCATCACCTCTCCCGTGGACTTCATCTCAGGTCCTAGCACCACGTCCACGCCCGGGAACCGCACAAACGGGAACACGGCTTCTTTGACAGCAACGTGCTTTGGCGTAACCTCTTGAGTAATACCCTGCTCCTTTAAACTCTTGCCCAACATAATCTTGGTCGCCACTGCTGCCCAAGGTACGCCTGTTGCCTTTCCAACAAACGGAACAGTCCGCGAAGCTCTTGGGTTGACCTCCAATACGTAAACCTCCCCGTCCTTGACCGCGTACTGTACGTTCATTAGCCCTCGAACTTCAAGCTCCTTTGCTAGCATGTATGTCTGCCGCTTGATCTCGTTGACAATTTCTTCTGAGAGCGAATATGGCGGCAACGAACACGCACTATCGCCAGAATGCACGCCTGCTCTTTCTATGTGCTCCATCACCCCGCAGACAAGGGTCGTTTCTCCATCCGAAATAGCGTCCACGTCGACTTCGATAGCATCTTCTAGGAATTTGTCTATGAGAACCGGTCTCTCCGGCGACGCCTCTGTAGCAAGCTGCATAAAAGCCATTAGATCGGCGTCGTCATAGACAATCTCCATCGCGCGACCACCCAGTACATAACTAGGTCGCACAAGCACCGGGTAACCAATCCGTCGTGCCTTCTCCAATGCCTCCTCAACAGACGTGGCAGTGTCATTGATCGTTTGCCGCAACCCCAACTTGTTTACCAGTTCGCTAAAGAGCTTGCGGTCCTCAGCACGATCTATTTGCTCAGGAGCCGTACCCAATATATTCACACCTGCTCGCTTCAGCGGTAGGCTCAAGTTCAATGGGGTCTGACCACCAAGCTGCACAATCACACCCATCGGCTTTTCGCGGTCAACTATGCCCAGCACATCTTCTCTGGTAAGAGGCTCGAAGTAGAGTTTGTCCGATGTGTCGAAATCTGTGGATACGGTCTCAGGATTGCAGTTGATAATAATTGCCTCGTAGCCCTCTTCGCGGCACGCGTACGCAGCATGAACACAGCAGTAGTCAAACTCGATACCCTGACCTATACGGTTGGGACCCCCGCCAAGAATAATGACTTTCTTGGGATTATTTGTTGCGCGGCTTTGGTCCAGTGTCTGGTACGTTGAGTAAAAGTACGGTCTTTCCGCTTCAAATTCGCCAGCGCATGTGTCCACCAAATAGTAAGTGCTGTTTATCCCTAGTATCTTTCGCCGCTTTCTAACCTGCTCTTCATCCGTGCCTAGCAGATGAGCAAGTTGCACATCCGAGTAACCCAGCTGCTTCGCCTCGCGAAGAGTTTCAATGGGAACGTTTACCAGCGATTTGCCTTCCAACTTCTTCTCGAACTCTACCAGTTCCCGAATATTCTCTATGAACCAAGGATCGATCTTAGAAAGCTCGTAGATCTCATCCGTCGACATTCCGTTCTCGATCGCGTAGCGTATGAAGAACAGTCGATCGGCGTTTGGCTGAGCAAGTTTCCGCCTGATCAGATCCATATCTCGGCGCTCTTTCTCCTTTAGGTCTTTTCCGTCAGAACCAAGTCCATACCGACCTATCTCTAGAGACCTTATCCCCTTCTGCAGGGCTTCCTTGAAATTGCGTCCGATTGCCATAGCTTCCCCAACGGCTTTCATCGACGTATTCAGCGTGGGATCTGCCTGCGGAAACTTCTCGAACGCGAACCGACAGACTTTCATAACAACGTAATCAACGGTTGGTTCGAAATCCGAATATGTCTTGCCAGTGATGTCGTTCTTGATCTCATCGAGCGTCAAGCCCACCGCGAGCTTAGCAGCAACCCTCGCGATGGGGAACCCTGTAGCTTTTGATGCAAGTGCAGATGACCGACTTACTCTCGGATTGATCTCGATGATAACCACATCACCATTTTCGGGGTTCACTGCGTATTGAATATTTGTTCCCCCACCGTTGATCCCAACTGCTCTAATAACCTTCTTGGACAGGTCAACCAAATTTGCCATCTCCGGGGCGGTGAGAGTCTGTGCTGGGGCGACAACAACCGAATCCCCAGTATGCACACCCATTGGGTCAATGTTCTCCATCGAAGTAACGCAGATCACGTTATCCGCACAATCGCGAATGACTTCGAACTCAATCTCCTTCCAGCCAAGAACGGATTCCTCGATAAGAGTTTGGTGTATTGGGCTGGTCTCCAGCGCGAACTGTAGCATTTTCTCAAACTCTTCCATGTTGTAAGCCGTCGCGCCGCCAGCCCCGCCCATTGTGTACGCCGGCCTAAGAATGGCAGGAAAGCCGACGTATTTGATAACCTGCATCCCCTCTTCAACGGAACGCGCAATTCCGCTGCGAGGAACGCGAATTCCTATCGACTGCATAGTCTCCTTAAACAGTTCGCGGTCCTCGGCACGCGCAATAGCCCTTTCGTCAGCTCCGATTAGTTGGCACCCGTATTTCTTGAGTATTCCCTCACGCTCAAGGAATGTCCCCAAATTCAAACCCATCTGTCCGCCCAGTGTAGGCAGTAGCGCATCTGGTCTTTCGCGTTCGATTATCTTTGCTACCGATTCGAGCGTAAGTGGCTCGATGTATGTGCGATCCGCCATCCCTGGATCGGTCATTATCGTGGCTGGGTTCGAATTCACAAGAACGGTTTCGTAACCTTCCTCGCGAAAAGCCTTGCACGCCTGCGACCCAGAGTAATCAAACTCGCAAGCCTGACCGATCACAATCGGACCACTTCCGATTATAAGGATTTTTTTGATGTCCGTTCTCTTTGGCATCCGTCGCGTACTCCGTTTCGTTTTCGGCTATGTATACCCTCAAAGCAGGTAACTGAAAATCGCCCAACCAGTATCGGCGATCGGCAAATGGCTAGCTTACAGCCTCCAGCATTGCCTGCAACCAAATTTCGTTAGGCAAAAAGTTTGCTCCCGCAGCCTGGCTGTCCCTGCAAACGAATCCTTCGCAGGTACCGTCGTGAATGTTGATAAACAAGGGTTCAACGGCACCCTCAGGCACCACCACATAGTTGTGATTCTGCACAGTTATCTCGTTGCGCCCACCACCCAAGAATTTCACCGGTATGTTCAAACCGTGGTCTCCGAATCTGAGTCTTGAGACCTTGGCGCCGCACGCTGCAGCCACAATTGCGCTCCCGTGTCCAAAACCCAACACAGGCTTACTCCCAATTCTCGCTCTAACCAGGTCAACATTGCCCTGGTCTTCTACTGCGTAATAGGGCGCGTCAGACACAATAACAACATCCGCATCTGACGCTTCACAAGTCGCATCGATTCCAACCGCGGCGAGATGTTTATAAAATGACCGTGACGCTCCCAAGTCTATAACTTCCGCCTTTGCTATCGGCACGGCTCGATCGCAAGCGACAGGGGAGTTTTCCGGTTCGTAACGTTTGGGCTGAACCTCCGCCAGTCGCTCTTTAACCTTGTCCGTACTGAGTTTCTCCGGACTAATGACCGCTTGTATCTCGCCGCACTCTCGCATATGTACCATCATAGCTCGTGTGTCGAACCGGTGACCAAAAACAGTAGGACTGGAAGCCAGGTACTCCGCCAGGCTAGCTTCAGCTCGGAAGTTGCTGTAATACGGTGGGTACTCCTTGGCAAGTATGCCGACAACCTTCGGACCCGCGGACTCCGCGTCCTCGCTGTTAACTCCGTAATTGCCAATGAGAGGATAGGTGTAGACTACTATCTTTCCCAAGTTTGCCGGGTCTGTTATTACCTCCTGATAGCCAACGACACCAGTGTAGAAAGAAAGCAGCCCAGCACATTCTACGGCTTCCCCAATAGCTGCGCCTTCAAATACCGTTCCGTCCTCTAAGCAACAGTATATATGCCTCATTTGTGCTCCGTCCGACTTGTTAATAATAGGGCGCCGCTTCGGCAATATTGCCGCAAGCAGGCGCCGTACGTGTTCTTGTGTTCATATTATGCTACCGAAAACGCGCCGGCAAAGTCAACCAGGCTCGCGCTGAACCTTCAACTAGCAACTTCCAAATACGACCGCGCTCTCACATGATTTCTCTCTCAATCAAGTCTACCTGCTGCACCCCAGTGTCCTTTATCTTCAGCGTCTTTAATTCGAAAGGACCCATATGAACTTTGAACTCGGTCTCGCCGATCCTCACAACACACTCCGTAGCACGACCGATTGTCTCATACAAACGTACAATCAGACTCTCATCGTCTTCGCACTCCTTAAGCGCACACAGCTGCACATTCGGCTCAGACACAAAACCGAATGAAGACTCACTTGCAAGCCTACCGGGGTGTGAGTGCGTTTCGATGGACGTAGGAGGAATGTTAAATAGCGTCGCCAGGTTCGGCACGCTTGCCTCCTGCCAGCTCCCGTCGTGCGGAACAAGTGCAAACCGAAACTCGTTCAAGCCCTGATCCATATAGCGATACAGTTTTCCAGGCTCGACGCGGCGCGGTTCGTGGAACGCATAAACAGGACTTCGCAGTGCTGTCAACCGCAGCCTAGCTCCCTTTGCATCGTAGGCATATTTTGAGTCATTGAGCAACGCAACACCGTAAGTCTGCCCTCCGACCTTTCCTGTTATGTCGACCCACCGCTGGCACGGATTCTCATGACCATCGCAAGGGTGTGACACGACTGCATAAGCTGCCTCCGCGGTTGCAATTGGTCCTTCAATAGCAAACGGAAACTCGAACTTGAGCACTCGGTGCTTCTCATGCCAATCTACCGTTACGCGAAATTCTATTATAGGTAGCCCAGCGTAAAGAGAAATGTCTTGCCAAAGCGTGGATTGACCGAAATGGGACTCGATCCTGATCGTCGCACGCACTGGCCCTTGCTCCACCAAG
>Ga0123519_10003772_pt1 | contig 24920 bp, 29 predicted proteins | sample YelNatPaOPRAMG02_FD_87396 | JGI IMG/M metagenome (GOLD analysis project Ga0123519, IMG submission 87396) | Hot spring microbial communities from Yellowstone National Park - Yellowstone National Park OP-RAMG-02 (version 2) | ecosystem: Environmental > Aquatic > Thermal springs > Hot (42-90C) ...
AAAAATAGCGAAACAAAAACATGCAGTGATGGGTTTAGAGGCGGCCATAATTCTCATAGCCTTCGTTATAATCGCCGGAGCCTTCAGTTTCATGGTCATAAACCAGGGCTTGTTCGCAACAGAACGCGGCAAGACAGTAGTCCAAGATAGCCTAAGACAGTCGAGCACGCCGTTGGTAGTGGATGGAAGCATAATGCTAAACGCCACCAACGCAACGCATATTGACGGCATAGTTATCCCGTTAAGGGCTTATGGAGTCAAATACGTTGCACTGGGCAATGACACAACCAGTGTAACATTAACCGTTGGTGGCAACGCTTGGCCAGACATTTACAACGGCACAGACAAAATGCCTTCCGGAACGGACTTCAAGACTTTGCTTGGTTGGGTCGGTAACAATAGTGCTACACTTTTCATTCAGAACAGCAACGAAGACGAGGCTTTGGATTCCAATGAGAAAGGATACTTGGTGATAAAGTTGGAAACCCCTGCCAGCGCTAGGACTCACATAGTTGTGGAGATTAAACCCGAGAAAGCCGCGCCATTAACCATAGACTTCTATGTTCCTGAATCTCTACCTACTGGTTGGATAACGGTGGCTGGCTAAAATGTCCGCTAAAAAACTTTTTAAGAATAGGAAGGGTATTGTAGGCGTAGAAGCAGCCATCGTCCTCATAGCCTTCCTAATAATTGCAGCGGCCCTCAGCTACGTCGTCATCAACATGGGCTTCTACACAACACAAAAAACCAAAGAAACAATGCAAACAGGCCTAGACGAATCACTAACAGCCCTACAACTGGACGGAGTGGTCACAGCCAAAACCAACACAACATCATCGCACATTCTCTACATCCTCATCCCAGTAAAGCTGTCAGCAGGAAGGGGCGCAGTAGACCTCGGCAGCTCCTCAGTAGTAGTTTCGGTGTACCTTCCAAGTACCACGTTAATGAACATCTACCAAGGTGCCATAGTCACAAGCAACACAACATGGGACGCATTGAATAGCACTCTTGGTTTGGAAGACAACCAAGCCAAGTTTGCAATATACAACGACAACGGAAACGAAAATACTTTACTGGAGTCTAACGAAAAAGCCTTCCTAGTAATTCGCTTAAACGCAACCAGCTCAACCGGCATGCTTGGAAACTACGAAACCATAAAAATCGAAGTTAGAACAGCCAAAGGCGCAGCCCTAACCGTTGTCCGCACAGCTCCAGGCGGACTAAGCAAAAACTCCTTCGTCGACCTAGGCTAACAGCAGTGCACCTTTTACTCCACCCTCCACCTCCACCATTTTTTATAAACTCCATACCCCCATTTTTCAAATCCACCATCCAATTTAACTTTAAGCACTTCTTCAATTTCCTGCAGGCATCTCATACCTATAAGCACCCCAAAGAGCAGCTTCAAACCAACACCCCACATCACCACAAAACATCACCAACCAAAACGACAAAGAAAAACAAAACCAAAGCCTTTGAAATATGATGCGGGGGGTGGGATTTGAACCCACGAACCCCTACGGGACAAGGTCCTAAGCCTTGCGCCTTTGACCAGGCTTGGCGACCCCCGCACACGCGCCTCAACGCCTATATTTCTGCACTTAAACATCCAGAATAATAAACATTTGTTGCGAAATCCTTTAAAAAACACCCTTCGCATATATGTCTTGTCAGCGTGTTCACCCATGCCTCGGTAGCTCAGCCTGGTGGAGCACCGCCTTGGTAAGGCGGTGGTCGCGGGTTCGAATCCCGCCCGAGGCTTCCATAAGCCGTCTGAGAGACGTTATTTTTCACGAATGGATTATTTCCATGAAGAATTCTCTTAAGGGCTTCGTGAAGGTCTCTTTTATCTTTTTGAAAAGTTCTTCGCCCCTTTTCGTTAGCGTGTAATGCCTAATTTTTCGTTTACCTTTAACCAGCCAGTGACTGCTTACAAAGCCTTCCGCCTCAAGCTTATGCAGGAACGGGTAAACTATGCTGGGCTTGAGTTTTCTCCCTGTCAACCTTTTAAACTCGGTTATTAACTCGTATCCATGTCTCGGCTTATGAAGCAAAAGCCACAGAATCACTGGTTTTTCAAGACCGCGCAGAAAGCTGTCACTTATTCCGACCATAAGCCTCAATGGAATTGTTTAAAACGTGATATATCAATTTTCCGTCAAAATTGACAGAGCTTATATTTTGCGTTTTCCATTAAAACCCTACGGCTTAACATCGGCGTGTAGGCTGGCTCTTCATGGCTGAATTGGAAAAAGACCTTGTAAAAGCCATGATTCGAGGTTTCAGCAGAGTCCTAATCCTATGGCTTCTAAATAAAACCCCCATGTCCGGATACAACGTCTCAAGAGAGTTAAAAAGGCTGACCGGATGGAGCTTCCATCCTGGAGCAGTCTACCCACTCCTTTACGAACTAGAGGAAAACGGCTTAATAAAGGGGAAGTGGACAAGAAGGGGGAGACGTCGCATAAAATATTATGCAACAACAGAGAAGGGCGTTGAACTTTTGAATCGTGTTAAAAGATTTCTCGACGCCCCACTCAAAGGAATCTTAAAAGATTTGATTTCACAAGGGTAGTGGCCCAAACACCTTGCAATTTTGCAGTTTTATTCAGAAAAATGTATATGTGAGTGCTTACCAAACTTTGAAGCTCAAATGGGGAAAACCCTTTGAAAAAGGTTATTGAAATTAGATGGCATGGGCGGGGCGGTCAAGGAGCATGGACAGCCAGCGAATTGCTCGCAAAAGCCGCCGTATATGAAGGCAAGTATATCCAATCCTTTCCAGAATTTGGCCCCGAACGGATGGGGGCTCCTGTAACAGCCTTCACAAGGATAAGCATCGAGCCCATAAAAATCCACTGTGCGGTTTACAATCCCGACGTTGTTATTGTTTTGGATTCGACTTTAATGAAAACCGTGCCAGTAACCGAGGGCTTAGGCGAAAACGGAAAGATCATAATCAACTCAAAAGAGAACCCAGTTGAAGTTAAACAGGCGCTTGGCGCCAACAAAATTGAGGTTTGGACAGTTCCAGCCACAGAAATAGCCATAAAAATTTTGGGAGCACCTATAACAAGCACAGCCATGCTTGGAGCTGCCGCCCGCGCCACCAACATTGTCAACCTAGAAAGCATTAAGAAAACGGTTAAGGAACGTTTCAGAGCTGACATAGCTGAGAAAAACTTTGCAGTTATAGAGCAAGCCTACAAGGAGGCGCGTTCAGCATGACATCCAAAGAGGAAGAAAAAAGTTGGAAGGAAATTTCCATAGCTGCAGTTTGCTGGAAGCCAAATACAGAATTCCTAACAGGTGACTGGAAAACCTACAAGCCAGTAAGAGACCCAGCCAAGTGCACCCGCTGTTTACTATGTGCCATCTTTTGTCCAGACGGCGCCATACATTTGAAAGCTGACAAAAACGACATCGAATTCGACTATGACCACTGTAAGGGTTGCGGGATCTGCGCCAACGAATGCCCAGTTAAGGCGATAGAAATGGAACTCAAATAAAAGGGAGGAAGTGGTGTTTATGAAAAGTGTTGCTGAACAAAAGGTTTTGGCTTTAAACGGCAATGAGGCTGTTGCTTATGCCGTTAAACAATGCGACGTGGATGTTGTGGCTGCTTATCCCATAACTCCTCAAACAATTATTGTGGAGAGGTTTAGCGAGTACGTGGCTAACGGCGAAGTTGAAACGGCTTTTGTCTGCACAGAATCAGAACACAGCGCCCTAACCGCCTGTTTAGCCGCCTCATTAACGGGTGCCAGAGCCTTCACGGCTTCAGCCTCTGCCGGCTTAGCCCTCATGCATGAAATGCTTTTTGTAACTTCTGGGTGCCGCGCACCAGTAGTTATGGCTATTGCAAACCGCGCCTTGTCCGCGCCGTTGAACATTCACGGCGACCAGTCTGACACCATGGCGCAGAGAGACAGCGGCTGGATCCAAATTTACGCTGAAAACGCACAGGAAGTCTACGACTCGGTTATTCAAGCCTTCAGAATAGCGGAACACCCTGACGTCTTACTGCCGGCCATGGTTTGCCTCGACGGCTTCCAGTTAAGCCACTCTATGGAAAACGTGAGCGTGCTCCCAGACGAAGTGGTTAAAAAGTTTGTTGGCGTCCGCCAGTTTCCAAAAGTTTTAACCCATGAAGGCAAGCTTGCACCTTTGAGGCTTGACCCTGAAAACCCCATGACCATTGGACCGGTGGCTTTCCCAAACTACTACTTCGAGTTTAAACGCCAACAAGAAGAAGCCATGAGAAAGGCGGTTGAAGTTATTAGACAAGTGCACAATGAATACGCCAGAATAAGCGGGAGAAGCTACGGCGACGGGCTTCTAGACGCCTACTATCTTGAGGATGCGGAAATCGCCACAGTTTGTTTAGGCTCAACAGCTGGCACCGTCAAGGCTGTTGTGGACGAACTGCGAGCCGAGGGCGTCAAAGCTGGGCTATTAAGGATACGCGCCTTTAGACCCCTGCCCGTTGAGGGCATCCAAAAAACATTGGGAAACGTGAAAGCGGTAGGCGTCATGGACAGAAGCATGAGTTTCGGGGGACACGGCGGCGCCGTCTTCCACGAAGTGCGCCACGCACTGTATGATTTAGATAAGCGTCCAATGGTCGTCAATTATATTTATGGACTTGGCGGCAGAGACACAAACCTCACGCAAATTCGCGCCATCTACAAAGACCTTCAAGAAATTGCCCAAAAAAGACGTGTTGAAGCCCCGATAAAGTATGTTGGTTTGAGAGAATGAAAGGGAGGATGAATGTAAATGCAAACCGAAGAATGGAAGTTTACTGCGAAAGACATTGTTGAAAAACCAGACTTGTTTATGTCTGGACATAGGGCTTGCGCTGGCTGCGCTCCAGCAACAGTTATGAGGCTTATTTTGAAGGCTGTCAGAGGCCCAACCATAGTAACTGTGGCTACAGGCTGCATGGAAGTGGTTTCCACAACCTATCCTTACACTTCTTGGAATGCGCCATGGCTGCACACAGCCTTTGAAAACGCCGCCGCCAACGCTTCAGGCATAGAGACAGCCATCAAAATTCTGCGAAAAAAAGGCAGAATAAAAGACCAACATGTGGACGTCATAGCCATAGCTGGAGACGGCGGAACGTACGACATAGGCATCCAAGCCTTATCAGGGGCTGTTGAAAGAGGCCACGACTTTTTGTTTGTGCTCTACGATAACGAGGCGTACATGAACACTGGCATCCAACGAAGCGGAGGTACACCCCTAGGCGCAGCCACAACAACCTCACCAGCCGGTGAAGTCATACCCGGCAAACTTGAACCCAAAAAACCTATAGCCGACATCATGGTGGCACATGAAATCCCATATGTGGCTACGGCTTCGCCATACTACTGGCGAGACCTAATCATAAAAGTGCGAAAAGGCCTAGAAGTTGAAGGGCCCGCATTCCTACACGTTCTTGCACCCTGCCCCCGGGGTTGGAGAAGCGACCCATCCAAATCCATAGAGCTTTCCCGCCTAGCAGTGGAAACATGTGTCTTCCCATTGTGGGAGTGCATAAACGGTGAATACCAGCTTTCAGCTCCAAGCAAAGTTATAGCCATGGCACCCCAAAAGAAAAAGCCAGTGAAAGAGTATTTGGCAGTTCAAGGCCGCTTTAGACACTTGTTCACACCAAAATACGAGAAACTAGTAGATGAAATCCAAAGAATAACAGACCTAAGATGGCAAAAACTCCTCAAAAAATGTGGGTTAACTTAACCTCCAAAAACCCAGTTTTTAACCGCACCACAAATTTTTCAAACTGCTATTATAATTGTTGTGGGTTCTTTTTCTGAGACCATAACAGTGTAGTCGCTTTCTTCAAGCCTGTAAAAGTTGTATATCTTGGCTGGAATCACGATGACATATTTACTTTTCTCGTCAAAAACCTTTACCTTCTCTTTTACAATGGCTTTTTCTTCTAAGGTTTTGTTCGGTCTAGTCGTCAAAACTAAGCGTTGCGTGTCTACAGCGTAGAGAAACATGGTTTCGGGTAGTTTCACACCATGTGTTATTTTCTCATCCACTTTAATCTTATGTTCAACAAGTTTTTGCATTGCCATCACTTTAATGGTTCAGCGTGCGCCCTTATTGATTAATTCCACAAGCTTGTTTGTTTTCTTCTCTCTAACCCAAAGACTCGCCTTCATGGGCTTTCCTCCTCGTTTTTGAAAGCGCATGACGAATAAAAGCAGATTTTCGGGAGTAACCTCATAATTCCGCAGTTCATACTGAAGTTTAAGAAGATGGATATTTTATACTTGTCCATTCCATCTTTTTCACGCCTCAGACCATTGCTTGGCAATTCTCTTAGGAATTCTCATCATTACTAAGGACATGTTCGCATCAACAGAACGAATTATTCGACTGATTTTCAAGGAATTTTTCTATCTCTTTTTCAGCATTGTCTGCCTTGATGAATATGGGTACGTTTTCTATGCCTGTGGCTATGTAGCTTGAAAGAAGCCACTCGCCAGGTGCGAATTCCAGCGTTTTTTCCAATATGCCCTTGTCTATCATGAAGGTGTCGCTTATCAATGCGCGGTCGTATGGGCGGGGCAACGTTCCCACAAAATACGTGTGCAATTGTTGTAGGGCGTTTGTGTTTAGGTAGGCGATTCGTTGGGTAGCTATGCACACGCCCAGCCCATATTTGCGTCCCTGACGGAGCAAGGTTTCCACTTGTTTGCTGCATTTTTTGTCTATGCCCGCTGCGCCTGAAAGTTCTGGAATGAATTCTTGGGCTTCATCGAAGACCAGGAGGATGTAGGGCTTAACTTGGAACATGCGTTTTCTACGCACCAGCAAATCTTGTGTCAGCGTTATTACAAGCTCTTTGATTGTTGTCGGGTCTGATATAGATATGCAAACAAGCCTTGTTTCGCCTTCTAACAGCTCCCTTATTTTTTCGGCTGTCAGCCCGCCAGTCTCCTTCCTCATTTCTTCTCGGCGTTTTCTTATTTGGTCAAGAATTGTGGTTCTTGTGGTTGCCCAAGCGTATAGTTGGCTTTTATCATGGATTTTGAACTCTTCCATGGCGGCTACACAGATGCTGTCTATGAATTTGACGAAGTCTTCGCTTACCTCTTGGTTTTCGCTGAGTCCGTGAGCCTCCATATAGTCCAATATGGCGTCGTGGATTCTGTCTATGGCATTTAAATAGTGAGGCTTGTCCGCGTTGCTTTTCCTTTGGTCGCTTAGCTCCTCCAAGAACTGAGCGTATGTTGGAATCTTCTGTTTAGGCCTAGTGTAAAACGCCACTTTGTCCTGCTCCATTATGCGTTTTAATCCAAACTTTATCCGCTCGTCAGCCTCATACTCGCGGGGTTTAACCACAGAATTGAAGAATTGTTCGAGGGAATCTATTCTATGTTCAAGAACCACTTTTGATGGGATATTCTCGTCTGCAAGGAGGTCGAGGAGTAGGAAAATGTATTCGCAGCTTATGTCAAAAACCACCACTTTTGTGTCGCTTGTGTGGAGTAGAATTCGCCTTAAAATGTTGGACATTAAGTTGCTTTTGCCGCCGCCGGTGAAGGCGAAAACTCCAAAGTGATAGCGGACGAGCTTTTCGAAGTCCACGTATATGGGAACGACAGTACTGCTTGTCTGAAACATTTTAACAATGCCAAGCCGCGGATCGAGCCGCGCGTCTTCCACGGTTTTGGATGGGTCCACACCGAGCTTTTCGGTTATTTTCTGGTTATACATTCGATTTATCATTTCGCTGTTTAAGATGTAGACTGGGCTGCCCACAACGGGGTAGGAGAAGCCCTTAACAAACTTGTAGTTGCAGTTCTTATCTATGACCAAGTCGTAGTTTATTGGGACAGCGTCTATTTGAATCATCATGGTGGAGCTGTCGTCTGTAAGCCAGTCTGCCTCAGACTGCTCGATGATTTCAAACTGCATGGGGTAATAGCCATGATCCGACAAGCCCCTAAGCCCAAAGTGTTCTGGCCAGACTCGGCTTATCTCCATAAGTGTGTAGCGCTCCTCTCCGAGAAGCGCTTGTTTAAAGTTTTTTGCTGCTAGAAGCATGCCCTCTTCCAGCAGCCCCATCAAGTCCTTCTGGTATTCCACTTTTATGCGACATGTGTAGCGGGCGCTTGTCCCAGCCAGCTTAGATTCTTCCGCTCCGCCGAAGAAGCGGGGCATGACAGCGGCAAGTCTAGCCCGGAATTTGCCGTTGAAATCTGTGAAGCACACGCTGTTAAATTTGTTCTCTTCTTGCAGCTTCAATGGCTGTCCGCCTCTCTCTAAACGTGCTCATGTAAAATATGAACCTCCTCAATTTATGGTTATTGAGAATCCATTCAGCAGTGGTGTCCACAACCCGTTTAAATTGGCTATAATTCCACTTGGCAATTTTATCCGCAATAAAAAGAGGCGTGTTATGACCGAAGGCTTCTGGAATGTTGGACGGCGCCATAGCCACCAAAACACTCATGGTTAAGCTCTGCAGCCTATTCGGCACATTTCTATCCACGAATAGGATTACTTCCACCGGTTCTTTTGTGCCGTCGCTGAGCTCGTTCCAAAACTCCACAACTGTTTCAGGTTTATAGTCGTATTCTGGATATACGAGGCGGTCTACGAGGAGCACGTTGCTTCGCAACATGGGATCTGTTTTAGCTTGGCTCAACTGCACGTAGGTTTTCAAGAAAACCTTCTCTAAGCCGATTTTGTTTTTGATGGCGCCCGCCACGTAGCCCTTGCGTTTCTGTTTGTCCAAAACCATCGTTCTAAAGGCAGAATCATACTCTATAAGGCTCCACGGCGGCACAATCTTGTCGGCGTTTAGAATGCTGGCGGACTGGAGGATCATGCGGTCTGTGTTTGGCAGTTTCTCTAAAGCTTCTTGGGAAATATTCGCCTTCAACAAGTCGTTGTTGCACATGATTGGGATCAACTGCCGTTTAAAGTCTCGGGCAGCCGTGTCCTTCGTCACTCCTATGAGGAGTATGTGTCTCCGCCAGCACTCTTCCATTAGCATGTGTAACGTGAAAAGTGTTAAGAAAGCTATGTCTAGGGTTGTTAGCCAATGCTCTTTTCCGCCTTTAACAATTTTCATGAGATTGCCGGTTTCGGGATTCTCCGAGAAAAAGAACTTGTCGCCTATAGTTATGACAAGCTTTTTGATGCGCTCCAAAGTTTTCACATACTTCTGGTTTACGGCGTAAACTTCACCCTTTTCGGTTAAAATGCCCTTTTCTGCAAGCTTTCTGAGAGCGCGTTCAACTCTTTTCGCTCTTTTCTCGTCTTTAATGTCGAATTCCGCCAGAATCTGCTTTCTTGTCAAGGCGCCTTTTCGCCGCAGTAAATCCACTATGGCATAGCGCAGGTAATCTGCCCTTGGAGGCGGCAAGCCCAAACGTTGATTGCAGACGAAGTGTCGCGCTATTGTCAGCTCGTTAATGTCTATGGGCTCTCCATCCACCTTAAAGCCTAAAATGTTGCATTTAGCCTCCCACAGGGCGCGCTTCGAAGTATCGTAGAGAAGGCTTGCCCTTTCAATGGATAAGCTTCTATCCAAAATTATTATTCGAAAGTTTTGTTCGACGTCCGCCGCCAATCTATAAGCCAAATAATATTCGGCGAAAGTCATTATCCAGTTGGCAACAGTCGCATTGTTGATTATGGACTCTTCAGTGAGCGGTTTTCCAAGGCTAACCTCATCGGGCTGCGAAACCTCAAAAAACGTTTGATCCACATCTAGAATCTCATTAACGTAGATGGGCACCACGCTTGAGATGCCAGCGCCATGCTTGACGGTTCGTTTGTCATACTTCACAGTTGGCGATTTATCCTCATGGAAAGTTATTGTCCCAGTAGAGGCGTAGGCGCCTCCAAAGAAAACCACAAGATCGAAAAGTGGACGTGAATACATGGTGCCGTCAATACCAGCGAAACGCACAGAAGAGCTTCCAAAAAATTCTAAGGCAGTTTCGTAAACCTCCCGCAAATCAAAGCCCATTTTAACAAGGTTTGTGAGAAGGTTTTCGTAAAAATTTTGCAAAGAAGCGAAACGTTGCTCATAGTCTAAAACTTGCATGGAAGCCCCAACTTTTAGAATATCGCATGTTCGTTTAATGGCGTTGCTTAAAGGCGAAAGCTGCACGCAGTTCTCACCAGTTCAAACATTAAACATTTAGAAGTAAAAACATTTTTGAAGCCGAAGACAACCAATACGCAGCCCATCTATAGATTTTCAGAATGTTTTATATGACTTAAACGTGCAAAATCTATTCCATGACGGTGTAAAGTTGGCTGGAAAAGCAACTTTAAAGCGTAAACGCGTCAAAAAGCGGCCAACTGAAATCGGAGTTAGGCAAATGACGTTAGAGGATTTGCCGGAGGTTTGGCGTCTAAGCGAAAGCATCTTCACGTCTGAAAAGCTTCAGTTCACCTACCGCACATGGAACATAAACGAGTTGTTATCGCTTTTCCAAGAAGATCCAGAACTATGCCTGGTGGCTGAAGACGCAAACACGAAAAAGATTGTTGGGTTCGCCCTTGGCACAATACTAAAACGCCCATTTAGCCCATGGACTTACGGATACTTCCTATGGATAGGTGTAAAAAAGATGAGGCAACGTCAAGGCGTGGGCAAGAAACTTTACAAAGAACTGGAAAAGCGTTTCAGGGAGAAGGGTGCCCGCATAGCCATAGTTGACGTAGAAGGCACAAATATTGCTGGCGTGCGTTTCGTGGAAAGGCTTGGTTTCAGACGCAGCCAAACCTACATATGGTATAGCAAACTCCTCGACTAGCATTAAAATGTTTATGCGGAAAGAAGTTTCAAAACTGAGGTTGTTCTGCCTTGACATTCAAATCTTGAGACATCTTAGCCATGTTTTCCATCGAAGAGAACACGCATACTCGAAAGGAATGGAAAATTATTTATCTATCATCATGAGAAAACCATGGTTATCGAGGATGTTTGGAGGGAAATTTAATGGCTAAATGTCCGAAATGCGGAACCGACGTCGAATCTCCCAAAAAGAAGTGGACCATGGCTGGGCGCCCAGACAAGTCTGGCAAAAGAATGCAGCTTGAAATAGGGCTTTTTGACTGCCCCAAATGCAAGAAACCCTTCCGAGCCGTATTGAGCAAGAAAAAGGTTTAGTTAAACCCCGTTAGCAGCTGGCTTCAACATGCCGAAAACAAAACAAAACATTTGCCCCGAATGCGGAACAGAAGTAAAAGATCCATACAAGACATGGGAGCTTATCGCACCTTTCCCAGACAAGAAAATGCGAGTAACCATGACGGTCTTCGGCATGTATGAATGCCCAAAATGCGGAAAAAAGTTCAAAGGCATAGTGAGCAAGGTCAAACTCGGCGCCGAAGGCATAGAAATATAACCCTTCCGTTCTCTTCCCCTCTCTTTATTTTGTTTCTTCCCCTTTTTCAAAAGCGTTAAGTTTTAGAACACGAAAACCATTCAGAACAGCCAACAAAGAGGCGAAAAAATGGCAATTGAAACCCTTAAAAAACTCTGGAAAAACGAGTACTTTCAAACAGCAATAACCATAGCCCTCATCTTCCTTACAGTTTTAGGCGTATACTTCAGCGCCCAAGCAGTCTTGGGCACACCTTATCCGGCCTTAGCCGTAGCATCGGACAGCATGTTCCCAACCCTAAACATCGGCGACCTAATAATAGTTCAAAAAGTGGACCCAGCCCAAATAAACTATGACCCAAATGGCTTGAAAGGCGACATACTTGTTTACAGGAAGATAACTCCCTACGGAGAAGAACTCATCGTACACAGAGCCGTAAAAAACGAAAGTAGAAGTGACGGTTTATACATAACAACCCGCAGCGACAAGTACGGCACAAACGATGCCCCATGGCATTCGTCCCAACTTGTTGGAAAAGTGATAGCAAGAATCCCGTTTATCGGGCATCTCCCGCTACTCTTTCATTCGCAAGAAAACATATACATTCTATTTCTTGCATTTCTGATAATTCTCATAATATTAATGCTACCGTTCGACTCTGGCAAAGAAACCAAACCCGCGGAAAACATGACTAGTAAAAAAGTTGAAGAAAATAAACGTTTCAAAATCAGCCTAAATCATGTCTTCTACATCGCCATAAATATATTAATCATCAGCCTCATCGCCTTCAGCCTATGGGGATCCTATACTTTTTGGCAACCTGGAGCGGGTGCCGCAAGGCAAGGTCAATGGGTGACCATCTATGGCATGTATGCAGACGTACAATTTCACGAAAATTTTGGTGAAGCCTACCTCTCCCAAAACTTTCTCACCTATAAAATCGACTGCAGGTTAAGCGCTGGAACACGTTTAGGCATTCCAACATTCGCATGGTATCAGTTTTTCATTATTACTTTAGTATTATTTAATGCTTGGAAAGTTTACCATTACGTGAAGGACAGAAATGAAAGACAAGTAAAGGAGAAAACGCTCTCACAGCAGCATGAAACGCTTTAATTCCACGTATACTTGCCCTATTGCCAAGCACGGTTGTTCTGTTCTTAAATACGCTGGAACTCTAACCTCCGGATAGTTTAATAATGGGATGTTGTGGCTAGCAATGAATTTAGCTTTAAATATTTTCTCTTTGTTAAGCGCAAGTAATGAGGCAAATGTTGCATACATAATTCCGCCCATCACATCGATCACGTAGTGTTCTCCAAGATAGACGGCGCTGAACCATATCATCGTCGGTAAAATCAAAACTGGTAAAGCCTTTTTCCGCCATGATTTAAGGGCGAAAACCGCAATAAGCCATGGAAAAGCCGAATGTAGGCTTGGAAAAGCCGCGAAGGGATTAACTCCAATATGGTCGTAAATTGTCTTAAAAACAGGAACACCTAGACTTTTGTCTATTTGGAAAAGCACACGGGTTGCTTTAACACCATACCACGGAGGAGCAACAGGATACACTAGAAACGTTAGCAGAGCGCTATACGTGCAAATTGCAAAAGCAAGCGTATACCTTTGGTAATGTTCAGGCCGGTATCGCCACAAAAGGAAGGCGAAAACAGTAGGCGCTATAAAATGCATAGAATAAAAAACAGCACCAACACAGTCTAATATTGGCGTTCTGAACTCTTGAAGCACAAATGTTGGAACAGACCCAAACATCCAAGAATCCACCGTCAACGGTTCTTGAACATGTATGCTGCGGGGCATCGCATCAATAAGCCTATTCAAAGCTTCATAAGACAAGAAATAAATAATAAACGGGGAGAAAGCTTTCACAAAACGGTTACAATCTCCAATGAAAGAGGCGTAAACAAACAAACATAAAAACAGAAATTCAGGTCCCGGAAAAATGTTGTGCGTTAAATAGAAGCCAAAAAGAACAGTTACGAAGATTGCGGACGGCACAAATACATAATTTGATCTATCAGCTCTTCCCAACCCTCACCCTCATAGGAGATAACATTTCAATTCTAACCATAGGATTTAAAATTTTCTAAAAACCTACTCGCTGGCTTTCATTTTCGAATTTTAAAACCTAAGGCTTTATAAAGGGTATTTAAAGACTTCATATGTAGTGGTGTTTCATGCCCAAGGTTAAAGCTGTAATAAGCATAGAAAACGTCGTTGCCTCAGCAACCTTAAACCAGAAAGTGGATTTAAACGCTGTTGTTAAAAGCTATCCGGGTGTAGAGTATCGTCCAGAACAGTTTCCAGGGCTTGTTTTTAGGCTTAAGAGGCCTAAGACGGCGACTTTGATTTTCAATTCTGGAAAGATGGTTTGCACAGGAGCCAAGTCTGAAAAGGAGGCTAAAAGAGCTGTAATGAAAGTTATTAGAGAACTTAAGAAGGGTGGAATTATAATCATTAGCAAGCCGGAGCTTAAAATTCAGAACATTGTAGCTTCTGCTAGTTTGGGCGGAATGATAGACTTGGAGAAGGCAGCCTACACCCTTGGAAAAACCATGTATGAGCCTGAACAGTTTCCGGGGCTGATTTACCGCATGGACAATCCAAAGGTTGTTATATTGCTTTTCGCTAGCGGCAAGTTAGTGTGCACCGGAGCGAAGAGAGAGCAAGACGTTTACGACGCTGTCCACAAGCTTCATGAAATGTTAGAAGAGAAAGAGCTAATATTCTACGAGTAAAGCTTGCAGCACCTAACTTTTTATCCCTTTTTAACCTGCTTCAAAATTGTTTTCAACTGTTCTTCATTTATCGCTCCTGTCTCGTAAAGCATGCAGGCTGCCTCGCTGATTTTGATGATTGAATGAAGCTTAATCCCACTTTTGCGAAGCTTTTCTTCGCCTCCCTCTTCCCTATCAAGGAGAACTACAGCGTCGTTCACCACTCCGCCTTCAGCAATCACAGCTTTAGCTGCCCGTCTAAGCGACAGCCCAGTTGTTATTAGGTCATCCACCAGCAGAACTCGGTCGCCAGGCACCAAAACGCCTTCAACCCTCCTTTGCCTTCCATGGAGACGCACGCCTTTTCGGATGTATATGAAGGGTTTTTTAAGGTTGTAGGCTATTATGGTGGCGAAGGGCATGCCAGCCATAGGTGTTCCAGCCACTTTTTCAAAGTTTTCTACGCCTATTTCCTCTTTCACAAAGCCTGTGTAAATGTCGCATATTCTTTTGAAAGCGTCTGGGAAACTTGGAACTACACGGAGGTCTATGTAGTATGGGCTTATTTTGCCGCTGGTAAGCTTGAAGGTTCCAAACTGTAAAGCGCCGATTTTATTCAAAATCTTGCAAACTTCGGCTTTCACATCGTTCTGCAGCATCCAAGCTACACCTTTTTGGAGACTTGGTAAACCTTACCCATCTCTGGAATTAAACAAGTTGTTTTAGGCATTTCTTTCTTCAAAAGTTCGCTAAACCTTTTCAGGTCAGCGCTGGAGCCCGTGTGATATGGAACAGCCACTTTAGGCTTTGTAAGCCTCGCTATTTCCAAGCCTGTTTCAGGTGAAGCGCCCGGGGCAATTCCAACAGTGCAGAATACCACGTCCAGTTTTTCTCGTTCGCCTATTGCCGCCATTTCTGGAAATGGAAGGCTGTCCGCCGTATGGAAAACTTTGACCCCGTCCTCGCTCGTAATTATGTAGGAGACCGGTGTGGAGGCGGGTGGATGATTACATTTTTCAGCTTTAACGGAGACGTCGCCCACTTTAACCTCCACGCCCGGCTGAACTTCATGAAGTTTTTCTAACGGAATAGTGTTGCGGAGCCTTTTAGCTGAAGTTGGGTCAGCTATAACCATGCACTGGGAAAGCCTATGAACTTCTGCAATTAACGATGGATCTAGGTGGTCGTAGTGTTCATGAGTTATTAGCACAGCATCTGCTTTCTGAAGGTTTTTAGCTTTAACATCAACGGGGTCTACAACAATGTTTTTCGAGGGAGTTTTTATGGTTACTCCAGCGTAGCGGTTAAACCATACAAACAATATTTCATTTTTTCCAGGAACTTTTTCAATAGCCATACAGGATTCCTCAAATTTATATTAGTGGCGATTATGCCCTTAAAGAACTTGTGTTTCATCATACTAAAACTTAAAAGTTTGACATGTCATTTCAAAAACCTTCGAAAATAAAGGCTTAGAGTTAACAGCACAATCAGCGTTGGCTTAGCCGATAAAAGGTTTAAAATAGTGGAAACTATAAGCGTCTCTAATGTGATGCCCAAATGGTTGATGTTTGGCTTCCGTATGGTAGGACTGAAATCTGTTTGAGGGTTCCAACTCGAAATTTTTTGGGCGTTATTGAGCCTAAAGAGAAGCCCGGCGTCTTGGACGTTAGGGCGGAAGTTGAGAGAGCTTTAAGGGAGCCTATTGGCTCCAAGAGGCTTTGCGAGATCGCCAAATCCGGACATAAGGTTGCAATAGTTGTTGATGATGCCACACGGCCTGCTCCAAGCCATGTCATGGTGCCTTCAATTCTTAATGAATTGAACAGTGCTGGCGTTAAGGATGAAGATATAACCATCATCTTTGGATGCGGCACCCACCGGGCTGTTACAGACGAAGAGGCGGTTAGGCTTCTAGGAGAGAATGTTGTGAAGCGTGTTAGGGTTGTTAGCCACGACTGTAAAGCCAAAGACCTTGTCTACTTTGGCACAACAAGATACGGAACAAAGGTTTATCTAAATCGTGTCTTTGCAGAGGCAGATGTGAAAATTTTAACAGGGGATGTTTGTTTCCATTATTATGCTGGTTATGGCGGAGGGAGGAAAAGCGTCTTGCCCGGTGTTGCCGGCGAAGAAACTATAAGGGCAAATCACGCCATGCTTTTGCATCCAAACGCAAAGACGGGCGTCTTGGACGGTAACCCCGTCCACGAGGACATGGTTGAAGCTGCCAGAATGGCGAAGGTGGATTTCATCCTAAACGTTGTAACTAATACTAGAGGCGAGATTGTCCGAGCCTTCGCAGGCGACTTGGAAAAAGCTTTTTACGAGGGGGTTAAACTTGTTGACGAAATGTACCGTCTGCCTGTGGATAAAAGAGCGGACATAGTCGTCGTAAGTCCTGGTGGATATCCAGCTGACGTGAACCTCTATCAAGCCTATAAAGGTGTCGACAGCGCTTTAGAAGTGGTTAAGCGGGGCGGCGTCATCGTTTTGGCTGCTGAGTGTTCAGAAGGCTATGGAAACCAAGCATTTTACGATTGGATGGTCAAGTTTAAGGATTTGAAGGCTATTGAGCGGGAGATTAAACGCAACTTTGTTTTAGGTGGACATAAAGCCTACTACTTGATGAAGGCTTTACAAAAAGCTCAAATAATCCTAGTATCAGCCATGTCGGATTACTACGCTATGAATGTTTTTGGGTTGAAGACGGCGAAAACCGTCAATGAAGCCTTAAGTCAAGCGTTCAAAATTGCTGGAGAGAACGCTAAAGTCTGGGCTATGCCTTTTGGAAACTATACCCTTCCAGAGGTTAAGGCAGGCGAATGAGCATTTGATATGGCTTGATGAGAAAACCTTTAAGGTTTGGCTGTAGACCTAACTTACGCCTCAAACATGCTCCGTAGGTGGAAAACAATTGCAGCAGACTTTCACCCTCCGCAACTTCACACCTAAAGACTTGCAGCGCGTCATATACATAAACCGCGTTTGCCTACCGGAAAATTATGGCGACTACTTTTTCATGGACTTGTACAACCGTTTTCCAGAAACATTCATAGTGGCTGAAGTTGACGGCGAAGTTGCAGGCTATATTATGTGTCGTATAGAGCTTGGCTTATCCAACTTCGGCTTCAGCGGCTTCATTAAAAAGGGACATATCGTTTCAATAGCCGTCATGCCTAAGCATCGGCGGAAAGGCATAGGCTACGCTTTAGTTTCTAAAGCTATGGAAGGAATGCGTTTTTATGGCGCAAAACAAGCCTTTTTAGAAGTTAGAGTTTCAAACTTGCCAGCCATAAGCCTATACGAAAAGTTGGGCTTTAAGGTTACGCGAACAATTCATGGCTACTACTCGGATGGCGAAGACGCCTACGTAATGAGCAGAGAGCTCTAAAAATTAAGGCTTGTCGACTCGACTTTTTTGTTCACATAGTTTATGGCTTGTAGAATGGACCTTGACAGCCCAAGCAAACTTAGCAGTATGGCGGTCACAAGGAAAAAGCGAAGGTCTATGGTTAAGGTTATTCCCATGTAAAGTAGGTTGATTATACCGCTGTTGAGGGCTAAAGTTAGATAGCCAATCACGAAAAACGCTTTCGCCACGTCAAAGAAGTACTGGAAAACTGTGTCGGACACGAGGTCTCTAAAAATCCCAAGCGAGATGTAAATGATAACGAAGTTTTCAACCATTTGATGTAGATTTGGAACGTAACTTTCAAACATAGCGAGAAAGCTCCAAACAAAAAGATACAAACCATAAAAGACAAAAGTTTTCAACACGGCTTTCATCGCATTAAAGACAAACTTTTTTGCAAAACTTTTCATGCCGCTTTCTTCAGCCATAAGGGATCACCAACGGTCCGTAAGACAGAAACTGTGTTGAAAAATAAACCTCAAAGAAGCCTTTCTGACCAATTTCGGATATTTGAACGTAAAGCACAAATTCTCCTATATATAGTGTTCCTTGCGGTGCTGTAATTGTGGACGCGCCTTGACCAGCAAGCGTGCCCTCATCGTTGCACATGAAAATTGTTATTTCACCATTAATTTCGACTGGAGCATGATTTTCAAAACTTATGGGCACAACCACTTCTACGTGAGTTTGGTTTACTGGCTTACAAGTTGGCTGTCCAAGTTGGAAGTTGTAGAATGGTGCACCCCATGGAACAGAAAAGTTTGATAAGGCTTTAACCGGAATTACTTCAGCTAGTTTCACGCTTACTAGGGCGGTCACTGTAAAGCTGGAGTCATTAAACAAGTAATAGACGCCTTTCTCCAGCAGCATGTCTATACTAAAGGTTAAGTTGTGGAGCGCAATAAGCTCGCAGCCTCTTTTTATAGTTGGTATAAAGATGGAGCCTTCCGTAATCTTTGTGCCATTTAAGTCCGCAACTTTTGTTGTGAGGTTAAAATCGCCTAGGCTATAGTAGCCTCCGTTTTCGATGTTTATCGGAATGGAAATTGTGATGGAACTGTTAGCCTTCAACGTTAATTGGGGTTCTCCAAGGCTTAGATGTAGGTCTTTAACTGAGTAAACTGCTGAGGCAAAAAATGCCACTAAAAGAATCCAAAAAACTGTTGATGCCACACCTATCATACGAATTGAAAAATCCATAAAACCACGTCTCACCGTGAAATTCTCGTCGGACTTAGTTAGATTGTTGTGAACATGCTTTTTGGGTTGACTGTTCCGGAGGGATGACAATAACTTCTGGCTCCTTCTTTTGCTCATCTTTAGGTTCAGATACTGCTTTTTTGGCAGCTTTTTGTTGCTGTGGTGTTACTGTTTTTGCCGGGACGGGTATAACCTCGGTTTTTGGTGCGTGAATTAGGATGGTTACTCCTCTTATGGTTAGGAGTGAGCCAACCCATCCCATGACGCCAAGATACATTAGGCGTATGCACGTGGCAATCAATGGAGCTAAGGCCGAGCTGAAAGTTTGCACAAAGTCGTCTGAGCTGGCTATTGAAAGGCTTTGGGTTAGAAAACCGTAGGCGCTTAAAAACGTGAATATCAAGAGAGCAACGCCAACGCCTAGAACAAGCATGCCTGAAAAGGCGATTTTTTCTTTTAAGCTTTTGAGCATGTTTTTCCCTCGTTTTGTCATTTTGAAGCTTTAATATTAAGAGGTTCCGCCGTGAAAAACAGAATTTAGGCTATTTATCGAAAATTAGGCTGAAAAATTAGGAAAAGAGAAATTAAAGTTGTAAACCCAACTTCTGATATATTTTTCTCCGGTTTTCTTCAACGTTTTTCTCTACTTCCATGAAAAGGTTGTTGCCATGCGAGTCTATAGCAACAGTTAATGGACCAAAATCTTCAACCTCAAAAATCCACAAGGCTTCTGGTGTTCCAAGGTCAAGCCACTCCACACCCCTAATATCTTTAATAGCTTTCGCCGCCAATAAGGCTGCTCCGCCCGTGAAGGCGCCGTAAACCGCCCCATACTTCGCCATGGCTTCCGTTGTTCTTTTGCCCATGCCGCCCTTGCCGATTACGACGCGAACCTTAAAGTTTTTGATGAGTTCATCCTCAAAAATGTCCATGCGGGTGCTTGTTGTTGGGCCGGCTGCCACAGCGACCCATTTATCGCCCTCTTTTTTGACCACTGGACCACAGTGGTAAACCGCTAAACCCTCAAGGTTTATTGGCAAAGGCTTGCCTTCCTTGAGGTATTCTAAAGCCCGCCTATGGGCTTGGTCTCTAGCCGTCACAATAGAGCCAGTTATGTAGATCACATCTTTCACTCTGAGTTTGCGAATTTCCTCTTCCAATATAGGAGTTCTCAAATGATATACTGCCATAACTTTTCACCTCAAACCCTTCTCATTATGGGTTAAATATTCAACGGTTCCATCCCCATGAATTCTTGCAGTAGCTCTTCTTGCAGCCCAACAGTTGAAGGCTACAGCCGCTGGAAAAGACGCTGGATGCCTATGGGCGTATTCCACGTGTACGCCTAAAACAGTAGTCTTGCCGCCGAGCCCCATCGGACCGATTCCAGTCATGTTGGCCGCTTCGTAAAGTTCCTTTTCAAGCTTCGCTATTTCCGGATTCGGATTTGGCTCGTTTAGAGGTCTTAAAAGCGCTTTTTTAGCCAGCTTCATGGCGATGTCTGCCCCTCCGCCCATGGCAACACCCACAATGGTGGGTGGACAAGGTTGAGCGCCAGCCTTTATGATAGACTCTATCACAAATTTTTTCAGTCCATTTATGCCCTCGCCGGGCAGAAGCATTCCAGTTAAGCAAGCGTTTTCGGAGCCTCCTCCCTTTGTCATCACGGTTAGTTCAAGCGTTTCGCCAGGCACAATTTCCCAGTGTACGTATGGTATAAACCGCCCGGTGTTGTCTCCGCTGTTCTTTTGTGTAAAGGGGTCAACGGCGTTCGGTCTCAAAGGGATTTCTTTTGTGGCTTTTCTGGTAGCTTTTATTAGTGCATTTTCCACTTTGTCTAAGCCCCGCACATCGGCACCTGCAGTGACATAAAAGATTATTGTACCTGTGTCTTGGCATATGGGAGCTTGGTATTCCTCAGCCAGCTCGATGTTGTCGAGAATAACCTTCAACTGGGTTTTTCCAGCCTCGCTTGTTTCCTCCTCATAAGCCTTCTTCAAAGCTTGCTTTACATCTTCTGGAAGATATACCGCTGTCTGCCTCAAGAGGTTAAAAGCCACATTTTCAACAGTTTCAGGTTTCAAAGGTTTCCCCCTTTAAGTGCTCGTTGAGTCTTGTCTAAAAGATTTAAAAGAGTTTCTAAAACACTTTAACTCATCTCTCCATATAACCTGACACCCAGTTTCTCGTTTGATTTAAATACTGCTTGGGTTAACTGTTTTGTGGGAAACCTATGTCAGAGGAGGAAGCGGAGAGCCTATCCAAACAGCGATATGAATCCCTCGAAGACCTTCCAGGGGTTGGTCCATCAACAGCCCAAAAACTTAGGGAACTAGGCTTCCATACCGTTGAGTCTTTGGCTATGGCAACGGTCCGCGAGCTGGAGCCGGCCGGCATAAGCGAGAAAAAAGCCCTTGCAATAATTAACGCTGCCCGTTCGTCTATAGGCATATCTTTCATCCGCGCCGACGAACTCCTCAGAATGAGGCAGAATGTTTTAAGGCTTACCACTGGAAGCAAAGCCTTGGACAAGCTTTTAGATGGGGGGCTGGAAACCCAAACCATAACAGAGTTTTATGGCGAATATGGAAGCGGAAAAAGCCAAATATGCCACCAGCTTTGCGTGAACGTGCAACTTCCACCGGAAAGAGGTGGCTTAAACGGTGCAGCTTTATACATTGACACCGAAAACACTTTCAGAACCGAACGCATTGTACAAATGGCGAAACATTTGGGCCTTGACCCAGAAAATGTTGTAAAAAACATAATTTATGCTGAGGCTTACACGTCGGACCATCAAATGTTTCTGTTAGAAAATGCTGACAAGGTGATAAAGGAGAACAATGTCAAACTCATCATAATTGATTCTTTGACGGCGCATTTCCGAAGTGAATATCTTGGACGCGAAATGCTTGCTGTTAGACAGCAGAAACTCAACAAACACATGCATAAGCTTATACGTCTAGCAAGAGCCTTTAACGCCGTGGCTGTTGTAACAAACCAGGTTATGGCAAAACCAGACATGTTTTTCGGAGACGCCATACACCCCGTCGGCGGACACATTGTGGGACACACAAGCCACACGCGTATATATCTCCGAAAAGCTTCTCATGGACCAGTCCGCATAGCTCGGCTAGTTTCAAGTCCCTACCTGCCGGAAGGAGAGGAAGTCTTTAAAATAACAGAGAACGGTATAGAAGACGTTTCTGACGAAGACAGAGCCAAAACCAGTGGGCGTTAAAATGCCCGTCCCCTCAGCCATGGTTACGCGGTTTTTTCAGCTAATTCTCAATAAACAGTTTGCTGAAGCTGAACGTGAACTGGAAAGAATTAAACAGAAAATGCATAAAACTGAGTGGAACAGAGGCTACTTCAGAGCTTTATATGGAATGCTTCTTGTCAGAAAGTCTAACAACAACGACTCATACGCCTTTCTTGCCAAATTAGACTTGAATGACAAGGAAACCCTACAAGCTTATAGGCGGGAATTTCTAGGCCATGTGCGGAATAAGCTTCACGGCGAATTTGACAGAGGCTTTTTCGCAGCGTGGGCAGACTTCACACGAGTTGTAAGCAAACTAGACATTAACGAAACTCAGCTTGAAAATACGTCTCAGGAAAAGGAAAAAGACAGCAAAGGACCTGAAAACAAAAAGCAACCCACCATTGAGGGTTTCCACAAATAAAACTAGGCGCTTGCAATTAGAATAGTGTATAGAAGCGCCCAAAAAACAAGCCAGGACAAAATGTAGATACCTATTCCCGTTGTGAAAATTTTTTGAGGCTTATCAACTTTCCATATAAATTTTGGTTTAATCATGTAGTAGGACAACACATAAACAATAAATGCGAAGGCAACGCCATTCATTAAAACGTTTATGTTTGGCTCATCTTTTACGGTGTTTGTTGCCAAACCATAACCTATGCATATGAGAGCTGCAATTACACCTAAGACAAAACGCAACCAATAAAGGGTTTCTAGCGGCTTCATGCTGTCCACTTCTGCACCTATAAGCATCCATCAAATTTAAAGTTGACTATTTATACGTAAACCGCCTAAAAGTCCTTTCAGCCTTCAAGTGGTGAAGATTGCAGAGGGAAGAATTCAGAAGCTTTGACGTGGCGGCTGCTGTCCGAGAACTGAAGGAAACCATCCCAAACTCTAAGGTGAGCAACATCTACCAGCTGGATGAGGCAACATTGCTTTTGAAACTGAGGCATGGTGAAAACGTGTATAGGCTTGTTTTGGAAGCTGGCAAACGCCTAAACTTAACGTCTTACGCCTTGGAAAAACCCCTTGTCCCACCAGCCTTCTGTATGGCTTTAAGAAAATACCTTCGAAACAGCGTGTTGACAAATGTTGAACAGCATAGGTTTGAACGCATAGCCATTCTATCTTTCACGGGAAAGGCTGGAAGCTTCAAGCTTGTCGTCGAGTTCTTCGGAGAAGGAAACATAATCCTTGTGGACGGTGAAGGCAAGATTGTGCAGGCCTTACGGTACAAAAAAATGCGGGATAGAAACATTCTACGCGGAGAAATCTTCGCTTTTCCACCGCCCAGCGGACAAAACCCTTTAGAAATGGACTTACAAACCTTCATAAAAGGCTTAAAAGCCTTTGAGGAAACAGAGGTTGTCCGAGCCCTAGCCCGTTTTCTAGGCATAGGCGGCGTATACGCTGAGGAAATCCTCCTAAGACTTGGAATAGACAAAACCACGCCATGCAACTGTTTGAACACTTCTCAAATGGAGGAAATCTATAGGTGCCTTAAAGAGTTGATCCGTCAAGTTTTAGATGGAAAGCTTGAACCATGCATAGTTTTTGACGAGAAAGGCGAGTTTTTGGATGTTGCGCCTTTAAGGCTTAAACGCTACGAGGGACTAAAACACCAGTTTCACAACAGCTTTAACGAAGCCTTAGACGAGTTTTACACCAGAGTCAAAGCTTTGGAAAAGGCGGAAACTGAAAAAAGAGATGAAACATTGAAACGGGAAATTGAACGTCTCAAAAGAGTTTTAGCCGAACAGGAAAAAGCCCTTCAAGAGGCGGAAAAGAAAGCCAAAAAATACCAGCAAATCGGTGACCTGATATACGCTTATTCTAGCGAGCTTCAAACGTTGATAAGTAGGCTTTGGGAAGAGAAAAAGCTTGGAGCCGACTGGGAGGCCATAACTTCAAAAATTATAGCTGGGAAAAAAGCTGGCTTAAAGCCCTCCACGTTTTTTGAATCTTTTGACAAGCAGCGGCTTATGTTAAACGTTTGCGTTGAAAACACCGTTTTCAGCTTAGACTTGCGAAAAGACTTGTTTGCCAACGCCGCCGAATATTATGAAGAGGCAAAGGCTGCAAAACGCAAAGTTGAAGGTGTTAAAGAAGCCTTGGAAGAAACAAGAAAGAAACTTCTGGAAGCGGAAGCCAAGCTTAAGGAGGCGGAAACGGCAGCTCTCACGATGCCGCTTAGAGTTGAGGAGGAGCTTGCCAAACGCAAAATAGGACAGAAGCGTTGGTTTGAAAAATTCAAATGGTTCATAACTTCTGACGGCTTTCTCGTGGTGGCTGGTAAAGACGCGGCAAGTAACGAAGCATTGATAAAAAAGTATACGGCTCCGGGGGATGTGGTTTTCCACGCGGATGTTGCAGGCGCTCCCTTTGTGGTTGTGAAGACGGAAGGAAAAACACCAAGCGAACAGTGTCTCCGCGAAGCCGCAGAATTCGCCGCAGCCCACTCCAGAGGATGGCGAGAAGGCTTCGCAGCCGTGGACGTTTACTGGGTTAAGCCAAACCAGCTTAGCAAGGCTGGAGCGCCAGGCGAATATGTGCCCCGCGGAGCCTTTGCCGTTCATGGAAGCAGAAACTGGATGCGCAACACCCCCTTAAAAATCGCCATAGGCGTATTATTTCAAGAAGAAACCGATGAGCCAACCTTCATAGGAGGACCTGTTGACTCCGTAAAAGCCAAAACAGAAACTTTCACAGTCTTGGTTCCAGGAGAAACAAGCGGAAAACAACTCCTAAAACAAGTCCTACAGACATTAGCTGCAAAGGCGCCAAAAGAAAAACGCGAAAAAATACTAAAAACCTCCACCGAACAAATTCGGGAACTCATCCCCTACTGCAAAGGCAGAATAACAACAGAAACCTAAATCTAATGGAGAGGACTTTAAAGCGTTTTTATCATTTTAACAAACTTG
>Ga0123519_10003774_pt1 | contig 24910 bp, 36 predicted proteins | sample YelNatPaOPRAMG02_FD_87396 | JGI IMG/M metagenome (GOLD analysis project Ga0123519, IMG submission 87396) | Hot spring microbial communities from Yellowstone National Park - Yellowstone National Park OP-RAMG-02 (version 2) | ecosystem: Environmental > Aquatic > Thermal springs > Hot (42-90C) ...
AGGTTGTGGTTTTTATTCAACATGTTAAAAACCTCTACAAGATGAGAACAGGTTATGTTCTCTTAATCTTGTTGGGTGCAACCCTACACCCTCTATCCCGTCTGCGTTTGCTCTCGCAAACGCTTTCGGGATTGCTTTCTTCACAATGTTATACGCTCCATTTACATCGGCGTTGATTATTATCCCTTTTGCACTCCTATACAAGCCTCTGCTTATCCGTTTGCCCATGTATTGCTCGTGGTGTTCTATTGGCTCGTTGTCCAGAAAACTGCATAACGATGTGTGGCTCTCGTTTTGCAATATCATGTTTATCCCTGCTTCCTCGCATTTGTATTGTAACTGGTCGATGAGTGTAGTGTATGGTATCTGAACGAATGTCTGGTTGTTCTTTTTTCCCATCTCTACGCCTTGCTTCCAATTCTCATTGTAGCCGACAACAAGCGTCCCGATGTTGTTGCTCTTGCAATATTCAACAATCCATTTACTGAGTTTGTGCATGTAATCCTGTATCTTATTGTTGCGTTTTTCACAGAGTTTCATCATGCGTTTCGGTGTGTGTTCAAGTCCTTGTCTATCATAGATTGCTTGTAGTTGTGCTTTCTTTTTATTATAATACTGGTTGATGGAACGCAGAACACCGCCTTTGACAACAATTGGCTGGTTTCCAATGTTGCCTACCATAGTTACGATGTTCCGTGTCCCTATATCTATTCCAGCAATGTTATCGCCGTTCAACTTCTGGGGCTCTATTTCTTTCTCGTAAACAATCTCTACCCAGTATCCAGTCCCTTTCGGGACTATTCGTACTTCTCTGATGTTTGTGCCATCTTCCAATCTCGTTTTCACCTCCAACCCAATCTTCTTCGGGAATTTTAGAATACCATTTTCTAACTTGACTTGTTGGTTAGTGAATATCAACATGAAATTACCATTTTTCGCTTTGTATTTCGGCGGTTTGGGTCTACCATGAAATTTGTCAGGATGTGCTTTCCATTCTTTCATTGCCTTGAAAAACGCTTGCCAGTTTTGGTCTAAAACTTTAAGTATATGCTGTGCAGTTTGTGCTGGTAATGCCTTATAATTCTCTGATTGTTTCAAAAGTTTGTCGAGCGTATTATACCTAATCCACTTACCGTTTTTCGTAAACTCATATCTCACTATGTAGTTTGTCTCGTTATACAGATTTTTTGCTACATGGCTCATCTTATCCAGTGTTTCGGAAGGTTTAATCCAAATTCGCTCAGTCCTGATTACTTTCATTGATTACACCACAATATACTATATACACCAACTGCTATTTAACACTTTTTATTGTTTTTGTTCACTATATACATGTGAATGCATAACAAATATTTAAAGGTTATTGTTTAGCAAGTTAGTTTAAATAACTAATGTTATTTATTATGTTAATATCATAATCTTCTGGTGGTGTGAGTAATACATCTGTGCCACAGAGAAATTCGTAATTATTATATATGGTAATGGAGCGTGTTGGATATTCTGTAGATATTGGCGTCCTGCTGTGATATATGATGTTGTTTGCAATAATTGAAGTAATTGTTGTTTTTAAACTAAATGTTGGATTGCCGTTTGGTATGATTATGTTATTTAATATGATTATGCGGTTTGTATTGGGAACAAACTCAAATATTATTTTGTATTGGCGTGTGTTGATAATAACATTATTGCAAATAAACCCATCTGTTATGTTGCTGTAATATAGTGTGTTGTGTGTTTGTGTATCAAATACATAATTGTAAATCATGTATAGGAGTTTGCATGCATTGATATATATGTATGTATCACCCACATAGTTAAGAAATGTGTTGTGTGCAATAATTATATTTTTACTGTTAAATATTACTATTCGCGGGTTTTGTGTTGTTCCAGTGAATATGTTATGCATAATACATATGTTTTGAGCATCGTCTATTAGTATTTGTTTGGCGTTAAATGTGTTGTTTGCAATAACTACATGTAGTGTTGTATGGTTAACAAATATACCATCTTCAATATCAGTGATGACAATTGGATTATTAAATGTGCCATTTCCTTGCCAATTATGTTTTTTGGCTTCTTGTAATAATGTGTCATTGTTAGTGATATTAATGGGCATATTGCATGATAATGCATACAACATATTTAAAGGTTATGGTAATGTAAGCAAACATTATCAGGATGTTTTGAACGAACACACAATGTTATCAAATATATATCTGTCTCGTGCTGTTGGTTGTGTTAATTCAGTTTCGTTAGTATTAAGTAAACTGTAATTATTATATACCATTGCATATGCGGGATATGATACTAAAAACGGCATTAAACTCTTATATACTATGTTATTTGCAATGATGTCGTTAGTCTTTGATGATAAAATAATCCCAGGAGCATGTTCGCCAGTTACTGTGTTATTTAATATGGATATATATGTTAGTTTTGGTGCTTCTGTTACTGCTCTTGTATCTATTCCGCTATGGTGTGCATGTGGGATAATAATAACATTATTGTAAATAAATCCGTAAATTGTATCAACCACATATATTGCATCTATAGATTCTAACACACCTGTTGAAATATCAAATATGTGGTTGGATGTTACATAAATGTGTTTACATGTGTGTATTGAAATAATATCGCCATTGTAATTTGCAAGTAAAGTATTATATGCAATACTGATATTTTTACAATTTATTAATGAAATCGGTTTGTCAACAGGCATTAAAAATACATTATTATATATACATATGTGTTCTGTGTTTTCTAATGTTATGTGTGTGCCTAAAAATGTCATGTTTGTAATTAATACATACAATGTGGTATTAGAAAACATGATAGTGTCAGATGGTTTGTCGATGATTATTGGATTATTTATTGTGCCGTCACCTTTCCAGTCGTAATATTGTGCTAATTTTAATAATGCATTGTCACTGCTTGCATATAGCGTCATATTATACCCAATGACATTTTAGTATTTAAGATTTATGGTTTGTGTTTTGACCACTCACAAAATTTATATACTTCATTGGCATATGGTTTATTATGCCTACAATATATGATAAATATCCAAATGCAACAGCGACAAAATTCAATGTTGATGTGGTAGTGAGTGGATTAAATCCAACTGACATAGAAACTGTATTTGCATATGATTTTGACTATTTAGCCGCGTCTGCACTACCATCTCTCGCAATGTATGTAGAGGAATTTACAGGTCAAAAAACAGGAGTTAAACTATGTATCACTGAATTTTTACAAAATAATTTGCCTGAATTAACAGACCTTATGGTTAATAACGGTATGTATGAATTAGGTAGTTTGGCTGTTTATATTAGTTATAGACAACGGTGGGGAATTGATAAAATTAACCAATATTTGAAAACCATAATTCCTGTTCACGAACGGTTGTTCAAATATTGCCCAATAAGGTTAGACGATATTGTTATGACTTTTATGTTACACGAAAAAAATACAAATATACCTATTGATTTTGTGTATGTTTATGTCGCTTGTTACCTCAACTCATTAATGCGTGTCAATATGAAATTCCTACAAATACCGAGTGTTGAAGAAGTCCAAAAAGACCCGCAAAAAGCCATGTTGGAAGACGCACGATTAAAACATTATTATAATACATTCGGCGGTAATATTGATGGATTTTGTCAATTTGTTGTTTATTATAGTTTGTTATGCGATAAGGAATTAATTAAGCAGTTGACAGATGAAAAAGGTATGGACGAAATATACGATGTGTATACTTTGGCTAATCGTGTTATTGCCAAATACAATATTGATAGTAATACATTGGCTGAATTTGTTAATGTGTGTATGCAATATTTGGGTAATGATACATGGATAATAACTAGATTGCCGTTGGTTATAGCAAGACCAAATCCTGATACATTCAGGAAGTTGGTTGGGTTATTGGTAACTTATATGCCTAAATATACTATCAGTCAGGAAAAAATTGTGTTAGATAGATTATATGAATTTGCTGATAAATTGAGTAATTATAATGAGCAAGACATACCTTACCTGTTTGTGTTAACACAAATGGTCAGTCCAGATTTGAATATAGGAACTGTTGATACATGGTTGAAAAAAACCAAAAAAGCACAGGATGTTCGGTCGTTGTATTATTGGTTTTTCAAAACAACATATATATTGTCGCATATGACTGTTGCACAACCAGTGCAATTAGAGGATTATATAAAATTAATATTGCAGGTGGATTTTGATACAGGGTGGGTTTATGCACTTGCTGGTTGCAGTTATGATGAATTTGTGCAATACATGAAAGGAGTGCATGATACACCGATACCAGCAGTAGCAAGATATTACATGAAAAAATTTGACTTTACAATATACGACGCATACGGTTGTTATGCTGGTTACCACATCAAAAATGTGTAAATATTTTATTTATTTTTACCGTATTTTAATCCTGCAAATAATTGTATTGCCAATAATTCACTATCGAAATATTTATTTATCGCTAAATTATAAATAATAAGTAAATAGTTTATAGTGTCGCTTAATGTGTAATTCGCTTGTGGATTGTATTTGTTTAACTCGTTTTGTATGGATTTGATTATTTCGTAATCAGTCGTATATACACGCAAAAAAGTGGTTGGTTTATTTTTACTCATTTTTACCCCTAAAACCAACCATATCTTTTAACATGCTGACTATCGGCCCGTCGTATTCTTCCAACGCTTTTGCCAAACTGGTTTCGACTGCTTCACCTAATGTCGGTTTTTTATTCGCTTTAGTTATCAACTCTTTTATACGCATTGCCAATAATTTCAACTCGTCTGTTTTCAATGCTGTAAAGTTGATATATTTGTCTGGCGGTATGCCCAATGCTTTGTTCATCACATCCGACAATTCTTTCTTTGATATTTTCTTTTTGTCTACCATCTTTATACCTCCTATCATTATTTTGTTTGCGATTTTAATGTTTTGATTAATGTTTTGATATTATCATTCAACTCTGTTATATTGCGATTTAATTCGCTCAATTTTTCGTTGAATTGTTGTATTACACACCGTAATTCTTCAATGTTTGTTTTCAATTCGTCTGTATTTATGCCTAATAATCCACCCATATTATTGCCTCCTTAAAATTTCGCTTTTTCTTTTGCGTTTTGATTGCTTTCGCTTAATAGTGTCAATAGTTTTTTGCCGAAATAACCTAAATCCAATTGTTTGGATATGTTATTCCATAATTCCTCATAAAAGAACAGGATTGTGTTGGTGAATTGGTCGCCTCTACCTCTTATTTCTCCGTTCAACCACGCTGTTTTCATGTCCGTTTTACCTAATAATATTTTTGCTAATGTGTCAATTGGTATTACCAAAGTCCCGTCTATTTGTTTGGGTTGTTCAACCAATCTTATTGCTCCGTCTCTAACACGCATTGCACAACGCCATAATACGCTTTCGTAATCAGTGCCGATAATTAACAATTCAACCACACGACCTTTTGTAAAGCCGTATTTTTGTTGTAATGCATTAATGTTGACTTTGTTATTTGATGTAATTACAAATTCTGCTATGAATTTTACTAATTCATTCACTAACCTTGTTTCAACTGATTTTAAGCTCGATTTTAAGCGTTTCCATGCACTGATTTTTTCTTGAGGCGGTTTTTGTGTCGCTATAATTTTATCGCATAATTTTGCAACTATTTCGTCTGTGTATTTATCCAATGTGTGTTCTTTAACTGCTTTCATTATATTGACTTTCAACGGCTCTTGACCGATTAATTCAACCTGCATTTCTTTCGCTATGTTTGCTATGCTGTCCCCAAATATATTTGTTATTTTTTTGCATTTGGAACATTCAACGCCTGCCATGTTTTCAACTGCACCAATAATCGGTATGTCGAAATATTTATTTGCACTTATACATCGTATGAAATCGGATTGAGCCGCTGGTTGTGCTACAATAACAAAACCCAATAATTTATCTGCTAATTCAGCAACACAACTCCTGAATATATCACTGCTTCCTGCTGGAAGGTCTATAATTAAATAATCCAATTCACCCCATTCGCCTGAATTGATAACATCACGCAATATTTGAGTGTAATCCTCGCCTTTCATACATACATGCTGTTTTTTAGATATATTTGAAAACGAAAATAATTTCACTCCTTCGTGTTCTATTGGTGTTATGCTGAATGCAGTAAATCCAATGTTTTCGTCGGCTATTCCTAACATCTCTGCTACATTAGCACTATCAATGTCGGCATCTAGCAATCCAACTTTATATCCACGGCGTTGTAGTTCGTATGCAGTTAATATGCTAAATAGAGTTTTGCCTGTTCCTCCTTTCAAAGCACCTATTAAAACAGCATTTTTAATTTGTTGTGTGTTGCTCATATTTACCACCTGTTTATTCTTTATCTGTTATTTGATTTAAAACATTTTCTAATTCATTGCTTATATTCACTGATTTTTGTTTTTGCCTCATGGCAGTTAGTTCTGCTTCTGTAACCTCTTCTCCACCAATGCCTTGCATAAACATTTTACCAGCAAGTTTTGCTAATTCCAACCTCGTCTTTTTATTTTCCTCCGCTAATGATTTGGCAGTTTCAGCGGCTGTTTTGATGCTGTCAGATAACAACCTCGCATCGTCTGTTTTATAATCGGATGTTTGGCGTTCTTTATATGCATCGTTTAATTCCTCAACTAATGCTTCTAATTGTGCTTGTTGGTCTTTGAGTATTTGGTTCATTCTGTCTAATTCACGCTGGTATGTTTCGCGTAATTGTTCCATTTGTTGACGCCTTAATTCCTGTAATTCTTTTCGTGTTTCGTCATCAACACTTTTTGATTTTTCTGCTTGTAAACGCAATAATTCTTGTTGAAAACTCTGTTGCATTTTGGTTATTTGTTCCATCATGTTTTTTTGCATTTCTAATTGTTGGCGTTGTAAATCTTCAAATCGCCGTTGTAATTCTTCTTTTTCTCTTTCTCGCCTCATCTCTTCTCGCTCTTTATTCAGGATGTCTGTTACTAATTGAATAACAGTATTGTAATCAATAGGACCTTGTAGCATCGGTTGATTAAACGGTGTTGGTTGTCTCTGTATGTTTAACGATTGTCTGAATGGTGTTTGCGGTTGAGTAAACCTCATGTCTTGTCTTGGTTCGTCATATGTATCGAAGCGTGGTCTGTATGATGTGTCTTTGATATATTGCCGTTTAACAGCCATAACTGCATTGACAATGCTTTCTGCGTCTTCATCCAACATTTTCGGTGCGTGTTTGTGTATTAAATTGAACAATTCGTGTGCGTCTTGTTGGTATAACGGGTTGCGTTTGAATTGTTCTACTATCCACGCAACATTACTTGCACCTGGTGCTTTGCTTAATAAATCGCTCAATAATTGCACCATTTCGTCTAACATCATCTCTTGCGGTGTTTTTGGTCGCTCTGTTATAATCTGCTCGTTAAACTCGTCTTTTTGTTTTGGTGTTTGTGTTGATGTCACTTCATTATCATTTTCTTCATATTCTGGGTCAACATCTTCTGGTTTTTTCTCTTCTTTATTCGGCACTTTATCACCACCTTCTTCATTAGCTTGATGGTCGTTTTTTGCGTGTATATTTAATTTTTGTATCATCTCTTGATATGCATCTTCAAATTTTTTATTTCGCACTCTATAACTCAATTCCAACGAATACGGACATAATTTACATTTGCCGATGACTACTCCTCTTTTTTCGTCATCTTCTATAACATATGTCTGTGCCATCAATTAATGTAATACAGATGGAGTATATATAGTTTGTGTAGGAGTGGCTGGTTTGTCATACAAATATTTATCTATCACCAAATTGTTGGTATTATCGGTGAAACAATGGACATGAATATAATATACACCATCGGAACAGGCATAATAGCCAGTATATTGTATGCACTAGTCGGATATGCCAAAGAGACAGCGAAAACAGGCGAAGACTTTGACTATTATAAGGCAGGTAGAACAGTTGTAATCGGCGCTATAATCGGTGTTTTAGTGTATTTGTTCGGATATACGCCGACAACAGCGAACGAATATGCACCTATTGTGTTTACCATAATAGGCGGTAATGTTTTAGTTGAAAAAATAATAGGTGCTATAAAACATAAACTCAAACTAACCAATACCACTCCAACATAATTTACCCTTTTTTGTCTGACACAAACTTTATATATTATGATGTTGTTCCCATTAACATGAATACAGAACCAGCAGATGTGTTGATGGTGTATGTGTATCCTACACATATACGATGTGAACATCATAAATTAGTTAAATCATTCAGTCAAACATATCCTGTGTTGTGTATTATCGCATTTGACGACAAAAATAATATTATTGAATTAACACACAATCAATTTGCGAAAGTGTTTGACGAATTGAAAGATTGTATGAAAATACAATTACTGCCACCGTATCAGGAAATTGCGTATTATAACCCACATAATAATCAGGTATTGATGGTGTATAGCCAGACATTGAGACCAGTCGATACCGTGCTCGATATATCTGTTAATGAATTATTAGATAAAATTAGACAGAATAAAGGATATGGACGGTATAGTTTAGTTATCAAGTAACAACCATAAATTATATATATACCGTTGTTATTCATAACAATAACAACAATAGGAGGTTGGAAAAATGAACAACCGTATAAATAACCAAAAGCGAGGTGATGTGCCATGCCTTCAGTGACACTATACTTTGCAGACGACATATATGCAGAGATTGTGAACGAAGCGAGATATAACAACATGACTGTGCCTGATTTTATCAGGTCAGTTATTTTTAGAGAAGTGACCGCAAAACAGACGAAAGAGAATAATAGCCAGTTTAAGAGGTGAGAAACATGAGTTTGAAAGAAAATTATGAATTGTTGAAAAAATTGTGTATTGAGCAAGGAAAGAACATTGACGACGAAATTAAAAAGTGCGTCGAACAAGGACATGTATTGACTATGGCTGCTGCTGTAACTTATTTGTTACGGCAAATGGAAACTAAACAAACACCGATACCTGAAATAGACGCCATTTATTGCGGTAAATATAAAAAGAAATCAACAGACATTGAACAGGCATTATCAGACACAAATACAGAAGGACATGTTTTCATACTCAAATCAATAGGACCTGTGTCGTTGAAATTGCAGTCAACTCAAACAGCCAATATAAATGCATTGGATATTTGTAAAATACGCAATATAGTCAAACACGAAAATGTAAGGACAGGGTTTATGTGGATAACAGCAGACGAAAACACAAAAGTCGAAAAAGTTGGTGTTGTTGATAGCGACACTTTATACCGCCTTTATAAAACCAGTGTGTTTAATAATATTCCAGACGAACCAGCACTTGTGTTGTTAGGCGGTGAAGTGGTTGCAGTCACAACCAGAGCAGAGTTTGATGATAACGGAAATCGCACTGATAAACCACTCATAAACGAAGTCGGTGAATTGAATTGCAGGCTTTTATTGACAGATACAAATGCAGAAAACATGAACATAAATATCAATTCGTTTGCAACATTATACGCATTACATCCTGAACAATTGCCAGAAGATTATAGTGAAAAATTCAGAAAACTACCTCAAGACGCACAATTGGCTGAATTGAAAGCATTAATCGGTAGCAGGTTGTTGTTGATTTGCCGTGCTGGACGCACTATCCGTGGTAAAACAACCAAACCATATGCTATAGTCATTTCTGGTATTAATTTGGATAGGTTAACAGCACAACAAATACAAACACACACCAATACACCGCAACAGCCAACCCAAACACCACAGCCTGCACCTGTTACAACAACACAACCAGCACAATTACCACCAACACCACCTGCACCAACGCCTAATATCACTACCACATCGTCTAATACACCACAAAATGCACCATCACAACCCACACAGACAAATACTATAACCCAAATGACTGAAAGCGAATTAAGACAGGCATTGATTAATTTAATCAAGGACGGCAAAGGCGATAAAGAGAGTTTTGTGCAATTTGCTAATCAACACTCAGTTAATATAGACGATGTTAAACGCATTGTTTACGGTATGTTCAGCAGTGGTGTGTTGGCACGCAAAGACGGTAAATTTATATTGCCAGAGAATAAACAGGAGGAGGAAACATGGTAGTAAAACAAGCCGTAATCATTGCAGGTGATAAAAACAGCGGTAAAACCATGTTTGCATTGCGTAAAATAATCAGCGAAAACGCAAAAGCGTTGATTTTCAGTTACGACATGCAAACAAACCCTATTATTTCTACTTTTTTTCAGGATTATGCTGATAAATTAAAAGTTATAGAACCAACTGCTAAAATGGATTATAATTTGGAAAAATATACAATCTCTTGCTCTAATGTATACGATGGCATTTTGCAAACACTTAAACAAATTAATCCAGGCGAGTTTGATTATGTTGTTCACGATGGATTACAAATATTGAGTGAAATATTAGAAATGAAAATGAGGTTTGTGTGCGGATTAGACCCGTTCCAAGGCGTCGCTAATATGGGTGTATGGAAATTCAGGAAAATGTATTTGAGAGATATACATCAAGCAAGTTATAATAACGCAAATAAAGGAGTGATGTATACAACATATATTGAATATATTGACACCGTTATTAAAGACGGACAAGTGTTAGAACGCAAAAAACAACCACGATGGTTAGACCAATTGGAAAGTCATAGTAATGTTGTGTTATATACCTACTCTGAACAATCAAATAACGGATTGAAATTTTTGGCAGAATGTGCTGGTAGCAAAATTCCTGATTACCAAACAGGTGTTATTTACGATTTTACATTACCAAATCCAATAACGCCTGTCGGTAAACGGCAATTACAACAACCGAAACAACTAACACAGCAATACCAACCACCTGTTAAATCATCTGGATTTGATTGGTAAGGAGGTCGAACAGTGTGGTTAGACGATGTTTGGCGTATGGAACATCCACAAGGCAGTATATTGGACGAAATTATTTTGCAATTGGAAGCAGATAACATTGTGTATGCCAATGTTATCGCTCCTTATTTTGTGTCGTCTATTGCATGTCATATATTATCGTTGTATTTGAACGATTGTGCAGTTCAAATAGACGGTGAATTTGGCGGTTTTGTAAACCCGAATTTGTTTATGCACGGTGGCGAACGGCGTGATATGAGGTTGCATATTTTGTTTGTCGCCCCACCTGGCTTCGGTAAAAGTATGTATTTGCGTAAATTTTTGTGGGAATTGGGATATGTTAATAACACATACATACCTTGCACAACTGCCACCACATATACAGAAGCCGCTTTGGTAGGAACTGTGAATGAAACCAAAAAAGATTTTGAAATAGTATATGGCGATTTATATAAATACAGCAAAGGTATAATTGGGTGTGAAGAAGCAGATAGTTTGATAGGTAAAGGTTTGGAGTTGGATTATAATGCTAATTTGTTGAATATATTATTAACTGCATTGGATAAAGGTATAGTGAGTAAAAATTTACGCAACGGTAAAATAGCATACAAAACAAATGCGACTTTGTGGTTCGGCACACAACCAGGCAGGTGCGAATTGGGTGCTGGTTTAGCAAGGAGGTTTTTATTAGTTAAATTTTCGCCGACTATAACTCAAATACATAATATAACCCAAGCATGTTTACGGTCAACAGAACAAGTTAAAGATGTTAGTAATATTAAAACGAGAGTAGAAACAGTTAGGCATATGATAAACGATTTTTATAAGTCGTTATGTATTCGTGAAATTGTATTTAGCGAACGGTATAAATTATTGCGTTCTAAATTAAACATCCCGCATACAGAGTTAGATAATATTGATAAATTGGCAGTCGGATATAATTTAATGACAAGTTTTGATGTGTCAGAAAGTGAAGTGGTTGTGGATGTCAGTCCACAATTAGAACAATTAATTAGGTTCGCTATAATTAGCAAATACAAAGCAATTATGGCTAATGTTGAAAGCGATGTGTTAAATTTGTTAATACCCAAACAACCGTATGACGAATGGCAAATTATATTTTTATGCGTCAAATACCTCGGTTTGACAGCAAGTCAGGCGAATAAAATAATTTCAGGTTTAAAATCAAGTAATTTATTGAGGTATTATAAAGACCCGACTAATATCAGCGCTGTAAAATATTATGTAGAAGATAATAATATCATTGATAAATGGATATTACAATATTTGGATAATAACACCAAACCGCAAGGTGATGATACATGGTAAGTAATCAATATGCCAATTTAAAAGCGATTGAATTGATTAAACAAATACTTGAAATACCGAATGCACGGCATTACAGCGTGCCACATAGCAATTTTACAAGAGATATGTTCGGTATGTGGGATGTAATTATGGAATATGATAACGGATTTGTATTTATTGCACTTACTAAACACGAGCAATTAAAGCAGAATATAGAGAGGCATGGGTTGTTGGATATTAATAATTATTATCACCACGACGGAGTGACATATGTTATTGCGAGTTGGAAACGAGTTAAAAATCATATTCAAATATCCATATATCAATTAATACCTGATTTTAATAAGCAGGTTGTATATATGTGTCAAGAATATCCTTCAATGGTGGGGTGATAAATAATGATTAATTGTAGTGTGCCGTTGGCAGTACGAAATAAATACACTGATAATACAATGGAGTTAGAAATATTAACAGATACTGATTGGCAACAAATTCCATTACCGGTTTATCCGTATTGTTATGTTAAACAATATCCACAATCGCCAGATGGTAATGACACATTACAAATTTATAATGCAATTAATATCACGCCTGTTAAAATGCGTAGTTTTAAACAGGTATTAAATACCAATGCCATACAGGATTTGCTTAAATGCGAATTTCCATCAACTAAATATGTGGCACAATTAAATAATTTACCGCAATTCGCTGATATATTATACGAATCTCATATACAATATCCTATTCGTGTCGCTATTGATTTGCCTGATTTTTATCGTCAATTCCCGTCTGTTATTAAGCCGATTATGTTGGATATAGAAGCGATTGATGTAGCAGGTAGTAAACAAATATTGGTTGGAATAAAACCGTATAAACAAAAACCCATACAAATTTGGTTGACAAACCACAATCCTGTTCAAACATCTAAATTAATTTACAATACAATTAAACAACACGGTAATTTGATTGTAGGTTATAATGTTATTAATTACGATATTGCTATGTTACAGGAGTATATGGAAGGCACACAAAAAATACCTGATTTACCTGCTTTTGATATTGCAGAAGCGGTGTTTTCAGACCAATCATTATTCGGTATTAAATCGAGAGATATGAAAACAGTTGCTGAATGGTTTGGGTTACCAGTTATGCGATTTGATTTTAGTAATTTAACTAATGTTGATTTAGACGAGTTGGAAATATATAATAAAAGCGATTTGGAAATTTCGGAAAAATTATTTGATATTTATTTCCCTGTTTTAAAATACCAAGCGGAATATGTCGGAATACCGCTGAATTTGTTATTTGATTTTTTTGCTTCGACTGTTCCATCTATTTTGTGTGCGAGAATATTGAAAAAATTAAATATAGTTACAGAAGGACATAATACACAAAGAGGTTTACCACTAACTTTTCGCGGTGCTGTTGTTGACATCAAAACAAACGATGTTATCAATGTTAAGCCAGTGTATAAATTGGATTTCAAACAAATGTATCCGAGTATTGTTGTCAATTGTAATTTATCGCCTGAAAAAGTGCAATTTGAAGGCGTGGATTATAATGCACAACATGTTAATGATGTCAATGTCATTCGTTTTGATAACGGTATATTACAATATAATATATATGACGAAGTTGTTGGAGGCGTGTGTAAAATATATGTGGATATAAATACACAAGGCGAGTTGGTTAAACAATTAATTGATATGGGTATTGAACGCGATAAATATAAAAAATTATATAAACAAACTAAAAATCCAGAGTATGACAGTATACAAACTGCATTGAAAGTTATGCGTAATTGTTTTATCGGTTATTTCGGCTCTAATTCAGCGTATTTTGCTAATAAAGCATCTGCTATTATTGTGACTGCTGTTGGCAGATATTTAATTAGGTCGTTAGAGAAAAAATTAACTGAATGCGGTTGTAATGTAATTGAAATAGATACTGATGGTATTTATTTCACTGCTAATGATACTGTGGATGTAAAAAATGTAACAGATACTATGATTGTGTATATCAACCAATGTTTTAAAGAGTTATTATACGGTAACCAGAGAGTTAGCGATTATATTGGTTTTGAATTGGAATTGGAAAAATATGAAGCAGGATTGTTTGTGGCTAACAAAAATTATATATTGTTGGATGATAATAACCGTATTGTTGTTAAAGGTGCTGGTTTGAAAGGCACTCACAGACCGAAATTGTGGGATGAAGTATTATATGATATTATTAAACGCAAATTTGCAACAAACGAATATGTTAAATTAAGCGATTATATTAATAAATTACATTCATATCCGATTGATTATTTTGTTATGAGGCGTAATATTAAGAAAACAAAATTCAAATCCAATTGTTTGTCTGCTACCTTACTTAGTCAGTTGACAAGCGATGAACGAAGGAATTTGAATAAGTCGGGATTTATTATTGTTGAATATTATAAAGCAGTCGATGGGTATAAATTATTACGGCGTAATACCCAAAACAATTATAATATTGATTATCATTATTATTCTGTAATGTTATTTACATTGTTCCAAGCACTCGGATTTGATATTGATGTTGATATTAAACACAATGTAACACAACAAACAAAATCCTATACATTGTTCGACGAAAATTCAGAAACAACACCATGTAATTATTGTGGAGGTAGTGGTTATGCTATTAAGCCGAATTCACTCGAAGAACAAATATGTCCTCATTGCGGTGGTAGCGGTGTATTGAGTGTATATAAACATTAACTGTTTACAAAAGTATATATACTAGTGTGTCATTGGTATTTTTGAGGTGTAAAAATGTCTATACTGGATGAAGTAGGACAAAGTTTGCAGGGTGTAGGAAAGGGCGGAATACTGACAAAAATAATCAGTATGAAGCCAGCAGGTATGAAAGGGCTCGGATTGCTTGAGAAAGCGAGAGATACATTGGCAAATAGACAGCCAATGATGAGCAAAATAGGCGGTGGCGGTGGATTGTTCGGCGGTAAAACAATATTGCCAGCATCATCTGGAGCACAATCTGAATATGTGCCTCCAATCGGTAAGAGAGTTTTTGAACTGTAAATGAGGTGAATGACATGATAGAAGTAAGGCATTATCCAGAGGAAACACAGGCGATTGCTGGTAAGTCGTATAGACTTGCTGAAATGAAGCCAGAGGAAGCGGAAGCGTTCAACAATTGGTTGGCGTACCGACTTGGTCATCTGCACCCGATATTGCAACAGCATGTTATTAACAATGCAGATGCAATATTCAAGTTGGTAAGAGCAGTTAAAGTCAAAACAAAGCAGGATTTCAAGGGTGAGACGGCAAGGAGTAATGAGCTTACATTGAAGTTCGTTGACGAAGACGATGTAAATAGTGGTGCTCCGTTTGTGAAAACAGTCACAAGTGGATGGCAGAATTTCATTGCAAGTCAGACAGCACAACGCACAATGGGCGAAGACGAAGCGGAAATTTACCTTGCGTTTGTAAATCCAGTCGATACTCCACTTGCACGGAAACTCAGGTATGTGAAGGACGGAGATGCATATGTCATCCGTGACCTCGAATATGATACACGGTTTGACAGGAGGTATGTGCCGACAGCACTTCTCCAGCATGTTTGGTCTATTCCACCAGAGAGTAATTTCTATGTGCGTGTCAAATATCTCGCAAATGGCACAGACGCACTGACCCCAGTCGGTTTCCGTGTAGTTAAAGCGACAACGCTGATGACAGAAGCATAAACATAAACGGTGATTAACATGATAATGAAAGGAGACCAGATTAAGAAGAGAGTAACAGTTGTTGTTCCAGGCCCGTCAAGTTGGCCGTCTGGCGGAACATACGGTGTGGTTATCAACGACTTACAATTGATTGAGCAGGTGAATTCAGTCATTGTTGACGACCCGCATTTCGGAAACTCCGCTGAAACAGTGTATGCATTGAAATTTGCACTTGATGGAGCAGTCAAAAACAAAGTCAACATAACATTGTATAAACTCGACCTTTCACAAACTTCACCTGCATGGGCTCTTGTGACTTCTGGTGATTTCAGCGGTTACAAATTCACCATTGATGTCGAAGGATATTAACCAAACATTTTTAATTTTTATTATTTATATTCGTTCCAGAGGTGTATAAATATGCAGACAAGAAAAGAGAAAAAACATGTGAATAACAAACAATTAGCTGAAATTGCTAAATCAAATACTGTTCTTGAAGTGACTTGCATTGCAGACGATTTATATGTGGTTGAATATGTGCCGAATGATACAACTACAGTGAATGTTACCACAAATGATGACGAACAACCAAAATCAACCAAAAAACGCAATAAAAAGGAGGAATAAATATGTTGAAATTACTACCAGAACAACCATCAACATTACTGCCTGGGCATTATGTGTGGTTTAGTCATAGCTTCCCGACTGCTCATTCAGGTAAATATTTCAGAGTGCGGTTTGTTAATCCACTCAATTACACTAAAGCAATTACATTGACAGCAGGTCAGACATATGATTACGAAATTACAGACGAGTCTGAAGGTCTTATGCCGACTGATGTTCACACATTGTATGAAATGTTGGTTGGCATTAATACGGTCGGTGTATTAACATACCTAAAATGCCCCGCTGAACGATATCTGAACAGATTGCAGGAAAGTGCATTTAATCCAGACCCGTCAGTAACAGACAAGAGGTATATTGGACATATCACTGCTAAAGACACTCCGATTAATAACAAGAGATTGAGAATACATACAGTTAAAGACGTCACACCAGTAGTGTTAGAAGCGTATAACGACGGCATACAGGGTATGAAAATTGTATACCAGTTTTATGTCAATATATGCAAACTCGACCCGATACCAGAGTTGCCACCGAATATGCCGTGCAGATACATATTCCACCCAGACGACATCAGAGGCGAATTTGCGTTTGCGAGGGATTAAATATGAAAGGAGGTGGGCAACATGCCCACAATTTATAATGAATTGACAGGAGCAGGTCCGTTTACAATTTGCACAGTGCCAACAGATAAAATATACAGGTTGGTATCAGTAGTTGCACAAGGAACAGATGCTACAGGGGAGAAATTGACATTGAAATTATACGATGTTGTTAAATCAGGCGTTGAAGAAGAGCGTTGTATTATAGATACACAAACAAATGTAGTGCGTGGTTTACATCAAGGTGCAGTGCTATTTGTTGGGACAGTTAAATTATACATTGTTGGCGGTTCAAATACTTGTGCTACTAATATTACATTAACTTTCAAGGAGGTGCAGGCATGATTATAACAGTGAATGTTATTAATGCAGGAACTTACAATGTGATTACAGTACCAGCGGATAAAATATATGTATTGAAAAACATATATTATTCGGCCGAAAAAGCCCCAGGCGAACTGAAGGTTAACCCACCTGCTAGTACAGATGTGGTTAGTGTTATTGACAACTATAATAACTCAGACCACACATGTTTTAAATTGACTGGAACAGACATTACTCAACTAAGCATGGATGATGGTCGTTATTCGTATCCACCTCTGCAATATTTTGACATGGAGTTAATCGGCCAAATCAAACTAAACGCACCAGCAACCTTTTCAACGTCAGGTAAGCCAACAGTTTGGCATTTTGAACTCGAAGAGGTAGAAGTTAAAGGAAGTGATAACAATGTTCAGACCAATGAGTAAATATGTCAAATTTTCTGATATTGCTGTTAAATCAGATGGCACAGCGTTAATAGTGCATTTTACAGCACCAATGCCGACAAAAGGTATGGTATTTCAGCCACATGTGTCGCATGTTATAGTTTATGGTGATGGCACATCTGATAAAAACGATAACAGTGTATTCAGTATTTCACAGTCAGATAAAAAACGCAGAATGGTCTGCATGGGTAATACTGTTGAAGTTGTTATACCTATAACACGATATGATATTAAAAGCGTTAAAATAACATATAATTTAGCAAGACGTGGAATAAGGCAAGGTTTTGTTCCACTCAAAACACCAGGTATTACATTTGAAATACCAACGGAATTAATTGTAAATGCCATACAAACATATCAGGCAAGTTTGACACCATCAGATAAATCGCAAGGACAAACAACCATACCAGTAAATCAAAGTGACACATCATCTTCTGGTTCACTACAACCTGAAACACCGACACAACCAATAACACCAACTCCTAGTAAACCGATTGTTACATTGCCTGTTCAACCGAGTTTACCTATTGTTACTGAGCCGACAACACCAATAATACCACCACCGATTATAAGTCCGCAACCTCCAGAGCAACCTATTAAACCGATTGCACCGCAACAAATTGGTGGTTATACAACATTACCATATAACCCTCCTCCACTAAGTGAGGTTGATTTATTAAGGATAGGTGATGGTCGTGGCAAGAAAACATCAGGACAGACAGAAATCTGAACAAACAGGAAATACATATAAACGCATTCTTAATGACATGACAAACACATATGCTAAGGGTATTGCAAGACGGTTGAATATAGAACCAACACAAGTGAAAACAGATGTTGCACAAAGATGGGCAAGAAGTTGGATAAGTGCATTTGTTGATGTCTCTAAACTCGATGAACGACCAATCCTGAACTTGGTTTTTTCAACAGTCGAAAACATGCGAACAAGAATACAAACCAGACGGGCACAAATCAGGCAATTTATCGGCAGTAGGCGACATACAACATCAGACGAAGAATCTTACATTGTTGATGAGTTCGAAGAAGTTGAGGAAGAAGCAGGTGCAGAGTATGAGGAAGAATAAAACAAAAAAAACACCTCACGAACTCGCACAAACTTTTTATCCCGCTACTATGAATTATGCTACTAATATGTATCACGCATTAATTGAACAAGGAGCAAAAGTGACTTTTGTTGATGTTTTAACCAGTCCAGCAGTAAAAAAATTCAATAAAAATGTAGATAAAACGAGAAAAAGAAAAATTAGAGCAAGACGAGTTAAAGGAGTGTGTTATAAATGGTAGTTAAATTAAAAGGTATTTTTGGATTGGTTGCTAAACGCACACCAGTTCATGTTCATAGTGTATATGCACAATTTGGGTATCAATATGGCATATCAGGTCAGGTTTTGAGAGTTGATTATTCAATATATTGTGCGTCGCCTGGCACATATGAAGCACAAGTGTTTGCAGTAGGTAAAGGTATGAGTAAAAACGGTGAGGCACATAGAATTGTCCAATTAAAAGAAGGTTATAATGTGTTTAGCGAATATTTAAGTTTTCAACCAGATTCTTTATTTGATAGTTATGTAGTATCAGTTGTTGTGTGGAAACCAGGTCCGTTTGGACAAACATCTGTGCCGATAGCAAGTAAAATAGCCACTTATTACATTAAACCTATTATATCTGCACAAGCAATTGAACAAGCACGTATGGCATATGAAAATTGGAAAAATACACAACAAGCGAAAGATTCTGAACGCATAAGAATACAACACGAACAATATGTTGTATCCACACAACACGATAATGCCATTAAGCAGTATGGGTATTTAAGTGGTTGGTATAATAATATATTAACAAATTATAATGTTGCTGGTAGGCCTGATATAAAACAAATGTTGGATAACATGCGTGATAGATTAAATAAACACGATTTAAACGGATTTAATGATTTTGCAAAAAAAGTGCATGACACTATTAGTCAGTTTGTTGACGATGTCAAAAAACAAATAGAAGCAACAAAACAAAAATGGAAAGAGCGGTTAGCTGATTTCAAAAATAAATTACTTGGCAACACTGATTATGATGTAAAATCAGAAGCAGATACAGAAACAATCAGGGATTTATTAGCACAATTAGTAGAGAATTATCGTGCTTTTTTAGATGCTTATAAACAGCGTAGTAATGACAATGTCATATATCATTTGGGTTGTATGCATGACATTAAAGGCGATGCAACATTATTTGCTGTTGTATGGGGTAGTGTTGCAGGAAATGTGGTGACGTCTGGATTATCAACTCAATATATTAACGATAAAAAGAACGAATATTATGCACATGCAGAGTCGTTAAATAACAGGTTAGGTGAATGTAAATCATATGCTGAAAGTATAAAAACAATACTTGATAAACTTAAATCAAAACTCAAACCGTCAACAACATTAAAAGTCAATACACCACGAGCAATTAATAATGTGTTTGGATTAGGTATTATACATCATTCACTAATCAATCAAGTTGACGATGGTATTGTTGATGCTGATATATTAGACCGTGCTATACAAAAAGCAGAAGAGTGTAGAGATAAAATGAACGGTGCTAAATGGTGGCAAGATGCTCATAATGCGTGGAACGAATATACTTCAGGTCCGATACGCACTGAAATACACGATATATTAGATAAACGGGCTGGGTGGTTTAAATGGTAAGAATATTGAGCAATATATTAGGAGTGAATGTTGAAATTCTTGAGTATAGGATTGGCTGGGAACGACAAGACAATAGGTTGCTTATGCAAATACTGGCGGTATATACTTTTAATAGTATTTTTGCACCACAAGCTACAATCATTCCGCAATTGCATGTGAAAATTATTAGCAGTAAAAATGAAACATTATTTGAACAAGATATTGCATTAGATAAATTACAGATAAAACAAGGTCAAACGATGACTATATTGCATGATATTCGCACAAACTATATACCACATACTGACCACTACGGTTTAGATGCGAACATAGATATGGTAATAACAACAATTTATAAGCCACTTTTCGGACTGATATTGCAATATAAACATACTTCCTATGCTGTGACGAGTACTATAATTCCATCTAGTAAAAGTGGTCAAACTGACTAATTGTCAATGAGGTGATTTAACATGCCAGGCGTAGTAATACAAATATCCGAAATAAAAGGCGAAACAAAAATGATTGGAATACAAGGGACACCAACATTGTATTGTAGTGCAAAAGCAAATTTTACACTACAATCAATTGTGAAACAGCAAGCGGATGTGAATGTGGTTGTTCATGTTAAAGTAGTGAACAATACAGACGGTAAAGTCATATATGATAAAGATGTAATAACTGAAACATTACGAGTGACTAAAGGTAGGTGGCTTGAGCAAGAACGCATATATGTTGTTGACACTGGTATTTATAATACACAAACCCATCCTGTATCATTAGGTATTACATACACTATAACTGCTTCATATGCTCCATTATTTGGTATTGTATTGAAATTCCCAAGCTCTGATACAAAAGTTGCGTCTTTTACATTACCGCCGAAAACAACAAGCACACCGCCTAATTATACTAATCAATCTGTAGGTACTACTGTAACATGTGGTAGTATAGGATTGGTAATTACTAAAATAGCAGACCAGCAATGGCAAGTTAAAGATGTATCGGGTCCTTCAACCAAAACAACAACTAAATACGAATATTTACCGTTACCACCCACTGGTGCTTCAAATGTTGAATTAGCCGCTTGGCTAGATAGACAATTCGGATTACCATCACCGACTATAAAAACAAGTGATGTAAAAACAATATTATGGTTAAGTCCATCAGAACGAGAGACATTTATGAAACAGAAAGGATATGTAGCACCGATAGTTGGCGGTGGTGGTAGTAAACCGCCAACAACGCCAATTGCAATATAAAGAGGTGATATAACATGGCGGTTGGAGTAACTATTGACAAAGTAGAATATGTCGGTAGGTGGGATTACCAACCGCCTATCGTAGACAAGCCGTGGATATTGATGAGTGTTTATTACACTTGCACTGCACTCGCTCCTATGACTAAAAAATCAGCTAAAATAAAATATCACATTGAACTCACCCACTCTCGTGGTGTTGAGGGTATCAGTGCTGAAGTGGTGTTACCAATAGAACCGCAACCTAAACTGTTTGTAACCAGTACTGGAAAGTTTAATATATCTGTTGTGTATAATAAAAATGTAACATCAAACGAAAAAATACATGTGAAATACACAATAACCACAGAATACCCAATAGGACCGTTTGGTAAATGTATGATACCACATGTAGTGGAAGGTGAATTTGAATGTTGACAAAAGATAGGATAGAAGAAGTAGTCAATGGGGTGTTGAACATTCCTGCCACCAAATTAGAGCCACCCAAAGAAATCCTGAAACTAAATGGACTACTTCAATATCCAGACGGCAAATATGTGTTAGGTAGAACTTATTTTTATCCGCGAAAAGTTATATTATTGTCTCATGTATCAGACGAAGTAAATCTCATACACGAAATGTTACATTATAACGGATACGGAGAGGTAGGTGCGAGAGTTGGTGCGAGAATAATTGATTTTAGACGGCGTATGGTTGGTAACCCGCAAAAAATAGTGCAATATGACGAACAATATATACAATCAGCAGACGAGTTATTAAGGCAGTTGAATATTGCACAAGAGATTGCGTCTGCAAATGCCAATGGTGTTATTAGATACATAATCACGGGGTGATTTAGATGCCAGACGAAATATATATAGATGGAACACAAAGAAAAATACAAACAAGCCGTGTTGGAGAAGCACAAGTGCAACCAGACCAGGCAAAATATATGCCTACTCAAATACCTGCTGTTACACCGCAATATCCAACGACCGTTATCAAAAAACAATTGGGTAAATTACATATGGTAAGTTTACAGTCGGTAACAGTAGATGGTGATATGCAAGTTGTAACAATCAAAACAAAAGGTAAAGTACCGACTGCAGGTAATATTTATCAAATATTACTTGATTTTAATTTCACTGATTTGAATATAGAAAATGCAGTGGATTATTTTACTATTGAAATATCAGATAAATACATAACAATGAACAGACAGTATACATTAGCAGAATTAACAGCACAAACTAACCACAACTTAATATTCCAAACACTGAATTACGATATATATAACAACCGCATAACAATGTTGGTTGATTTTTCCAATTTGCCAAACGCTATACAAATAACAGACGATTTTTATATAACATTAACATATAATGCCGCATTGACTTCAACCCAAAAAATCACTTGCTCCACTTATTTATTTTTTGTAAAGGAGGTGTAAATAAATGACACAAAAATACCCGAAACAAAACACACAAAAAGGAATTCCTGTTATAGGTCAGGATTTGTATGGTTATCCTTTTATTCCAACTACTGATTACGACGGGAATTTGATTAACAGTTGCGATGTAATAAGACGATTATACGGCAGGTTTAGATTAGAGGGGGCAAACGGTCAAAATTGGACAGGAGTAGATGGTTGGATGACACATACTGGACTACAACTACCGTCTCTCGCAATAACAAAACGCTTTCCAACAGATAGTATACATAATCCAAAACCACCGAATGCACCGTTATCTTCTGCACGGCGTATAGTCATTAGGAAAATATGGGTTTGGAGAGAAAATGTATCTGGAACAGCGTATGATTACAGAAGTTATTCGTTCAATATTGGATTTCAAGGCGATGTATTATATCACGCAACAAAACTCCAACCTAATGGCATAGGTTTTTACGACGGTTGTATAGTTAACGAATGCGATTTATATTTACCTATATTAATAACTGGCGATGATTTGCAAACTGGGTTATTCGCACGTGTCAGTGCAACAGGTGGAGCAACAGATAGTTATGAATATTGGAATATTTATATATATTATAATGTGTGCGGAGTTGATGGTGTATCATTAGACCCGTCTGAAGTGGTATTTGAATAAAGAGGTGATATTACATGGTAAGAGTAATACCGAAAAGACAAAGCGACGAAATAACAACATATAAAAACGATTTTGCTACTGGTAGTGTTACTGCTACTACATCAGAACAAACAGCATTAACATTCATGCCTGAACAGCGTGAAATTACTATTTATATTTATAATAAAGACACTGCAGTAACTGACACAATAAAAATATATGCATGTAGACCAGATAAAAGTGGAAGTGCAGACGATGATTGGCATCAATTTACTGATACAATTTCTATCGGACCTAATACACGGAGTGCACCGATACGATTAACTGGCAAATACCACCGCATAAAAATCACTGTTACTGGTAGTGCTAATGCAACAGCAGTTACAGAAGTTGTTGCTGAATGGTGATGTAATTATGCCCATTTGTAAAATGTGTGGTGTTGTGTTATCAGTTGAAGACCACAACTATCTGAATACAAAATGTATACAAAATGTATACATATGTAAACAATGTAGGCGTGAATTAAGGATAATTTGCAATGATAAGGAGGACAATACCAAATGACTTGCATATTCTGTGGTGCTGAAACAGATGCGAGCAACGGTGCGGAGGAATATTTGGTAGAGTATGGGATGGTAGATGAACACAATCAAACGCAGATAATAAAAGAGTATTTAGTATGTAAGAATTGTGTGGCACAAGTAACACGCACATGTGGGCAATGCGGTAAGCAGTATACACCCACAAAAGACCAGTTATTGCTCATCAAAAACGGTGCGTTTGTTTTGTCATATCTGTGTTTGGATTGTATCCACAGTGGAGTGGGGTGAGTTAAATGGCAAATAGGTATTGGGTGGGCGGACCAGGTTACTGGAACGATACCGCTCATTGGTCTGATACATCAGGCGGTGCTGGTGGTGCATCTGTGCCTGCCGATGG
>Ga0123519_10003778_pt1 | contig 24892 bp, 23 predicted proteins | sample YelNatPaOPRAMG02_FD_87396 | JGI IMG/M metagenome (GOLD analysis project Ga0123519, IMG submission 87396) | Hot spring microbial communities from Yellowstone National Park - Yellowstone National Park OP-RAMG-02 (version 2) | ecosystem: Environmental > Aquatic > Thermal springs > Hot (42-90C) ...
CAGAGCATCTTTTAGAGCAAGAAGTGTATTAACTGATATTTTTTTCTCGGTAAAACTCATTGTTTAGTGGTCGTTTTTAGCATTACTGGTAACTCGTTTATAGGTATGATAAAATCATACAATACTTCCTAAATTAGACGGATATGTATGATTTTACATCATACTAATAAATTGTAAAGTTAAAGAAATATTACAAATTATCAAATGGACTTATAATTTTTTTTAAACTTTTTTCAGATACGTGGGTGTATATCTCAGTAGTCTTTGAACTTTTATGACCTAAAAGCTCTTGGATAAAGCGTAAATCAGTCCCTGATTCAAGCAAGTGTGTTGCATAGCTGTGTCGAAGCCAATGCAAGGTTACGGGTTTTCTAATGTTACTTTTCGAAACAGCCTGTTTTAATACGCTTTGCAGACTTTGTTCCGAATATTGCTCGCCCTCTTTTTGTCCCTCAAACAACCATATTTTAGGCCGATACATTTTATAGTATTCCCGTAGCATTTCTATAGTTTTGTCCGAAATAGGTACCTGCCTATCTTTATATCCTTTTGAATTCCGAATAATAAGCATATGGCGTTTAGAGTCCACATCGCCAATTTTTAAGTTCAAAAGCTCGCTGCGCCTTAGTCCACATGCATATATCAGGCTCAGCATGGTGCGATGCTTTATGTTTGTCGGTGCTTGGAGTATGGCTTTTACCTCCTCTTTGCTCAGCACATTGGGTAATTTGTGTTCGCGACGTGGGCGTTGCAATGCTTCTACTTCAATTTTACTTTTACGTATCTCACTAAAATAAAGCTTTAAAGCATTAACAATCTGGTTTTGATACGAAAAGCTAAACTTATTTTTTAGAATATACTGGTTTACAAACAAAACCACATCGTCGTTGGTCAAATCACAAACAGGTTTAGACCTAAAAAAATGAGAAAAACAACCAAGGCATCAGTATAAGTTTTGATTGTATTGGGACTATAGCGTTTAAAGCTGAGCCATTTTTCAAATCTTTCTTTTTCTTGTACAATATTTATTTGGGATTTATCTTCGTTTGAAAGATGCGGTAAATTCTTTATATCCAACCAAGCTATACCTTTGAATGCATCAAAAGCTTTGTGTAAGCTAAACTGCGAAATAGGTAGGTACCAACATTTTTTGGTGGCACTCCAGCGAACTTTGAGTTCCGCTCTGAGTATTTCAATCAGTTGAATATCCTTTTCAAAGATAAAGCAAATAACTTGCTCGTTGCGGTGACTATCAACTTTTAAAATAATGTTTTTCATGTTCACAACATAACATTAATTAATATTTTCGTGAACAATTTTCCAATTTTTATAACTTCGTTTTTTAATTAATGGTTTTCTAATAAGCAGTCATCATAAAGTTTTACCCTATGTGATTTATATTACGAAATCGGCCCAATATTTCTGTTGGAGTAGCCATTTACCATAAAAAGCTAGCATATATTCGACTGCATATCTCCCTTAGCTACGTTTTGAAATCCTGGCATATTACAAATTATCTTTTATTTGTCGATAAGCAAAGATAATAATCAGTATGAGTAGCAGTATTAGCGCCAGTGAAATCGAGAAGGCAAGGGGCCGGAACAGCACAGTTTGCTTTCTCATGAGGTCGTGATGCATTTCCAGCAGGTTTTTGGAGGCAACGTAAAGATTGATCACAATCCATTGAGAACTGTCGACACTTTGCAGCTGTAACATGTAGCGGGTCAGGGCAAGGGGGGAGTCGATATTCAGTTCTTTCAGATCGAGACGTGAGAGGATGTTTTTGATATTTCCCCGCGAAAGAGCCTGCAGATTGGCCATGTATGCGTTGAAGGCCGCTGAGTCGTTGACGTCGATAAGTACCTTAATCAATTCGACCGGGTCGGGACAGTCTTTCCACAATTGTCTGCCCAACTGATTGATTGAACGGATATTTCGGGTATCGTACTGTTCGAGGAAGTTTCTTAAATTTGCTCCAGTGGCCGCATTTTTAACTGAGGCTAACAGTATCCCGGCATTGTTGGTAAACAGCGGTATTGCAAAGAATGCCGAATACAGTTCTTCTAATGAGTAACCCTGTTGGGGAGCCTGTTCAATCAGATACTGCAACAGATCCTGTCCGGTAGCTATCCCCTCTTTGTTGAGATTGAGGGCATCGAGGGTTTGTTTGAGTTTTCCAGTACTTACCCCTTGCAAAGCTTTCAGGTAGTAATAAGCATCGGCCTTCCAGCTAAGTTTTGAACTTATTGTCAGCAGTTGGTCCATGGTTGGCTTATCGGAGGCCGCTTTACTTACCAGCACGTTGGCAAAGGCAGGTACGGTGTTGATGTTGGGTAGCTGATTGATGGAATCGACGATTGTGCGTAGATGGTTTTCGGACAGATACCTTAGGGCATCGGAAAGTAGCTGGGTAGCTAAAGTTTGTTGTGATTGCAGCTGGTTCATCAGCGAATCAACGGCAAGGCTGCTGATGCTGTTAAGTTTGGCTTGCTGCCGCAGGTATTGTTCTATATCCTCTAATGACAATAGTTTTAGCTGGTCAATGTCCATTTGATTGAGGCAAAGCCTTAACGTATCGTTGTTGCCGGCAATATCCTTCAACATTTCCTTAAAATACTGCGCCTGATTCATGCGATTTTCGAGTTCCCGGGCCAGTTGTTCCGGTGTGAGTGTGTCGCTCAGGGCTTCATAATGGATGGCTATTTCGCCTTTGGCCAGTGTATTGTCGGGCAGGGTGGCAGTAAATTGCAAAATATTCAGACCCACTGCCGGCGAATAACTATACACCTGATTATCCCGTTGGGTAATGAGTTTTTCTTTTCGTAACAAGGCCGAATCGACCAGTATGTTGATGTTAACGGCTGTACCTTTGGCCAAGGGAAAGACAATGGAAATGGGTTTGCCGTCAAAAACTTTGTAAAATACCTGCTTGAATGGTATCGTAATTATCGTTGGTTGTTCGGGCTGAGCTGATACCTTCGGGAGTTCTTTAAAGGTGGTATCGGGTTTTAGTAGGGCGGCAATGGAAATATCGCTGTCGGACTGGTTTTTATCGATAGAAAAATCTTTTACAAGTTTTTCGATTCCCTGTCCCTGTACAATCATCTGGTATTTTCCGGCCACAAGGGAGGTGTCGAAGCTAAGTTGGTCGCGGTCAAGGAAAAACTCGCCGATGGTATCTTTCGAGAGTTTGTTGACAATCGAGACTTTGAGCTGGGTTTTGGGTGCAAGCTGTAAGTTGGGTTGCAGGCTTAACAAGCCGCGAAGTATAAATTTTCGTGGATGTTGTTCGGAGAATAGTTCTACTTTGTAGATATCGGTTTTGCCGTAACTATCGGGGTAGTACCGGGTGATGTAGGCAAAGTTGCCGTTATCTACCGGGACAAAGTAGGTATCGTCGTCGGTAGTGTTGAGGGGATAGCCCATGTTGAGCGGCGCCGACCAACGACCATTATCGAGAAGGGTAGAATAAAACACGTCGTATCCACCCATATTGAAATGTCCGTAGGAGCTGAAGTAAAGCACTTTGCCATCCTGCGACAGGAAAGGACTTTCTTCGTTGTATTTGGTGTTGATATCGGGGCCGAGGTTGGTCACGTTACCCCAGTCGTTGCTGTTTACATTGCTACGCGTGGCTGTGTATATATCCAGGCCGCCAAAACCTCCCTTACGGTTTGAGGTAAAATACAGGGTACGTCCATCGGGCGAAAGCGACCCATGCGATTCCCAGTATTTGGTATTGATACGGTCATTGAGTTTTACTATGGTTGTCCAGCGTCCATTTATATACCGGCTCACGTAAAGGTTTCCGTCGTAGTTGTCGTTTCGGTAAATGATCATTTCTTTGCCATCGAACGAGAGTCCAGTGGGTGCAACATCTCCGTCAACTCCAAGCTCGGGAATAATGTTCTGGGGGGGCTGCCATTTGCCATCGACGCGCCGTGAAACATACAAGGCCTCGTAGAAGGGTAGCTTTACGTTATAGGCCAGCGTGTTTTCATCGCCCGAAACGACTGCATTTTTTTCAGCATTACGCGAGTTGATGGGTGCTTCGAGATGATGTGCTACGAAATAAATGGGCTTGGCAAAATAACGTTTTGCTCTTTCGACGGTGGCAATTTGTTCATCGACAATTTCCATGTCGTATACTTCAGGGTCACTGCGTTTTTTGAATTCATGGTAGGCCTCCAGCGCTTTATCCAGTTGATTGTTGATCCGATAGGCATTGCCCAGATAAAATAGCGCATCCAGGGGGGCTTGTCGCTCCTTGAAACTGTTCATCTTGTAATTCTCACTGATGTTCTTGACGGCTTTTTCAAGGTAAATAATAGACTTTTCCTTTTCATACGGTATGTTCAGATAGCACAGGCCTACCTTGAAGTTTAAATTGTCGTTCGTCGGATCTGCTTTCAGCAACTTCAGATATATGGGTAATGCTTCTTCATATTCTTCGTACAGAAGATATGATTCTGCTTCAACAAACATTTCCCGTGGATCGGACGAGGTTTGTCCCCATAGTACAGACGAAAACAGCAAAGCAATAAAGGCGTATCGTTTCATTTTAGGTTTAAAGGTTAGTTCTTTAATGTTAAAAAATAATGAACAAATTTATCATGAAAAAATCAGAAAGTCAATATCCCTATACAAGTTCATTAAAAAAATATATAACATAGTGACTGTATATCCTATTGTATTGGGCATTTTACCAATATTTCCGCATGTAAAGGGTTGAAATGTACCAGCATACATTCTTTCACCGGTGAGATTATCCTTCTTTAAGTTGCTTCAATTTTGAGTACATAGAGATAAGACAATAAAATGATTGAGGTAAAACAATTGCATTTCGGGTATGGTTGGGCAGGTCCAATGCGTGGGGCATGGGTATGGTGTCTATCTTTGCTGTGAATTTAAAAACATTAAAGCTATGTTATACACAAATCTCGAACACATTGAAACAGCAGCACAGTTGCAAAAGATTATTGCTGAGAATGAAAATGTAATGGTTGTATGTGGTCGTATGGGGCCCATGTGTATTCCGGTATATGGGATAGCCGAGCAGTTGAGGGATGAATATAAGCATGTCAAATTTTATGATATGGAATTTGACAATCCCGAGGCGCATATCATCCGTAAACTTCCCGAGGTAAGGGGTTTTATGGGTATTCCCTTTACCATTTACTACAAAAATGGCAAAGTAGTGAAAGCTACATCGAGTATTCAAACGATGCAGCAGGTGAGGGCTATACTGGATGAATATTTTGGAGCGCCTGTGAATGCTTAATTTGCAAAATGCCCATGTTGAAACCAATTGACATGGGCGTTCTTCTGAAAATTTTAAATGATTCATTTATGACAAAGGAAAAAGAAAAATACGATGTAATAATCCTTGGTGGAGGGCCTGCGGGACTTTCGGCGGCAATATATCTTTCGCGTGCACGTATACACACACTTGTAATCAGTGAGGGTATGCCCGGAGGTCAGATGATACTTACGCACAAGATTGTTAATTATCCGGGTGTGGAGGATATTAGTGGATATCAGCTGGCACAGGTAATGAAAAAGCAGGCCGAACTGTTTGGAACAAAAATTATCGCCAATGCTGTGGTTAGTAAGATCGAAGCCGCTGGCGACGAAAAATGTATTGTTTTGTCCGATGGACGTGTTTATTGTGCAGATGCCCTGATATTGGCTACCGGAGGTCGTCCACGTTCGCTTAATGTGCCGGGAGAGGATAATTTCAGGGGACGTGGCATATCCTATTGTGCAACCTGCGATGGCGAATTTTTCACCGGCAAACCTATAGTTGTGGTGGGTGGCGGAAATTCGGCTCTCGAAGAGGCTGTTTCGCTTACCAAATATGCCAGCGAGGTGCATCTGATTCATCAGTTCGACCATTTTCAAGCATTTCCCTATGCAGTGGAGGAAGCCCGCAATAATCCCAAAATAAAATTTTATCTGAAATCGATGGTCACCCAATTTGGGGGTAATGATACTCTGGAATATGTAAAATACAGAAATATGGCTGATGGCACTGAAGGCGTGCTCATGGTCAATGGAGCTTTTATCTTCATAGGATACGAGCCCAATACCCAATTGATCCGACAGTATCCTATCCTGAACGACAGGGGAGAAATTATAGTGGATGCCAATATGCGTACCCAAATTCCCGGAGTATTTGCGGCCGGCGATGCGGTGACCAAACGCTACCGGCAGATAACTACGGCTGTGAGCGATGGAACGATTGCTGCGCTCGCTGCAGCTGAATATGTTACAGAAAAATACAAACATCATAAAATGGTATCCTAAATGATAGCAACATTTATTGTTTTAGCAATTTTACTCGCCTTGTTTGTGGTAGCTAATATCTGGGCAAGGGTTAAAATTAAGCGTACCCCTTTGCCACCCGATCATCCCCGGGTTTTACAGCTGAACGATGCCAATTTTAAGGCACAACTGAAGAATAAGCTGGTATTGGTTGATTTCTGGGCCGAATGGTGTGCTCCTTGTCGTCTGATGGCTCCGGTACTCAATCAACTGGCAGCCGATCTTGACGGCAATTGCTATGTTGGCAAAGTAAATATCGAACGTTATCCCGATTTGGCCCGGCAATACCGCATCCGAAGCATCCCCACACTTATTCTCTATAAAAATGGGGTCGAGGTTCAGCGAATAGTGGGGGTAAAAACGAAGGAATATCTTCAGAAACAGATCGAACAAAATAAATGAGTGAACTATGAAACGACCCTGTTGACGCTGTAAACACAACAAACATTAAAATTATAAGCAACATGCGAGTTCCAGCCGGCCGATTGGCGAATAAAAGAATTAAAGTATAACCCAAAGGTAGTCAGTAACTTAAAAAATATTTTCGGATGAAAAAGGTAACATCATTCGACGATTTTCAAAAACAGATTCAAGGAACAGATCGGGCCTTTCTGCTTCTATACAAGGAAGGCAGCGATCTTTGCAACTGTGCTATCCGAAATATCGGTGAGGCGTTACAGGAAAATAATGACGATATTAAGTTGTTTGCTGCTGATGTTACGCATGTACGGGATATTCATCCCCGCTATCAGGTAACGAGTGTGCCCACACTGTTGGTCTTCGAAAAGGGCGAACTGCAAAACATGGTAAAAGGTTGTCAGGAGACAGGATTTTACCGTGGAATTTTTTCTCAGGCGGTTTATCTGGCCAAAGCAAAGGCATCGGGAAAAGAGCCGAAAAGGGTAACGGTATATTCTACGCCAACATGTCCCTGGTGTAATACCCTTAAAACATGGCTGAGGAAAAATGGGATACCTTTTACCGATATTGATGTATCACGCGATGAGCAAGCTGCACGTGAACTGGTACGTCGTTCCGGACAGCAGGGGGTTCCGCAGACCGATATTAACGGACAAATTGTAGTTGGCTTTAATCAGCAAAAATTGAAAGAATTGCTGGAAATATAGTAATTTTAGCAACAAATGTTTAACTAAATGATATACCTATGAAAGAGTTACAGCCGATAAACCAGTATGTAGCTTTAGACATTACCGAAGGAAAGGGAGAAAAGAAAACTGCATCGGGTATCATTATCCCCGAAACTGCTGGCGAAAAGCCACAGATGGCACAAATTAAATGGATGAGTATGGTCGAAAATGCAGAAGTTAAACCCGGCGACACCGTACTGTATAAACCCTATGCGGGGATAGAGGTAGAGTTTGAGGGCAGGAAATATCTGCTTCTGCCATATTCCGATATCCTGGCCAAAATTGTTGAAACCGAGGAAATTTAATAGGTGTTGTTTCTTATTTCAGGCATAGCATCCGACAGATGTTATGCCTGAATTTTTTATAGCAGCGACAGTTGTTGTTAGATAAGGAATTGTTGTAATTTCGAGCCTGTTGGCCTAACTTTGTCCTCAAATATTTCATCATGAAGACAATCATAGAAGGCGAACAGGATTTTTTTTGCGATATCACGGCTCCTTGTTTTCAGCTGTTGTCGGCCGAGGAGATGGATCTTATCCGGTCGAGCAAAACACAAATCATTTTCCGAAAGGGGGATCAACTTGCCAAACAGGGAGCTTTTGCTTCATATGTGCTTTTTCTGGTGCGGGGATTAGCCATTGAATATCTCGAAGACACAAGTGATCGTAATTATAATCTTTGTATAATAAAACCGGGCGATTTCGTTGGATTGTCATCGGTATTTCAGAAAAACATTTTTCCTTATACGGTCAGTGCTATTGCAGAATGTCAGGCTTTTCTCATTGAAAAGGAGGCCATTGCCAGTGTGGCTGCTGCCAATAGCAAATTTGCTTTTAATCTTACCCGGCGTTACTGTACCCAAAATGAGTTACTTTTTGAAAATCTGAAGAAAGTGCTTTTTAAGCAGATGCACGGCCGACTGGCCGAAACGCTCATTTACCTCAATGAACTCAAGGGTAGTTTTCCTGAACTCTTTACCCTTTTGGGCAGAAAAGACTTAGCCGATTTTGCCGGTCTGTCGGTCGAAAGTACCGTAAAACTGCTCAAGGCTTTTGAACGCGACGGAATTATTCGTCTCAAAGAACGCGATATCGAAATTCTTAGTGTCGACGAACTCAATGAAATCAGCCGCCGGGGGTAGGGGATAAAAACAAGACTTATTTATGAAAAATAACTAAAATAACATTATTTTTGCCTAATTAAAAGTAACTATGATGGAAAACATGACACTTACAAAGGAAGTGCCTTACAAGGTAAAAGATTTGTCGTTGGCTGATTTTGGCCGGAAGGAGATTGAAATAGCCGAAAAAGAAATGCCGGGACTGATGGCTATCCGGCGCAAATATGCTGGACAGAAGCCTTTGCGGGGTGCTCGGATTACAGGGTCATTACATATGACCATTCAGACTGCCGTGCTGATTGAAACATTGGTAGAACTGGGTGCTGAGGTTCGTTGGGCAAGCTGCAATATATTTTCCACTCAGGATCATGCGGCAGCTGCTATTGCCGCAGCGGGTATCCCCGTTTTTGCTTGGAAGGGTGAAACGCTGGAGGAATATTGGTGGTGCACCGATATGGCTATGCGTTTTCCGGGTGGCAAGGGCCCCAATTTGATTGTTGACGATGGAGGCGATGCTACGTTATTCTTCCACTGGGGTTATCGGGCTGAAGAGGATCCTAACTTCCTCGACAGGGAAGTTTCCCATAAAGAGGAACGCATCATTCTAAATCAGATCAAACAATCCCTGGCCGAAGACCCTCAGCGATTTCACCGAATGGCAAAAGAGTTGAAAGGGGTATCGGAAGAAACCACTACGGGTGTACATCGTCTGTACCAGATGCTCGAAAAGGGTGAGTTGCTGATACCGGCTATCAATGTCAACGACTCGGTAACCAAGTCAAAATTCGATAATCTGTATGGCTGCCACGAGTCGCTGGCCGATGGGATTAAGCGGGCTACCGATGTAATGATTGCCGGGAAGGTAGTGGTAGTGCTTGGCTTTGGTGATGTGGGCAAGGGGTGTGCCCGTTCCATGCGTTCGTACGGTGCCCGGGTTATCGTTACCGAAATCGACCCCATCAATGCCCTGCAGGCGGTGATGGAAGGTTTCGAGGTTACTACGATGGAGGAAGCCGTTAAAGAAGGAAATATCTTTGTCACTGCTACAGGCAACTGCGACGTTATTACCCTCGAACATATGTATCAGATGAAGGATCAGGCTATCGTATGCAACATAGGACACTTCGATAGCGAAATTCAGGTCGATGCGTTGATGAATGATCCTAAAATTAAGCGAACCAATATAAAGCCACAGGTGGATAAGTTTACGTTCCCCGATGGGCACGAAATTTTCCTGCTGGCCGAAGGTCGTCTGGTGAACCTCGGTTGTGCCACAGGGCATCCCTCGTTTGTGATGAGTAACTCGTTCTCAAACCAAACGTTGGCACAGATTGAGCTCTGGCAGAACAATTACAAGGTTGGTGTATATCGCCTGCCCAAAAAGCTCGATGAAGAGGTAGCCCGTTTACATCTTGAGCAACTGGGGGTAAAACTCACAGTACTCACGCCCAAACAGGCAGCATATATTGGTGTACCCATCGAAGGTCCCTACAAGCCCGAACACTATCGATACTAAAATATTTTCTTGCAAAGTGCAGAGGCTACCCGCTGAGGGTAGCCTCTGTTGTATCAGAAAGGCAGATATTCTCATGACAAGTCGCTCGGCGAAATCTGTTACTTCGTCGCACGTAAACGGTGGTTTCCTGACCACCACCAATCCTGCAATCAGCTAAATTATGCTTCAGACAATGATTCGGTAAAATCAGGCTTACCGAAAGGAAAGCCAATGTTTTGGTGCGTTGCACCTGTCAACGCCGTTGTTTTTTTGTTTTGCACACAAAAACCATGGGCAGGAATACAATCTTTGCTCCTTAGCGCCTATTGTGTAAATAATTCGTGCAAAAAAATAAAATTCTGTTATACCTTTACCAATATCAAAATTTCTGAAAATGAATAAAATCCATCATGTGGTATCCCGCATAATTACCATATTTTTGGGGATATTTCCGTTGCATACATTTTCGCAGGAAGGTTCGGTTTTTGTTACCCATTATTTTCCTCAAAACGAGGCATATACATCAAATTTAGGCATTTTGTACGATCCCAACGGTCAAGTAATATTGGCCAACGAACGGGGTATTCTTATTTTTGATGGTTATCAGTGGGAACTTCTTCCCACTCCCGATATTCCTACCGTGTTGCTGGCTCTTCCCAAGCAGGATAGAATTGCTGTGGGGGGAAGAAATATGCTGGGTTGGATTGAGAGAAAAAATAATGGCGAGTATGTTTTTATGCCACTTCGGCACGATTCGGCGGGTATTGTGATGCAGATTGAGGTTACCGATTCCTTTGTTTATTTCCTGACCCCTCAGCAGCTTATAATTGGCACACATGATCTGGGAAGGTTACATACCTTACCGGCTCGTAAGGGGAGTAGTTTTCAGTTGCTCTTACCCATTGCCGGCAAAATGTATGTTGATGACGGGTCTTCGCGGTTGTGGCTGATTACCGAAAAAGGTTTACAACCCTCGGTTTCCTTTTCTTTAGCGGGTAAAGTAATATTTGCCCGTCGTTACGATAAAAATAGTTTGTTTCTGGTAACAACCACAAATCAGTGCTTTCGTTTCGATGGAAGCAACGTTATTCCTTTTCCTCTCGAGGATCAGGCTTACCTTAATCAGGGTACTGTCACACAGGTTGTGGTTACTGGTTCGTATATTGCTTTTGCAACCAATCACGGAGGCTGTTTGGTAGTAAATAAAAAAAACGGAACGACCTTACATTACATCAACTATCAAACCGGCCTGCCCGATGATGAAATTTATTGCATGACCGATGACCCCGATGGAGGGATATGGCTGGGACATTATTATGGATTGAGCCGAGCCGACCTTAATCTTCCTGTAAAAAATTTCAGTACTTATCCTGGATTGCAGGGGCGCCCCCAATGTATGGCTGTGGTTCAAAACAGCCTATACGTGGGCACCAATGAGGGTGTCTTTCATCTGGTCAAGAAGGCAAGCTATCAGGCGGTTGTTAAGGCTCCAGTCCCTAAGGCTCCTGTCTCTGTGGCTACAGAGAGTCGTCCTGTAGTAGAACTGCCCCAACCGACCGAAACACCGGCTGTTGCTGAGGAACCAGTAAAAAAAGGATTGTTTGCCCGAATCTTTGGAAAAAAGAAAAAGAAAGATGAGGTGAAAGTGGAAGAGGAACCAAAAAAAACTGATGAGATGGGGAAAAATCTTCCCATCACCGGGGAACGAAAACCTTCCGGATCTAAAATTAGCTATCGTCTTGCCTCGGTATCGTATCAGTACGAAAAGATTCAGGGAATTAATAAAAAATGCAAACAGTTGATCGTGTTTGGCAATGATGTACTCGCTATAACCCCTGATGAACTCCTGAGGGTGCAGGGGGCTAAGGTGGTGTCAGTAGCCAAAAATATGATAGTCAATGCAACCTATCTCGACCATTCCCATCAGGTAATTTACCTGGCAACTACACAGGGCATCAAAAAGTTGGATGGCAGTTTTAGAATCAATGACCTAATCCCTGGTATAAATGAACCAGTTCTCTCACTTACGCTCACAGAAAATATCCTATGGGCGGGTTTAGAAAAGAAAATTTTAAAGATTCAGCTTTCGCAACCAGAGGTTAATTACAAAACGATACCGTTGGTGGGGAAGGCGGATCGGTTTATTCTTAAAAATATCCAGCAAACGCCTTTTGTTTTTACTTCCAATGATGTTTACCGGATTGTTCATGATAGCCTGCAGCATTGTGAGGGATTATCGGGACAATTGAAAAATGCCTCTAAATTCCTTACCCAGCCGTCGGATAAGCTATGGGTAAATGCCGGAAATACATGGCGGGCCATTGCTCCCACAGACAGTACCAAAATCGAAACCTGTGAATGGTTGAATCTTTTCGATAATATCAGCTATATTGCTCGTACAGATACCCTATTGTGGATCATTGAGAACAGTCAGAATCTTTATCGGGTATCTTTGCCTCAATTGACCGGATCGCCATCTACTTTTCGGGTTTTTATCAAAAAACTGATTGGAAATAACGGACAGCTGTTTCCACTGGATCGCATTGAACTCAGTCCTTCCGAAAACTTTCTCAAGCTTGTGGTATTTGCTCCGGGGTACATCAAATCCAATACTATGCAGTATGCTTTTTACATTGAAAATCTTATGCAGCAGTGGAGTAACTGGGGACCTTCCCCCGAATTTAACATGACGTTACCTCCGGGTCGCTGGAAAATTCATGTAAAAGCAAAAAACCTCTTTGGGCAGGAGAGTGAAGAAAAGATTATTCAGATTGTTATTCATAAGCCCTTTTACCAGCAGTGGTGGTTTTATATGCTTATTGGAGCTATGGTTGTGCTGCTGGCGGGGGCTATAGTCTCATTGCGTATTCGGTATCTCGAACACGAGAAGGCTGTTCTTGAGGCAAAAGTCAAAGAACGTACGCGGGAAATAGAAGAACAAAAGGAAGAAATACTTTCGCAACGCGATGCACTGGCCATGCAAAATATTCTCATCACAGAACAAAAGAGTAAAATTGAGCATATCAACAAGGAAATTACGGATAGTATTCGTTATGCTCAGCATATTCAGTCTTCGTTGTTGCCCAACAAGGCCGAGCTCGATAAAGTATTGCCGCAATACTTTGTTTTGTACAAGCCCAAGGATATTGTGGCAGGAGATTTTTACTGGGCAAGGCGAAAGGATAATAAAATTTTCGTAGCAGTAGCCGATTGTACAGGGCATGGTGTGCCAGGCGGTTTTCTGACCATGTTGGGAATCTCTTTTCTCAACGAGATATTTTTAAATAATCGTGACTGGTTACCTCACGAGGTGCTTAATCAGCTGCGGGATAAAATGATATCCAGTCTCTTACGCGAAAATCAGGAACAGCAGGCTCAGGATGGGATGGATATTGCTTTCTGTATTATCGATAATGATGGTAAAAAGATTCATTTTGCCGCTGCAAATAGTCAAGCTTATCTTCTCAGGGGGCAGCAGGTGTTGGAATTGAAGGGCGATAAAATGCCTATTGGCCTTCATGTCAATGCCAATAAAAGTTTTACCTCCTCCGAGATTGATTTTTCAGCCGGTGACGAACTTTTTCTTTTTTCTGATGGATATAAAGACCAGATTGGCGGGGAAGATGAGAAAAGACTCAAATCAGGCGCATTCAAAAAGATATTGGTCGATATTTATCCACAGCCGGTTGAGATTCAACAGCACTTGCTGGAAAAAACCCTTGCGGACTGGAAAGGACCCTACGATCAGACCGACGACATTTTGGTTATGGGAATTAAGTTTTAGTGGGTAAAAACCCATTGCTCGGCTAAGTCTGTTGCTTCGTTGCACGTAACGATGGCCTTCTGTCCACCACCAATCCTGCAATCAGCTAAATCATGCTTCAGACGATGATCCGGTAAAATCAGGTTTGCCGAAAGGAATACCTAAGGTTTCATGGCGCTACATCCTTGAAGAGAAATTTATTGTCGACCTTTCGACCTTTTGAACGACGAAGCTGGCAACATAGCCGGAAAAAGGGCTGAAAACAAAAAAGGACGCTAAATTCAGCGTCCTTTTTTTTGTTCTATACAGTTGTTAAAACGAACGGGCAATAGCGATAAAGCTTTCGGCTTTGAGCGAAGCACCGCCTATTAGTCCACCATCTACATCGGGGTTGGCAAAGAGCTCAGCAGCATTTTTGTCGTTGCAGCTTCCGCCGTAGAGAATAGAGGTTTCTTTGGCAACATCTTTGCCATATTTTTCGGCAATGGTGTTGCGGATAAAGTAGTGCATTTCCTGAGCCTGTTCCGAGGTGGCAGTTTTACCGGTACCTATAGCCCACACGGGTTCATAGGCAATAACGATTTTACCAAAATCTTCGGCGCTGAGGTCAAAGAGTCCTTTTTGCAGCTGCGATTTTACAACATCGAAGTGGCGGTTGGCTTCTCTTTCACTTAATAATTCGCCGATGCAGAAAATAGGGGTAAGCTGATTGGCCAATGCCAGTTTTACTTTCTTAGCAAGAATTTCGTCGGTTTCGTGGTAGTATGAACGGCGTTCGGAGTGGCCTATAATTACGTAGTTAGCTCCTGTTGAGGCTACCATGGCAGCCGATACTTCACCGGTGTAGGCACCGCTGACTTCTGAGGCACAGTTTTCGGCACCCAGCAGTGTGCGTTTAATGACTTTCTTTACTTCGGTCAGATGCGTAAAGGGAACACATACAATAAGCGTAACATCCGAAGGAACCTGGGATGCCATACTTTCTACTTCGCTGGCCAGTTTTACCCCTTCCTGAAGGGTGGTGTTCATCTTCCAGTTTCCGGCAACAATTTTTTTTCTCATTCTTTAAAATATTTTTAGTCCAACAATTTTTAAAGTACGTTTTTTACATAAAAGTGCAAAGTTAAGCAAACTAATTGATTATTGAAATTCCTGCAGGATTTCCTTGATGGATTCCGGAGCCACGCGGCCGTATGTTTTGTCGCCAATCATTACAACGGGTGCCAGTCCGCAGGCGCCTACGCAACGCAGGCAGCTCAATGAGAATTTACCGTCGGGGGTAGTTTCGCCAATTTTTATTTTCAGAATGTTTTTGAATTCTTCCACCACCTTTTCGGCGCCCCGTACATAGCAGGCCGTGCCCATGCATACCGAGATAGGATACTGCCCCTTAGGCAGCATGGTGAAAAACGAATAGAAGGTAACAACACCATAGACTTTGGCGACCGGAATATTCAGTTCGCTGGCCACTACTTCCTGCACCTCGGCGGGTAAGTAGCCAAAGGTGTGCTGCACCTTGTGCAATACATTAATTAGCTCTCCGGGATCATTGTTAAATTCTTTGCATATCTGCTTTATTTGTTCCACCTGGTGAGGTTTTAATTCAATTTTTACCGTCGACATAGTTTTTTGTTTTTAAATCGAACAACAATAGGATTATTCATGCGATACCACGAACTGTTTTTTGCTGCGGTCGAAATAAATGGTATGCAGCAGGTGGTGAGCTTTTTCGCTCATGGGTTTACCCAGAAATTCGTGGTATACTTTCTGAATGTATGGGTTTTCGTGCGATTTTCGGATGGGTTTATTGCTATCTTCGAGGTAGATAGCCTTCTGGCGGGCTTTGATGATGCTTGAATCGCCATGGTGCAAGGGTTGTCCTCCGCCTCCGATACATCCACCGGGGCAAGCCATGATTTCAATAGCATGATATTGGGATTTTCCGGCACGAACCTCTTCGAGGAGTTTTCGGGCGTTGCCCAGTCCGTGTGCAATACCGATATTAAGGGGTAGACCATTAAAATCGATGGTGGCATGACGTATACCATCGAGGCCGCGCAGCTCGTGAAAATCGATTCTGGGCAGGGGTTTGTTCGTATAGATCTCGTAGGCGGTTCGTACAGCAGCTTCGATTACGCCGCCGGTGGTTCCGAAAATTACTCCGGCACCGGACGATTCGCCCAGTGGATCATCAAAGTCTTCGTCGGGCAGCGACAGAAAATCGATGTTGCTTTGCTTGATGAGGTTAGCCAGTTCGCGTGTGGATATTGAGAAGTCAACATCGGGATTGCCATCGACGCTAAACTCGGGACGTGTACATTCGTACTTTTTGGCCAGGCAGGGCATGATGGAAACTACCACCAGATTTTTGCGATCGATACCCAGCATCTGGGCAAAATAGGTCTTGGCGATTGAACCAAACATTTGTTGCGGTGAACGGGCGGTGGAGGGTACATCGATCAGGTCGGGGAACTGATGTTCGAAAAATTTGACCCAGGCCGGACAGCAAGAGGTAAGGATGGGCAAGGTTACGGATTTATCCCCATTGAGGTATCGGGTAAGACGGTCGAGGAGTTCGGTACCTTCTTCCATGATGGTAAGGTCGGCAGCCCAGTCGGTATCGAATACATAATCAAAGCCCAGTTGTCGTAGAGCAGCAACCAGTTTTCCAGTAACCAGGGTTCCGGCGGGTAATCCAAATTCTTCGCCCAAAGCAGCACGCACGGCGGGGGCTGTTTGTACGATTACGGTTTTGGTAGGATCGGCCAGGGTGCGGATTAGCTGGTTGGTGTGATCGACCTCGGTGAGTGCACCGGTAGGGCATACCGCAACGCATTGTCCGCAGTAGGTACATGGCGAATGGTCGAGATTCTGTTCAAAGGCAGGAGCTACAACGGCCATAAATCCGCGGTTTACAGCCGAGAGTACACCTACGGTCTGAAAATCGTTGCACATGGTTTCGCACCGGCGACACATGATGCACTTGTCCATGTCGCGAATGATAGCGGGCGAGGTATCCTCGCGATAGGTGGATTGTTCTCCCTGGTAGTGAATTTTGCGGATGCCCAGCTGGTGGGCCATAGCCTGCAGATCGCAGTTGCCCGATTTGGCGCAGACAAGACAGTCGGTGGGATGGTCGCTCAGGATAAGCTCCATCACCGTTTTACGGGCATTGAGCACGCGCAGCGAATGGGTATTGATGACCATACCCTCGGTGCACTCGGTTGCACACGCCGGAGCTAAATTCCGTCTTCCGGCTACTTCTACCACACAAATGCGGCATCCCGCAGGTTTATGTTCAATATTCAGGTCTTCGAGGTGCATGTAACACAGTGTAGGTATGTGGATACCCACTTTCTGGGCAGCTTTCAGAATAGTAGTCCCTTTCTCTACCTGCACAGGCTTGTTGTCGATGGTGATATTTATGGTACTCATAGTGTTTTTTACTTAAGTTGTTATTGAACAAGAACAGCATTAAACTTACATTTTTCAACGCATGTACCACATTTGATACAAATGAGCTGATCGATTACGTGGGGTTTTTTTCTTTCGCCACTGATTGCATTGACAGGGCATGCTCGGGCACAGGCTGTACAACCTACGCATTGTTCGGGATCGATGGTGTAGTGAACCAGCGCCTTGCATTGTCCTGCCGGGCAACGATGATCGCGGACATGGGCAAGATATTCATCGTAAAAATGTTCGAGGGTCGAAAGTACTGGATTGGGCGACGAACCTCCCAGCATACACAACGAGGTATCCTTGATTACCTGTCCCAGATTGCGCAGCAGGGTCAGGTCTTCTTCGGTGGCTTTGCCTTCGGTAATTTTTTCGAGGATCTCGTTGAGCCGTTTGTTGCCTATGCGGCAGGGTGCACATTTGCCACACGATTCTTCAACGGTAAAGTCGAGGTAAAATTTGGCCATAGCCACCATACAGTCGCTTTCGTCCATGACAATCATTCCGCCCGATCCCATCATCGATCCGGCCTCGGTAAGGCTATCGTAGTCGATAGGGGTATCGAGGTGTTTCTCGGTAAGGAAGCCACCGGAAGGCCCGCCAATTTGTACGGCCTTAAATTTTTTATTGTTCTTGATGCCGCCTCCGATGTCGTAGATTACGGTACGAAGTTTAGTGCCCATGGGTACTTCGATGAGTCCCACGTTATTGATTTTGCCGGCAAGGGCAAAAACTTTTGTACCCTTAGATTTTTCGGTACCGATAGCGGCAAACCATTCGGCACCGTTGAGGATAATGGCAGGTACGTTGGCAAAGGTTTCTACGTTATTAACGTTGGTGGGTTTGCCCTTGTATCCTTTTTCGGCAGGGAAAGGGGGTTTAAAGGTGGGTTCGCCACGGTTTCCTTCCATGGAGTGGATTAGGGCAGTTTCTTCACCGCAAACAAAAGCGCCTGCACCGTAGCGGAGATTGATATCAAAGTTAAATCCGGTTCCCATGATGTTATTGCCCAGTAGTCCATATTCGCGGGCCTGCTTAATGGCGATTTTAAGGCGTTCGATGGCCAGGGGATACTCGGCACGGATATAAATGAGTCCCTGTGATGCACCAATACAGTATCCGCATATAGCCATAGCCTCGAGTACCGAATGTGGGTCGCCTTCAAGGATCGAACGGTCCATGAAAGCACCAGGGTCACCTTCGTCGGCATTACATACCACATATTTTTCGTCGCCGGGGACTTTGCTGGCTATTTCCCATTTAAGCCCTGTCGGGAAACCTGCGCCACCACGACCACGTAAACCCGAACGTTTGATGATATCGATGACCTCCTGAGGTTTCATTTGGGTAAGCACTTTTCCCAGTGCCTGATATGCATTGCGGGCAATAGCTTCATCGATGTTCTCGGGGTCGATAAATCCACAATTTCGTAAAGCTATACGGTATTGTTGCTGGTAAAAATCCATCTTGCGCGACTCGGTAATCTTCTGGCCGGTGATGGGGTCGTTATACAGCAGATGTTCAACCGTACGGCCTTTAATAATATGCTCTTCAACAATGGTTTTGGCATCGGCAGGTTTTACGCCTACATAAAAAATATTATCGGGCATGACTTTTACAATGGGGCCTTTCTCGCAGAATCCAAAACATCCGCTCATGACTACCTGAACCTCATCGCTAAGTCCGTGTTGTGTCAGTTCCGAACGTAAATAATGTGCAATCATATCGCTCTCGGAAGATTTGCAGCCTGTTCCTCCGCATACCAATATGTGTATCTTATAGTTTGCCATAACTGTTTCCTCCTTGCTTAACTCGGTTTTTTAAAAGTTTGTGGAATAATTCCGTCAACCAGTTCGCCGGCCTTGATATATTTTTCAATAATCTCGTCGGCTTTTTCCTTGTTTACATAACCAAAAACAACAGGTTCTTTTCCGGGCAATGTTACTTCGATTGTGGGTTCGGCGTAGCAATAGCCCATGCATCCTGTCTGGGTAACAACTGCAGCTACATTGCGCTTGGGTAGTTCATCGATGAAATAATCCATAACCTCTTTAGCTCCTGAGGCAATTCCACAGGTAGCCATTGCTACCTTCACCTGAATGAGTTGATCAGGATGTTCTCCTTTTTCCCGAAGATCGATTCGGGTACGTAATTCATCCCTGAGCCTGATCAGATCGTCTAAGGTTTTAACTTTTGTCATATTCCTCGTATTTATTTATTGTGGTACATTTTGATGAATAAGCCAGTTCATATTTTCGGATAAAAACTGAAAGATATATTGACGCAATTCCTTCTGGGATAGCGGGAGATCTTTGAAAATTCCGAGTATTTGTTTTGATTCGCAAGAGAAAGAAAACACGCCGTTGCGCACGCATAAGGAAAAATTTATTTCGGGATTTACCACAAAAAGTGTGCTCATAATATCGGCCAGGTCGCCTATTGGGGGGCAATCAATATGTGCCAGATGAAAACAAAAGGATACGGTAGTTCCTTTATTGAGTTCAGAAGTTATGAGAAGAAAGCCTCCTGTTTGTTCAGCTTGTTGCTTTAGCAGGGGCAGACCCATTCCTACTTTTCGGGTAGTTCGCGAAGTATAGAAAGGGTCGAGGGCATTGTTGATGGTCTGTTCGGACATACCTTTCCCATTGTCAGTTACGGTAATGCGCAACTGACGGGTGATGCTGTCTTTTTCGATTTCTACAGCAATGTGCGAACTTTGGGCTTCAATCGAATTTTGTATAATATCGAGCAAATGGAGTGCAATGTTTTCCATAAAGTTTTATTCTGTTATTACCATGCGTTCAAATTTTTTTCGTAGAGCCATTTTTATTTCGTTAAAGTTGATTTTTTCAATCATAAAAAGGGAAGTATGCCGACCGATGCTATCGAGGGTGTGGGCATCGGAATTTTTAATTATTGAAAAATGTGCCACGTGTCCGTTTTCGCGGAGGAACTGCACCAACGGGGTTTGGTTATAAATTTCGAGGGCGTCGGCCTTGATATTTTCGGGTACATATCCCAGTTGTGACAGTAAACTGAACTTAATTCGGTCAACATGCGCGGGGATGAATATTCCTCCGAGTGAATGTACTGTCTCTTCAATTTCTTCGTAACCGACTTTCAGGGGCGTTCCCAGATAATAATCAATCTGTTCCAGAACGTTGTTTTTGGTGTCGAGTACTGCCTGTAAGCCGTGCAGGGCGGGATTGAACTTTATCTTAGAGATATTCCGGTCGATATAGTCCTGAAAGTTTTGCAGATTTTCAAGGCTATCGAAGTAGGTAAGGCAGTGAATTTCTTCTTTACTGGTTACCTCGGCTCCCATAAGGGTAAAAATGCCATATTCATCGGCAATTTTTTTTACCGTTGGGCATTGCAGGGTTGAATTATGATCGGTGATACCGATAATTCTCAGACCGCTTGCAAAAGCTTTCTGGACGATAGCCACCGGACTCATGTCGACGTTGGCACAGGGCGACAGGACAGTGTGGATATGCAAATCGGCTCTAATTCGTTGCACAGCTGAATGAATGCTTTAAGAGGTTTGTTTTGGTAATTTAAATTTACAAAAAAATATAATACCCGCTTTCGGGCAGATAAAAAATTATTGTCGCAAGAGGGTATAAATTTTACCGGCCACCTCAAAAGTGTTTTCAGCTGTCGAGAGCAGAGGGATATTTTCTGCTTCACAATATCGAATGCAGTCGGGTTCTGGGGTTACTCCCCGGGTTACCACAATAGCAGCCAGATCGCGCAGCGAAGCTACTGCAGCAACATTTTTATGTGCCTGAATAGTAATGAGTACATTACCTTCGGCAGCATTACCCATTACGTCGCTGAGCATGTCCGAAACGTAAGCGCCGGTAATACTCCTGCCCAGATTGTTACTACCCGCCAGTACTTTTAGCCCAAGGGCTTTAGCAAGTTCCTCAACTGTCATAATCTTCTCCCTCTTTAAAAAAATCAGGGTCGGGCCATTTTTTGCCCCAGATATTTTCATTAATTTTCAAAGAACGCTCGTAAGGTATTCTGCCATTTTCGGCCAAGCTCATATGAACGAAATAGCAGTCGGAGATGCTGGCCTGATGGTTGACAACATCTTCGGCCAACGCTCGGCATGTGGGGGCACCGCAAACACCACAGTCGATGCCCGGTAGCATTTTTGCTAGGTTTTCGAGATGTTGCAATTTTTGATATGCTTTTCGTGGATCGGGGTCGAGCTGTTGCATACCCCTTGGTTCTATTGGTTCGATATAAGCATGCTGTTTGAGATAGTTGCTGTAAGGTTGGAGTTTCTGAGATTTTGTAGAATCCGGAAGTTTTTTTGCCATTGTTTGCATTCGGTCTACTACCCAGAAGCGATTGGCTACCGTAAGGATTCCACCCGGGCAACTTTCGTCGCATGCTCTGAGCTCAAGGAAGTCGAAGCCTGTAATTTTTTCGTCTTCCACTTGTTCGAGAAAGGCAATGACACTGCTCATTCCATCAATGGCTGCCCCGCCAAAGGGCATGTTGTTTTTTTCGCCGCCCGTATGGGTCCATTTGACTTCTATTGCCGATAAATCTAATGTTTTTTCGTCGGGCGCTGTTGTCCATACATCGGGGGTGTTGAGTATTTTTCGTACACGGTTGTAAAAAAGGTTCAGATTGAGTACTCCGTCAATAGCCGATTTTTCTTCGCCGACCGGACTTTTGATAGCGGCAATTTTAGCTGCACATGGGGTTATGTAGAAAATACCTATTTCGTTACTTTGGCAGCTGTAGGTATCGGTAAATGTTTTGCGCAGATATATGGCTGTAAGGTCGAGCGGTTGGCGCAAAGGGATGAGGTTAGGGGTGAGTGAAGGAAACCGTACCTGTATGAGGCGCACAATGGCCGGACAAAAGCAGGATATCAGTGGCCGAACATCGGGATGCGAATGTATGTATTCGATCATCAGTTCATTGAGCAGGCCGGTGCTGTATTCACCGGGGAAAACAGCATCGAATCCCAGCATTTTAATTGCCCGTCGGATGGTGTCGAAGTCGTAGCGGCTGTCGAATTGTCCCCAGAAAACCATGGGTACAATGGCTATCTTAAAGCGAAAACGGAGCAGATCGTTGAAATCATCCTGTTCGACATAGATAGCACCAGAAGGGCAAACGGAGTAGCACTGTCCGCAATCGACGCAGCGTGCAGGATCGATAACGGCCTTTCCCTGCCGGATACGTATGGCCTCGGTGGGGCAGTTGCGCATGCAGTGCGAACAGGCCGTGCATATGTCGGTATCGACCTTTAGAGCGTGATGAAAGGGTGATATGTTGGGATGGTTGTTCATGACAATTTATTGCATATCCATACGTCGGTGCCTTGGCCTACTACACTTTCTATCTTAAATACATCGGCGTTTTTCTTGATATTGGGCAGGCCCATACCTGCTCCAAATCCCATTTCACGTACTTTTTCGCTTGCGGTAGAATAGCCTTCGGTCATGGCCAGTTCAATATCAGCAATGCCCGGTCCCTCGTCGACCACGCGGACACATATTTCCTCGGGTTGAATATCTACCACTACCTTTCCCCGATAGGCATGTGCCACGACATTTACTTCGGCCTCGTAGATGGCTACCACCACCCTGCGAATGATAGCCGGGTCGATGCCCATTTTCCGAAGTATGTTTTTTACGCTGCTCGAGGCAGCACCGGCATTGGCAAAATCTCCGCCTTCGGTGTTAAATTCCAGATGCATCGTCAATATACCGGTTTAAGACCATTGCTGTATAATATGCCACAAGCCTTAAACATGGATCCCGAATAGGTCATAAGTACAATTCCGCACCGCTGGGCCATTTTAATCATCTCGTCCGAAGCCTGTTTGTTACGTACCAGAATTATAGCCCTGATATCGAGTATCTCGGCTGTGCGTAGTACCTGTATGTTCGATAATCCTGTAATCAACAGCGTATTGTGTACCGGGATGGTAAGCACATCGCTCAGCAGGTCGCTGGCAAATCCATTTTCTACCTCTGTCGATAGTAAATCCTTGTTACACAATACACTGGTATGTAATAATTCCGATATTTCCGACAGCTTCATCTGTTATTGATTCCGATGGTGCAAAGGTACAACCTTGTTGTTATTTTTTTAACAATAATTTTTTATTTCTGTAAAAGTTATAATGAGTCTAAATAAAGGCTGGTAAAAATTTATAAGGTAATCCGGTGTATGAATATATCGCAACTTTTGGGCTATACCGGTCGGTGCCTGCCTGCTTAAAGTTGGATCTTACTATGGGGCAAAATCATTGGATATTTTCAGGTGGGTACGACCCGATTATTTCTCAAGAGTCATGATTTTTTCTTGACTTAGGCGCTTAAGAGAGGGATATTAATTATTGCAAATGAGTATTTTAGTAAAATGCAACCCGCAAATATCCCTTTCTCTGAGTTCTCCGTAGTGAATTTTTTTTGTACCACAGAGGGCAGAAAAGTTTTTTGTTTTTCTCCGTGTATCTCTCAGGGGTTAATATATTTTACTACAGAGGAGATGAACGAAATGAAATAGCCAGATGTCATGTTAGGTTGTATTTGCCAAGTGCCTAATTCAATTTTTTTTAAAATTAAATCGGGATAATCTGATTTTTTTAAAAAAAAAATTAATTAAATTTGTATTACTTATCCCATTTTTTATAGCAATTTAAGTTTAATGACTAAATAGATTCTAAATAACAGTTTGAATTTTTGTTTGACAAGCAATCAAAATGTATCGGGAGAGGGGTATCGGTGTATTTGTGAGGGGGTGAAGATTACTGATGAAGATATGGTATTAACCGCAAAGAACGCAAAGATATACGCAGAGGGCGCAAACGAATTTTTCTTTGCGGTCTTTGCGCTATTCCTCGGCGTCATCAGCGGTTTTTAGACCATAAATTAAATTTATTTTCGGAAAAAACGACCCTGTTGACGCTGTAAACACAACAAACGAATTAAAATTATAGTCAACATGCGAGTTCCATCCGGCCGAAGAGTTAATAAAAGAAGGTAAATATAACCAAATGGAAGTTAGTAACTTATAAAATATATTCGTATGAAGACTTTTAAAATCAAGCTACAGTTGTCGGTTTTATTATTATCGACAGTGTTAGCTATGGCAAATCTGCCAAAAATATATGCTCAGAAGGGGCTATCTTGTTCCGACCCGGTGGTAGTTGGTGCCGATACACTTATCAGTGGAAAAGGGTGGTATAAATATATCCTTGCGGGGACTTCCACAGAGCGGGAGGTCATAATCCAATCAGATATGAATTCGCTCTCTTTTTATAGCAGATGTGCTATCCCCTGGCCGCAAGTAAGCATCAAGTATGGTGACGATGGTAATACGTTGTACACGTTGCAGGGTAAGGGGGGCGATACCCTTTACATCAAAAACGACGCTGACGGGAATAGTTATAATTATAAAATCACCGATATTGCAGTGATTGCTCAGCAGGCAGGGGCAACACCTGCTTCGGCGGCAAGGTTATATTTGGGGAAAAACAGCTTTGCTACCGGTAGCTATGCTGAAGTATGGGGAAAATATGTTTTCCCCGAAGACGGATCTGTAAG
>Ga0123519_10003787_pt1 | contig 24870 bp, 20 predicted proteins | sample YelNatPaOPRAMG02_FD_87396 | JGI IMG/M metagenome (GOLD analysis project Ga0123519, IMG submission 87396) | Hot spring microbial communities from Yellowstone National Park - Yellowstone National Park OP-RAMG-02 (version 2) | ecosystem: Environmental > Aquatic > Thermal springs > Hot (42-90C) ...
AGTTCTAACCAAAGGAGGTATTTGATTCCTATGACAGCAACTGCAACTACTGCGCGGGCTCCCACGTTTCTTGACGAGGTGATCGCGCGCACACCCGGTGAGCCCCATCTAGAACGATGCATCCAGTGTGGCACGTGCGGTGGCTCATGCCCTTCCGGGCCGGACATGGAGCACACGCCGCGTGGCCTGTTTGCATTGATCAACGCCGGCCTGAGGGAACAGGTCTTGCGCAGCAATACCCCATGGTATTGTGTGTCGTGCTACTACTGCACGGTGCGGTGCCCTCAGCAAATCCATATCACGGACGTAATGTACTCTTTGAAGCGAATGGCCATTGATGAGGGATACTATACCGAGTCGACCGCGCGTGATGCGCCGGAGTTCTCCAAAACCTTTATTGACTTCGTAGAGAGCAATGGTCGCAGCTTTGAGCTCGGCTTGGCCACCGCCTATCATCTGCGCTACCGCCCACTCAATGCTGTGGGTATGGCACCGATGGCATTGGGGATGCTGCGTCGGGGGCGCATGGATCTCACACCGACGAAGATCAAAGGCATTAAACAGCTGCAGGCGATCCTCAATAAGGCCAAAGAATTGGGAGGTGCAAAATGAAGTACGGCTATTACCCCGGCTGTTCCCTGGAACGTAATGCAGCCGCCTATCATCAATCGGCCATGGCTGTGGCAGGACCGCTGGGGATCGATCTGATTGAGATTGACGATTGGAACTGCTGTGGTGCAACCGAGTATTTTTCGATCAACCTGTTGCCCGCCTATGCACTGGTGGCACGCAATCTGGCATTAGCGCAGCATCAAGGGGTCAGTGATCAACTGGTGGCTCCATGTAGTGCCTGTTTTCTGAATCTCACCAAAACCGATCGATATATGGCGGACTCGCCCAAATTGGCAGCAGATATCAATGAGGCATTGGCGGCTGGCGGATTGCATTACACTCCTGGCAGTGTGCGGGTGCGCCATCTGCTCGACATCATTGTGAATGATGTGGGCTACGATGTGGTGGCGGCCCGTGTGAGCAAACCGCTGATAGGGCTGCGCGTAGCCGCTTATTACGGTTGCCTGATCGTGCGCCCTGGCTACGGAGGGATGCTTGATGACCCAGAGCATCCCACGATTATGGATAAGCTGCTACGGGTGCTGGGTGCTGAGGTGGTGGATTTCCCTCTGCGAACCCAATGTTGCGGCGGTCATATGACCCAGATCAGCCAGGAAGTAGCCTACGAGATGATCCGTCGTCTGCTCAAGAATGCTGCCGACTACGAGGCGGATGTGATTGCGACGGCCTGCCCGATGTGCCAGCTCAACCTGGATGCCTATCAGGCCAACGTGAATCAGTTCTTCAAGACGGATTACATGATCCCTGTGCTGTACTTCACGCAACTGATGGGGCTGGCTTTTGGTGCTCCTCCGGACGAGTTGGGTATCGGCAAAGAATTTGTGGACGCACGTCCTGCCTTGTCTAAGATTGGGGTCGCGATGCCTTCCAGTGGAACACCTCGTAGGTCAGAAACGTCGAAAGAGGCACTTCCAATGCCGCGCTTGGAGGAGGAATGACCATGAGCGAGGAACGGGTCGGAGTATATATTTGTCATTGCGGTAGCAACATCGCAGGGACAGTCGCTGTGGAGGAGGTGTCGCAGTGGGCTGCCGGCCTGCCTAACGTGGTGGTATCCCGTGATTACAAGTTTATGTGCTCCAGCTTGGGACAGGAGCTGGTGGAGAAAGACATCAAAGAACTGGGCTTGACGCGCGTTGTGGTGGCGGCATGTTCTCCCCATATGCATGAACGTACGTTCCGTGCCACATGCGAACGAGCTGGGCTTAATCCCTTCCTGTTCGAGATGGCCAACATCCGTGAGCTCGATTCCTGGGCGACAGATGATCGCGTAGCTGCGACCCAAAAGGCCAAAGCGATGGTGAGTGCGGCGGTACGACGTGTTATCCATCATCAGCCCCTCCAGCTATTGCCGGTCAACATTAATCCCAACACGCTGATTGTTGGGGGAGGGATAGCGGGTATTACTGCGGCGCTGGAAATTGCCAATGCAGGGTACCACGTGTACCTGGTTGAGCGCGAGCCCTCGATTGGTGGACATATGGCTCAGCTGGACAAGACTTTTCCCACCTTGGACTGTTCGGCGTGTATCCTGACACCCAAGATGGTGGATGTGGCGCAGAACAAGAACATCACTTTGCTCAGCTGGAGTCAGGTGGAAGCCGTTGAGGGGTATGTGGGCAATTTCACCGTTACAGTGCGCAAGAAAGCACGCCACGTCAACGAAGAGAAGTGCACCGGCTGTGGCATCTGTATTGAAAAGTGCCCCAAGAGAGTGATAGACGAGGTCTTTGAGGCCGGGTTGGGTTATCGCAAGGCAATCTACCGCCCCTTCCCTCAGGCAGTTCCCAAGTACCCGGTTATCGATACCGCCAGCTGCATCTTCTTCCAGCGCGGCAAGTGTAAAGCATGTCAGATGTTTTGCCCTGCAGAGGCGATAGATTTTGAGCAGCAGGACCAGATTCTCAAGCTTGAGGTGGGCAACATCATTCTGGCGACCGGTTATGACACGTTTGATCCACGTCGCATTCCCCAGTATGGCTATGGTCGGTTGGCCAATGTGTTCACCAGTCTCGAGTTCGAGCGCATGGTTAATGCTGCCGGCCCGACGGGTGGGCGCATTGTGTTGCGAGATGGAGTGACAACGCCCAAGAGCGTGGCTATCATCCACTGTGTGGGCTCGCGCGACAAGAATTACAATGAGCATTGTTCGCGTGTCTGCTGTATGTACTCACTGAAGTTCTCACACCTTTTGCACGAACGGCTGCCGGATGCCCAGGTCTATGAGTTTTACATTGATATCCGTGCTACGGCCAAGCGTTATGAGGAGTTCTACCATCGCATTTTGGAGGAAGGCACTCGTTTCATCCGCGGTCGTGTGGCGGAAGTGACCGATGCGGCGCGTTTGCCCGGCGAGGAAGGCAAGCTGATCGTGCAGTATGAGGATACCCTGATTGGCAAGCAGCGTCGCCTGCCGGTGGATATGGTGATCTTGAGCGTCGGTATGGAGGCGCGCCGCGACTCGCGCGAACTCGCTCAAATCTTCGGCCTGGGTTGTGAGTACAACGGCTTTTTCATCGAGCGGCATCCCAAGCTCGACCCGGTCAATACCATGACTGAGGGCATCCAAATTGCCGGAGCATGTCAGGGCCCGATGGCCATCCCTGAAGCGGTGGCGCAAGGGGCTGCTGCAGCGGCGCGTGTACTGAGCTTGATCAGCCAGGGCACGGTGATGATGGAGCCGGTACGGGCGCACATTGACGCCGAAAAATGCTCTGGCTGTCGCATTTGCAACAACCTGTGTCCTTACAATGCGATTGTCTTCCATGAGGATCGCAAGGTCTCCGAAGTGATCACAGCGCTTTGTCAGGGATGTGGTGCCTGTGTGGCAGCTTGCCCGAGCGCGGCGATCACGGGAGCCCACTTCACGGACGAGCAGGTGATGGCGCAGATCGAAGGTATGTTGTGGGACGTGCAACCACAATTTGCTGTGACCTCTACGGAAACGAGGTGAGACAATGGACAACTCATACGAACCCATCATCGTTGGTTTTCTGTGCAACTGGTGTTCTTACCGTGCTGCCGATCTGGCCGGCACATCCCGTCTACACTATGCACCCAATATGCGTCCCATCCGCGTGATGTGCAGCGCACGGGTGGAACCCCAGTTCGTCTTGAAGGCGCTGCGTGAGGGTGCTGATGGCGTGCTGATCGCCGGCTGTCACCCGGGCGAATGCCACTACGTGGATGGTAACATCAAAACACTGCGGCGTTACGAATTGCTCAAGCGGATGTTGCGTCAGCTGGGCATAGAAGAGGAGCGTGTGCAGCTCGTTTGGGCAGCGGCTTCGGAGGGCAATGTGCTTGCCGATGCGGTGAACCGCATGACCGAACAGTTGCGTCGTCTGGGCCCTTTGCGCTGGCGTGAGACGGTTCTGGGTGAAGATGGTCGAACCGTAGAGCACGTTGATGACACAATGGCTAAGGAGGTATAAGGGATATGGCGGCCAAGGAGAAGCCAAAATTTGCCATGTACTGGGCCGCTTCCTGCGGTGGCTGCGAGATTTCTACGCTCAACATGGGTGACAAAATACTGGAGGTGGACAAGGCATTTGACGTTGCCTTCTGGCCGTGTGTGGCCGATTTCAAGGTGAAGGATGTCGAGGGATATCCGGATGGCTACATCGACTTGTGCCTCTTCAATGGAGCTATCCGCAATTCCGAGAACGAGGAAATGGCCCATCTGCTGCGGAAGAAGTCAAAAGTGTTGGTCGCGTTTGGTTCATGTGCCAGTGAAGGGTGCATACCTGCTCTGTCCAACTTGACCACAGCAGAAGCTACATTGCGTACAGTGTATCTGGATAACCCTTCGACGGATAACCCAAAGAAGGTATTGCCACAGCCGTTCACGAAGGTGCCCGAAGGCACCATTCAAATACCTGTCTTCTACGAGCGTGTGAAATCGCTTGATCAAGTGGTGCCAGTGGATTATGTGATGCCGGGTTGCCCACCCGAGTCGCACCAAATAGCCGCTGTGATGGATGCCGTGATCACAAGCGTTCTGTTGCCGCCACCCGGCAGGACGATCATCGGTGCGGGGAGCGTGGCGGTTTGTGAGGAATGTCCTCGCCAGAAGAACGTAAAGCGGATCAAGCGCTTCTACCGTTCTCATGAGATCACTCCAGACCCCGAAATCTGCTTGCTGGAGCAGGGTATCCTGTGTATGGGCATCGCGACGCGGGCTGGCTGCGGAGCGCTGTGTCCTAGGGTGAATATGCGCTGTGAGGGATGTTACGGGCCGTTGGACGGCATAGAGGATCAGGGGGCCAATATGATCGCGGCGATTGCCTCAGTGATTGAAGAGGGTTCTGGTCCGCTGGCTGGAATCGATGAAGCGGATCTACAGCGTCGCATTGGTGAAGTGATGGACACCCTCGTCGATCCAGCAGGTACCTTCTACCGCTTCAACATGGCCCGCTCATTGCTGATGCGCGCTCGCCCTACAGGGCATGGAGTTGAGAAAGGAGTAGCCTAGATGAAGCAGATCACGATAGATCCAGTCACGCGGCTGGAAGGGCACGGTAAAATCGAGATCTTCCTAAATGATAAGGGCAAGGTAGCAAATACCTACTTTGTCATTCCAGAGCTGCGTGGTTTCGAGCGATTCTGCGTGGGAAGACCGGCGGAGGAAATGCCCCGCATTACCAACCGCATTTGTGGCGTATGCCCTGAAGCCCATCATATGGCTGCGACCAAGGCATTAGATGCGCTCTATCACGTGGAACCCACGCCAGCAGCCAAGAAGATCCGTGAGATGTTCTACTCGGCGTTCTACGTGGCGGATCACACGACACACTTCTATGCGCTGGGGGGACCCGACTTCGTGGTCGGTCCAGATGCTCCGCCGGCTGAGCGTAACATCTTGGGTGTAGTGCACAAAGTCGGATTAGAAATCGGGAAGCAGGTCATCGATGCGCGTATCCGCAACCATCATGTGATCCGGACGATTGGAGGACGCGGTGTTCATCCGGTAGCCGGTTTGCCCGGTGGCTGGAGCAAAGCGATCACCAAGGAAGAGCGCGAGGAGCTCGAGCAGATTGCCCGGCAGAATGTCGAGTTCGGCCTGTTCAGCCTTAAGGTTTTCGAAGACATCGTGCTCGGCAATCAAGAGTACGTGGACTTGATCACTTCCGATGCCTACACCCATCGCACCTACTACATGGGCACCGTAGATGCCAACAATCGTGTCAATTTCTACGATGGCATGGTGCGGGTGGTGGACCCGGATGGGAAAGAGTTTGTCAAGTATCATCCCAAGGACTATCTCCAACACATCGCGGAGCACACCGAACCTTGGACCTACCTCAAGTTCCCCTTCCTCAAGGGAGTTGGCTGGAAGGGCTTTGTGGATGGAGCAGACAGCGGTGTCTATGTGGCTACGCCGTTGTCTCGGCTAAATGCTGCCGATGGCATGGCAACACCACGGGCACAAGAAGCTTTCGAGAAAATGTACGAGACATTGGGCAGCAAGAAAGTCAACGGACGTTACGAGCCGGTGCATTTCCGGCTGGCGACTCACTGGGCACGCTTGATTGAACTTCTGTATGCTGCCGAGCGCATGCTGGAGCTGATAAGCGATCCCGAGATCACTGATCCCAACACGCGCGCACCCATAACAGCCACACCGGACGAAGGGGTAGGTTGTGTCGAGGCTCCTCGTGGTACGCTGACACATCACTATTGGACGGATGAGCGGGGTATCTTGACGAAGGTGAACCTCATTGTGGGCACCACGAACAACTATGCACCTATCGCAATGTCGGTTAAGAAAGCAGCGCAATCCCTTATCAAGGAGGGCACGGTGATCACGGATGGCCTGCTCAATCGCATTGAGATGGCTTTCCGGGCCTATGACCCATGCATTGGCTGCGCAACGCATACATTGCCTGGTCAAATGCCCTTGGAAGTAACCATTTACGCGGCGGACGGCAGTATAATTGAGCGCTTGAGACGGTGATGAAAACCTTGGTCCTGGGGTTGGGTAATCCCATCTTGAGCGATGATGGCGTGGGAGTTCGGGTGGCAGAGGCAGTGCGTGCGTCTCTGCCACCCGGCGCACCGGTTGACGTGTGCGAGCTCAGTGTGGGTGGGCTGCGGCTTATGGAACATATGCTCGGTTATGAACGGGTTATCCTCATCGATGCGATGCAGCCTGGTCGCGGAGAGCCCGGCACCTTCCGTCGCCTGTCCTACACCGAGCTGACCTGCCTTTGTCCGACTCAGCACGTTACGTGCATACACGATACCAGTTTGGTAACAGCGCTGGAGATGGCACGACGCATGGAACTTCCAGTGCCGCGTGAAATTATCGTCTATGCAATCGGGGTACAAGACGTTGAGAATTTCGGCGAGGAGCTTACCCCCGCCGTAGCATGTGCACTTCCAGCTGTATTGGACGCCGTGTTGCAGGAGCTCAGCATCTCTGCCCAAAAGGAGGAGTCTCATGGTCTCACCTGAATTGCTACGTCGCTATCCTTTCTTCAGCGGTCTGGATGAGGAGCGTTTAGTTTTTCTGGCTAAAGCGACGCAGGAAGGTTCAGTAGCGGCAGGCGAATATTTCTTTCGTGATGGGGATACGCTTAATAATCTGTATATATTGATGGATGGTGAGGTGGCCATCACAGCCACTCTGCCCACCAAAGGACGGGAAATCGTGCTCAGCACCATCAGTCCGGGTGAGGTGTTTGCATGGTCCGCTTTGGTGCCACCTTATCAAGCCACTTCTGCTGCCAAGGCGACGTCTCCATGTCGCGTGATCGCGCTCGACTGTGCGCCGTTGCGTGCGCGTTTTGATGAGGATTGCGCACTGGGCTACGTGATGATGACACGACTGGCACAAGTGATGCGTGATCGCATCCGAGCGATGCGTATGGAGACGATCGCCTGCTTGGCAGATTGAGCGAATAGCCCACTTTGTGATGCAATCGCTTTGTGCGTAATCCGAGCTGGGCTACCGCGCGGTGGGCATCTCTGCCGCGAGGGGTCTCTTGGCCTGCTCTAGCGCGCGACGCAGCCACTGACCGGTGTAGCTTTCCGGTACGTTGGCCACTTCTTCAGGTGTTCCGGTGGCCACGACACAACCACCCCGGTCACCACCTTCTGGTCCCAGGTCGATGATCCAGTCAGCACATTTAATCACGTCCAGATTGTGCTCGATAACGATGACAGTGTTTCCGTTGCTCACCAGGCGCATTAACACAGATAGCAACTTTTCAATGTCGGCGAAATGCAACCCTGTTGTGGGCTCGTCGAGGATATAGAGTGTACGGCCTGTGGATCGACGGCTCAGCTCGCGACTTAGTTTGACGCGTTGCGCTTCGCCACCGGAAAGGGTGGTCGCCGGCTGGCCCAGGCGGATGTAGCCTAGACCGACGTCGTACAACGTCTGCAATTTGTTGCGAATAACCGGGATGTTGGCGAAGAATTCGAGCGCCTCTTCGACCGTCATGTCAAGCACTTCGGCGATGTTTTTGCCCTTATAACGAATTTGCAGTGTTTCGCGGTTGTAGCGCAGACCGTGGCATACTTCGCAGGGGACATACACGTCGGGCAAGAACTGCATCTCAATGCGAATGATCCCATCTCCCTGGCACGCTTCACACCGCCCACCGCGCACGTTGAAACTGAAACGTCCTGGGCCGTAGCCGCGCATTTTGGCCTCAGGCAATGACGCGAAGAGATCGCGGATCGGTGTGAAGACGTTGGTGTAAGTAGCCGGATTACTGCGTGGCGTGCGCCCGATCGGGGACTGGTCGATATCAATCACCTTGTCGATCGCGTCCAATCCCTCGATACCATCATGAGCGCCTGGTCGTTCCTTGGCTTGGTAGAAGTGTTGTGCCAGGCGCTTGTAAAGCACCTCGATCACCAGGGTGCTCTTGCCGCTGCCGCTGACGCCGGTCACGCAAATGAACTTGCCGAGCGGGAAAGCAACATCGATGTTCTTCAGATTGTTCTCGCGTGCGCCGCGGACGATGAGATAGTGGCCATTGCCTGGCTGGCGCTTGGCCGGCACCGGGATGCGCCGTTCGCCGCGCAAGTATTGCGCAGTAAGTGACTCGCGGCACTGGAGGAACTCTGGCAATGGTGCCGAGCATACCACATAGCCTCCATGTTCACCGGCACCGGGTCCCATATCAAGCACCCAGTCTGCATTGCGAATGGTCTCTTCATCGTGTTCGACCACCAGCACGGTGTTGCCCAGGTCACGCAGCTGCTTCAGCGTCGCCAGCAGGCGTGCGTTATCGCGCTGATGAAGACCGACGGATGGTTCGTCCAACACATATAGACAGCCCATCAGCTGGGAGCCGATTTGCGTGGCCAGGCGAATGCGCTGGGCTTCGCCCCCGGAAAGCGTGCCGGTAGCGCGGTCCAGCGTCAGGTAATCGAGTCCCACACTCACCATGAAATTAAGACGGTTGTAGATTTCCTTGAGCACTTGATGAGCGATTGCTTGCTGGCGCTCCGTGAGCGGTGAGAGACGTCCCTCGCCACGCAGCCAGCGCACCCATTCCAGCGCTTCCGCGACTGACATCGCTGTCACCTGATCGATCGAGAGACCGGTGACGGTCACCGCTAACGCCTCAGGACGCAGCCGTTTACCCTTACACACAGGGCATGGGCGTGCCGACATGTAACTCTCAATCTCGCTGCGCACATACTCACTGGTGCTTTCCTTGTAACGACGCTGCAAGTTGGGAATAACGCCCTCGAAGCTCGTTTCATATATGCGTTCCATTCCATTCTGATTGTACCAGCGCAACCGAATGCGTTCGCCGGGTTTGCCACCGTATAGAATGATATCGCGTTGTCGAGGCGAAAGATCCTTCACCGGTACGTCTGTGGGAATACCATAGTGCTTGGCAACCGCGCGCAGCAGTTGCTGGTAGTAGCCGTCGTACACTGCGCCGTGCTCACGACGCGCCCATGGCAGCACAGCACCTTGGTCAAGCGATAGCTGGGGGTTGGCAAAGACAAGGTCGGGGTCGATTTCCAACTTGACCCCCAGGCCACTGCATGCCGGACATGCGCCGTGAGGGCTGTTGAAGCTAAAAGTACGAGGTTCAATCTCCGGCAAATTGATGCCGCAGTAGACGCATGCGAATCGCTCGCTGAAGAGCTGATCAATGGGATGCTCTGGGTCTGTCACATCCGTGGCGATGAGCACACCGTTGCCCAACTTGAGCGCAGTTTCCACCGAGTCGGTGAGACGCGCCACATCGGTGGCGTCACCCCCATCATCTCCGTGGCGGATGACTAAACGGTCCACAATTGCTTCGATGGTGTGCGCCTTGTAACGTTCCAGTTCGATTTCCTCGTCCACGTCGCGCACCTGGCCATCCACGCGCACGCGCACGTAGCCGCGCTTGCGGATATCCTCAAAGATGGCCTTGTGTTCGCCTTTACGATCTTTGATCAACGGGGCGAGAATCATCAAACGCGTGCCGGACGGCTTGGCCAGCAGAGCATCTACAATCTGTTGTGCTGATTGCTGATTGACCTCGCGGCCGCACTGGGGACAGTGCGGCTGGCCGATGCGTGCATAGAGCAGGCGCAGATAATCATATACTTCGGTGGTGGTACCCACTGTGGAACGCGGGTTCTGGCTGGCACCGCGCTGATCAATCGAGATGGCTGGACTGAGTCCCTCGATCTGATCCACATCGGGCTTGTCCATTTGACCGAGGAATTGACGTGCATACGAGGAGAGTGATTCCACGTAACGGCGTTGCCCCTCGGCATAGATAGTGTCAAAAGCTAAACTCGACTTGCCGCTGCCCGACAGGCCGGTGATCACAATCAGCCGGTCGCGTGGCAATTCGACAGTGATATTTTTCAGGTTATGGGCGCGTGCCCCACGTACGATCAGCTTCTTCTCTTCCATGGCCGCCTATCCGCCACTCTCACACCGCGTAACCCAGCTGGATACTATGCGACCTTCTCTCCGAATTCAGCCCCAGCTAATACTCTAAACATCTTGTTAGAGTTTGACCTTTTATACTAGCACGAAAAAGCATATGTACGCAAAAAGTTTCTTCGATTATGAGAACGCTTCTCGCACGTGGCGAGAGCTTCGAGCGGAGAACGGGGTTGCAGTGCGAGGGCACACAAGGTACAATGCGTGGTAAGAAGACGATCGCCAACTCGGGAGAAATGCCTCATCATGGTGTGCATAGATGCCCATGTGCATTACATGCCCCCATTGACGTCGGAAGAGCTAGATGCATTATGCCACCAGGAACCCTACTGGGGATTGTTACTTCGACCCCCTTCAGGTGTCCGCTCCCTACAGGGTTGGGTGTCCGCTGAGCGTATGCTGCAAGACATGGACGCTGCTGAGATCGATTACGTGGTGGTTCAAAGTCAGTACCGGCGTACTCACGAGGCATGTGTGGAACACAACAACCAGCTACTAACGCTGGTGCGTCGCTGGCCACAGCGAGTGATCGGTTTTGCTGTTTTGCAGCCAATGGTAGGTGCTCAAGCTCTCGACGAGTTGCGACGTTGCCTGGATAACGGTATCCGTGGTGTAGGCGAGCTGAATCCATACGCCCAGGGGTTTGCGATCAATCATCCTGATTTCCTGCGCTTGGTGGAAACGTGCATTGCATATGATGTACCTCTGAGCTTGCATGTGAGCGAGGAGGTAGGCCGCTACTATCTGGGTAAGAGCACGACGCCATTGCGCCATTATTACTGGCTGGCATGCCGCTATCCTGAGCTGAAACTGATCCTGGCACATTGGGGCGGCGGCCTGTTCTTCTATGAGCTGATGCCCGGCGTGCGTAAGGCATTGCGCAATGTCTGGTACGATACCGCCGCCTCCCCGTTGTTATACCCCACTGGTGAGATCTTTGAGGTGGCACTGCGTTGTGTTGACCATCATAAGCTGTTGTTTGGCTCCGATTACCCTCTGATCCTTTTCCCGCGCCGGCAAATGGAACCTGATCTGCACTCGTTTCGCGAGCAAGTGAAGCAGCTGCCATTGCCTGCTGAAATTCGCGCAGCTGTATTGGGAGGCAATGCTGCACACCTGCTAAAACTGGATGTGGTCTCTGAGAGCACCATGCCTGCACCTGGGGAGAGCAACGCCAGAGCAGAACAACCGGCTGTGCAACCCACAACTGTTGAAGCGCCAGTGCATGGCTTTATGGCGGTGGCGATGGTGGCAGAGCATTGGCCACAGACACGCGCAGTGTTCGAGCGATATGGTATCCCTTGGCGGGATAGCCCGGTGCCTTTCTGGGAACCGATTGTGCAGGCAGCAGCAGCGCGTGGTTATGGTCCAACCGAGCAACGGCGATTGTTGGACGAGCTGAACGCCGCAATCACATGAACGCCCTTGGTTCGAAAGGTTTCACGTTTTGGAAGAAGTGAAGGGATGCCGTACACAGATGGAACAATTGGCGATGTTGGGCGGGAAGCCTGTGCGCACGGCACCTTGGCCACGCTGGCCCGTTTTCGATGAACGCGAGGAGCGCGCTGTGTTAGAAGTGTTGCGCTCCGGTCATTGGTGGCGCCATTCCTATGGTCAGGGGGTAGAGCTGGCAGAGAGCGAAGAGCAGCCCCAAAGTATGGTGGCGCGCTTCCAACGTGCCTTTGCCCGTGCACACGATTGTCGTTATGGCATCTGTGCTGCCAATGGGACGGTCACATTGGAAATCGCGCTGCGCGCCGTGGGGGTCAAACCGGGCGATGAGGTGATCGTACCTGCATATACTCTGAGGAAAGTGTTTGACCATCCTCTTGCTCTGCGGTATAGTGGCAAACATGGAGTAGGGAAGGCATAGATAGTATGCAACTGCGCGTACGATCCGGTTTGTCCCTGCGGGGAACTGCTACTGCACCAGGTGATAAATCCATCTCACATCGCGCTCTGTTGTTGGCTGCCATTGCACAGGACAAGAGCGAGGTGTACGGCTGGCTGCCGGCAGCAGATTGCCAAGCTACCCTACGCGCCGTGCGCGCTATGGGTGTTCCGGTCGAACATCGTGCACCTGATAGCCTGATCATCCATGGGCGTGGACTGCGCGGATTGCGTCCGCCAGGTTCTCAGACCGTGTTGGATTGTCAGGGCTCTGGTACCACGATGCGCCTGCTGGCAGGCATTTTGGCGGGTTATCCGGCGACGAGTGTGCTGGATGGCCATGCCGGTTTGCGGCGTCGGCCGATGGAACGTGTTGCAATACCGCTGCGGTTGATGGGGGCCCAGGTAGAGACCACGAATGGTTGTCCTCCCATCACCATTCGTGGGGGGACGCTACGCGCTATTGAGTACACGATGCCGGTTGCCAGCGCGCAAGTCAAAAGTGCCATTTTGCTGGCCGGCCTGTATGCTGAGGGCGAGACGGTTATACTTCAGCCGGGGCCGGCGCGTGACCACACCGAACGTATGTTGCGAGCTCAAGGTGTGCATATCCTGCAGTCTGATAACACGGTTCGCTTGAGACCGAGTGAGCGGCCACTCGCGCCATTGCGGTTAACCGTGCCAGCCGATTTTTCCTCTGCCGCCTTTATGTTGGTCGCTGCCCTTCTGGTGCCTGATTCGGAAGTCCTCTTAGACCATACCAATGTCAATCCGACGCGTACCGGGCTTTTGGATGTATTGCAGGCGATGGGTGCACATATCCAGGTTGGTGAGATGAAGGAGCAGGGCGGTGAACCGGTTGCCGATCTGCTCGTGCGTTCGGCGACATTACAGGCTGGCCAAGTGGCAGGTGAGCTGGTGGTACGCATGATCGACGAATTTCCCATCTTTGCAGTAGCGGCCACGCAGGCGTCTGGCAGCACGATTGTGCGCGATGCCCAGGAATTGCGCGTCAAAGAAAGCGATCGCATCGCCGCTGTAGCGACAGAATTACGCAAGATGGGCGCACATATACAGGAACGGCCTGACGGCTTTATCGTGGAGGGGCCGGTAACCCTGCAGGGAGCCTACGTGGATAGCCATGGAGATCATCGTTTGGCGATGGCTCTGGTAGTAGCGGGCCTGATCGCACGCGGGGAGACGGTGGTGCATGGTTGTGAGGTGATTGGCGACAGTTTTCCGGGTTTTGTGCCAATAATGCGCCAGCTGGGTGCGAATATCGAGGAAGTTTGAGGAAAAATTGCTATAAGGGTTCACTGAAGCTGGGATGGTCGAGCTCGGGATAAAGCAAGGGGTGGCAGCAAGATGAACCAGGCACAGATCAACGTGTCGGGTTTGCGCATCACCGGATGCACCAGATTGGTCGGCGTTTTGGGCTTGCCGGTGGAGCACAGTCTGAGCCCTATCATGCACAACGCTGCGTTCGCTGCGCTGGGTTTGGATTGGGTGTACGTCCCGTTGCCGGTCTATCCGGATCACCTGGGCGAGGCGGTTCGTGGACTGCGCGCGATGGGCTTCGCCGGGGCAAATGTCACAGTGCCCCACAAGCAGGCTGTGTTGCGCTATTTGGATGATGTATCTGAGGATGCCCTGGTGATTGGCGCCGTCAATACCATCGTGGTGCGTAATGATGATCTTTATGGGGATAATACCGATGCCAGCGGCTTCATCGCGGCTTTGGTAGAGGCGGGTTTCGATCCGAGAGGCATCTATGCCGCCGTGCTGGGGGCGGGGGGGGCGGCGCGTGCCGTGGTGCACGCCCTGGCCAACGCGGGCGCGCGCCAAGTGTGCGTCTACAATCGGCACGTGCAACGCGCTCACGAACTGTGCCGTGACATGGCGCGCTTCCATCTCGATGTACGTTTCGAAGCTCTTCCATTGGATGCGGTACGTGAGATCGACGAAGATTTTAGCCTGTTGGTCAATGCCACCTCATTAGGCATGTGGCCGGAGACCGAGGCCTCTCCGTGGCCAGTTGATTTGCCAATCCCTGCCCACTTGACGGTGTGCGACCTGGTCTACCGCCCTCTGGAGACTATGTTCCTCACGCAGGCTCGTGCTGCGGGCGCCGAGATCGTCAGTGGTTTGGGAATGCTCATCTATCAGGGTGCGGGGGCATTTGAGATGTGGACAGGTCACCCGGCACCCGTGCATGTGATGCGACAAGCTTGTCAAGAGTTCCTGGTGATGGAGAGTCGGGCAGAAGCCGGCGTAACAGAGCAGCAGGTGGCCGGCTAAAGCCACAAATCATTCTCCACTTGTGAAGAGGATCAGAATCAAACGTGTTGCGCTTTCTGACCGCGGGTGAGTCACACGGGCCGGAGTTGACCGCCATCCTCGAAGGGATGCCGGCCGGTTTGCCCCTCACGCCGGAGCATGTTCAGGGTGATTTGCGTCGTCGCCAGAAGGGGTATGGCTCCGGTAGCCGCATGGGGATCGAGAAGGACACGGTGCGCATTAGTGCTGGCGTGTTGGGTGGAAAGACAACCGGTGCGCCCATTGCCCTACACATTGCTAACCTGGATCACGTGCACTGGTGTGAGCGCGAGATTGCTCCCATGACCATTCCCCGGCCCGGCCACGCTGATCTGACCGGCGCGATCAAGTACGGATTGCGCGACTTGCGGTTGGCGCTGGAGCGTGCCAGTGCGCGGGAGACAGCTGCGCGCGTGGCAGTAGGAGCAGTATGTCGCCATCTGCTGAGCCAGTTTGAGATCGTGATCGGCAGCTATGTGGTCAGCATTGGCGATGTAGTGGCCGCACTGCCAATACCGGAGTATGATGTTGCTGATGCCACCTATATGGCACGTTTTCAGGCAGCGGAAGCGAGTGAGGTGCGCTGCCCTGATCCGCTGGCAGCAGAGCATATGCGCCAGGCGATCTGGAGCGCTATACAGGCCAAAGATACTCTGGGGGGAGTGTTTGAGGTGGTGGCATTGGGTGTGCCTCCTGGACTGGGCTCCTATGCCCAATGGGATCGTCGGCTCGGTGCACGTCTGATGGCGGCGGTGGGCAGCATCCAGGCGGTGAAAGGAGTGGAGATCGGGCCGGCTTTTGAGAACGCATGCCTGCCTGGCACTCAGGTGCACGACGAGATCTTCCTGCAGTCGAGCGATGGATCCGTTGTGTCGGATGAGTTGATCCGTCGCACGAATCGTGCCGGCGGGTTGGAAGGGGGTATCTCAACCGGTCTGCCCATCGTGGTGCGTGGTGCAATGAAACCGATCTCCACGACGCTCAAGCCACTGCGCTCGGTAGATCTGGCAACCGGTCAGCCGGCAACCACGCGTTATGAGCGCTCTGATTTCTGTGCGGTACCGCGCGCAGCGGTCGTGGCCGAAGCAATGGTCGCATTTGTCTTGGCGGATGCATTGATTGAAAAGATCGGTGGTGATAGTTTGGACGAAATGCGTGCGCGCTTCGCCACCCTGCGTCGTGCCCGCCTAACTGATCTTCCCATGGACAATGCCCCCTGGCAGATGTTTTGAGAAACAAACTAAGAGCCTCGTATGAGCTTGACTAATCGTCGCAACCTTGTCCTCACCGGCTTCATGGGCTGTGGTAAGTCTGTCATCGGCCGTGAGGTCGCGCGCCGTATGGGCCGTGAGTTCGTGGATACCGATTACCTTATCGAAATGCGCACCGGCCGCTCCATTCCCGATATCTTCGCGCGGGATGGTGAAGCAGCTTTCCGCGCAATTGAGGCCGAGGTCTGCCGCGAGCTGGGTGCGGAACGTGGTCTGGTGGTTGCTACGGGTGGCTGGACGCTGGGGGCACCGGAAAACCGCGCGGCAGTTGCGGCAGGTGGTCTGGTGATCTGCCTGCACGCCGACGCCGCAACCTTGATCGAACGGCTGGGAAGCGCTCAGGGTCGCCCCATGTTGGAGGATCAGAATTGGCAGGCACGCCTGAGAGGGTTATTGGCGAGACGGTTGCCTGTCTATTTGAGCTTCCCGTTGCAGGTTAACACAGGGAATCTGAGTGTCGGAGAAGCTGCGGATCGCGTCCTGGCGCTGTGGGAAGCTTTCGGTGAGGAAGCAGCAGGGCAACTGCCGGTCAGCTTGCCGGTGACATACGGCGAAGAAGGCTATAGCGTGTTGATCCGCGATGGTCTATTGGAGCAGGCAGGTGTTCTGCTTGCCGCAGCAGGCCGCTGGAGCAGCGTTGCGGTGATCAGCGACCGGGTGGTGGAACCGCTTTATGTTCCCCAGCTGACTGTTGCTCTGCGGCAGGCTGCACGGCCTCCATGTTCTGCCGAAGCGATGGCGCGCCCTGTATGCGCGGCTATGCCGGCTGGAGAGGCCCACAAAACCTTAGAGACGGTGACCCAGCTATACGCAAAGCTGCTTGCAGGAGGGCTGGATCGCAACGGGTTGGTTTTGGCGCTGGGCGGCGGTGTTGTGGGAGATGTCGCCGGTTTCACCGCGGCCACTTACATGCGCGGTGTGGCGTTGGCGCAGCTGCCCACAACTCTGCTCGCTATGGTCGATTCGAGCGTGGGGGGCAAGACGGGCGTTGACTTACCCTACGGGAAGAATCTGGTCGGTGCTTTCAAGCAACCTGTGATGGTGCTGATCGACCCGCTTGTGTTGAAGACCTTGCCAGAAGCGGAGCTGCGTGCCGGCATGGCTGAAGTGGTTAAGGCGGGCATCATCGGTGATGCGGAGCTGTTCGAGTATTTGGGGCGTGGGACGACTGATGATATGGCCTGGCTCATCCGCCGGGCAGTGGCGGTGAAGATCGCGATTGTTGAGGCAGACCCTTACGAACGTGGCCGTCGTACTGTGCTCAATCTGGGTCATACCTTTGGACATGCATTCGAGCTCCTGTCTCAATACCGTATGCGTCATGGGGAAGCGGTGGCCATCGGCATGGCAGTTGCTGCTCAGCTGGCTGAGCAGCTGGGACTTTGCCGCATGGAGACAACCCGGCGCATCATCACCACGCTACAGCGGTTGGGATTACCCACAACTGTTCCGGCTTATGCCGCTGAGACAGTTTGGGAAGCGATGACCCGCGACAAGAAAAAACGAGGTGGTCGGTTGCGTTTTGTGCTCCCACACGACATCGGTCGAGTCGAAATACACGATGATATACCGCGCGAACAGGTGTTGGAGGTTCTGGAGAGAAGGTAACGGGGCGCACCAAGCTGCCCGGGTGAATTTGTAGAAGGCTCGAACGTATTTCGATGTAAGGATGAACTTGTGCTGAAACGCTGGCGCATCTGGTTGGGCATTTGTATCAGCCTTCTTTTCCTTTATCTGGCACTGCGTAATCTCCATCTGGCAGATGTCTGGGAGGTGGCGTGTACCGCGCGGTATGGCTGGATTATCCCCGGTGTGGCCGTGTATTTTGTGGGTGTCTGGGCACGCACTTGGCGTTGGGACTATCTTCTGCGTCCCCTGAAGCGTATTCCATTGCGACAGTTGTTTCCCATCGTGGTTATCGGCTATATGGGCAACAACGTTTATCCAGCACGGGCGGGTGAGTTGATCCGCGCCTACGTGCTGCGCCGACGCGAAGGGATCAGCATCAGCGCTTCTCTTGCCACCGTGATCATCGAGCGTGTCTTCGATGGGCTGGTGATGCTGATGTTCGTCTTCATTGGATTGCCCTTCACCCCTATGCCAACTTGGTTACAATGGATGGTGATCGCGGCTTCAGCACTTTTCTTTGGCGCGCTGGCCATCTTTATCTGGCTCGCGATTGATGCGTGTCGCACCGAAGCAATCTACAGCTGGCTGATCGGGCATCTGGTGCCGGCACGTTTCCGTACCAGTGTGCTCGGTTTTGCAGAGCGTTTCGTTACTGGCCTGCGTGTTCTGCGCAGCGGTCGCGGTGTACTGATGCTTTTTGTCACTTCTATCGTGATCTGGTTGGCGGAGACTGTGAAGTATTGGTTTGTCATGCACGCGTTTGACTTTACGGTGCCTTTCTATGTGCTCATGCTGATGAATGGTGTGGTCAATCTAGCGACCACTATCCCCTCTTCCCCCGGCTATGTGGGCACGTTTGACGCGCCAGGTATCGAGATCCTGAGCATCTGGGGGGTGCTACGCAGTGTTGCTGCCGGTTACACTCTGGTGTTGCATGCCGCTCTCTGGTTGCCGATCACCATGCTGGGATTTTATTATATGGCGCGTGAGAGCATTAGCTGGCGTGACTTTCGTCAAGCTGTGGAGACCAGAGGAGACAACGAGGAGGAATAAGAAAGGTGAAGGTGGCAATCATAGGCGCTGGTGTGACCGGATTGACCGCCGCGTACTATCTCAGCGCATTGGGACATCAGGTGATGCTATATGAAGCATCCGGGCAGACGGGTGGACTGGCATCGGGCTTTCGTGATGCAAACTGGGAATGGTCATTGGAACGCTTCTACCACCACTGGTTTACTTCTGATGATGCTATCATCGACCTGATTCGCCAGCTAGGACAGGAAGACAAGCTATTCTTCCCTCGTCCCACCACTTCCATCTGGTTCAAGGGACGCATCTACCCCTTTGATAGTTATGTACGCGCGATGCTCTTTCCCCATCTCTCTTTGGTCGACAAGTTACGGGCAGCGCCTGTGGCGATTTATCTACGTCTGCAACGCGATTGGCCACGTCTAGAACGCTGCACGGCGCATGAGTGGCTGACGCGCTGGATGGGACAGCGTGGCTATCAGATTTTGTGGGAGCCGTTGCTGGTGGGCAAGTTTGGTGAATATTACCAAGAGGTCAATATGGCTTGGTTCTGGGCGCGGATTCACAAGCGCTCGCCGCGCCTGGGTTATTTTGTGGGGGGATTTCAAGCGCTTCTGGACATTTTGACGGACCGGGTACGCAAACAAGGCGGCGAGATTCGACTCCACGCGCCTGTGGAGCGCATCGAAACAGAAATGTTGTCCTCAGCGCCCGGGGAGGTGACCAATCATTTGGTGGTGTACTCACAGGGGCTAGCAGAGCCATATGACCGTGTAATTGTCACGCTATCACCTGGTTTATTGGCGCGTATGGTGCCTGAGTTACCCGAAAACTATTTGGCTGGCTTGCAACAGCTGAAATCGTTGGGCGCGGTGGTGCTTATCCTGGCGCTTAAGCAGCGCCTGACCGAGGGTCACTATTGGATCAACCTTCCTAAAGGGGAAGGGTTCCCGTTCCTGGCACTGGTTGAGCACACCAATTTTATCGATCGGAAACACTATGGGGGTGACCATCTGGTCTATTGTGGTGATTACCTCAAGCCGGATCACGAGTATTTCAGCTTGTCGCATGAGGAGATGTTGGCGCGCTTCTTGCCTCCGCTGAAACGTTTTAGTCCCGACTTCACACCGGATTGGGTACGTGCCAGCTGGCTTTTCCGCGAGAAGTATGCACAGCCTGTGCCGGGCTTGAATCACTCGTGTAATATCCCTGACCTGGCAACGCCGATCAAAGGCCTCTTTTGGGCGAGTATGAGCCAGGTGTATCCATGGGATCGCGGTACCAACTATGCCGTCGAGATGGGCCGCGAGGTGGCACGTCGGGCACTGGCGATATAGGTCCGTTTTCCATTGGGCTACAGGCAGGTTGGGAACACTATACTGCCTGTGACGGGAGCAATTAGTCCTGCTACACCCATCTACGGACTGGATTGTCGAGGCCCTGTGTTGTCAGTATAATTGGGACGGCATTTTTTGTTGAGGGGTGGTGTTGTCTTATGCATAGCATTACGGTCATCGGCGCCGGCTACGTGGGTTTGGTGACCGGAACGTGTTTTGCCGATCTGGGAAACAAGGTTTGCGTCCTGGACGTGGATGAACAAAAGATCGCAATCTTGCACTCGGGGGGCATTCCCATCTACGAACCCGGACTGCAAGAGATGGTCAAGCGGAACGTGGATGCAGGGCGCTTGTCTTTCACCACGGACTATGCGGAGGCGATGGCTGATGCCGAGTTTGTCTTCATCGCCGTTGGCACGCCTGAAGCGGTGGATGGCGATGCCGATCTACGCTATGTTCGGGCGGCTGCGGAGTCCATTGCGCGCCATATGAAATACCCTCTTATCATCGTTAACAAGAGCACAGTGCCGGTGGGCACGGGCGACTGGGTGGCTGACATTGTCCGTGCGCATCAGCCGGAGCCGATCGAATTCGCCGTGGTCTCCAATCCCGAGTTTCTGCGCGAAGGGAATGCCATAGCCGATTTTATGAATCCGGATCGTGTCGTGCTCGGTTCCTTAAACCGTGAAGCGGCTGAGAAGGTCGCACGTCTCTATCTCAGTCTGCGCACCCCCATTATTATCACCGATCTGCGCACCGCCGAGATGATCAAATATGCCTCGAACGCTTTTCTGGCGACGCGTATCTCCTTCATCAATGAGATCGCGAACATCTGCGAACACCTGGGCGCCAATGTCAAGGAAGTGGCCATTGGGATGGGCTATGATAAGCGCATTGGCCATCACTTCCTGGATGCCGGGATCGGCTACGGTGGCAGTTGCTTCCCCAAGGATGTGAAGGCATTGGCGCACATGGCCGCCACGCATGGCACCCATCCCCAGCTGCTTAAGTCCGTTATGGACATCAATCAGCATCAGCGTCTTCAGGTAATTATCAAGCTGCGTGAAGTATTGGGCAGCCAATTGCGTGGCAAGACGATTGGGTTATTGGGCTTAGCATTCAAACCGAACACGGACGACATCCGTGATGCACCTGCCATTGAGATTGCGCGCTTACTGTTGAACCAGGGTGCTCATGTCAAAGGTTATGATCCAGTGGCAATGCGCAATGCCAGCGAGGTGCTGCCTAGCTTGCAATTGGCGAAGGACCCTTATGATCTGGTTACCAGTTGCCATGCCATGGTGGTATGCACTGAGTGGAATGAATTCAAGCACCTGGATATGGTGCGCATCCGCGACATGATGGCATATCCTTTTATCGTGGACGGTCGCAACCTGTACGACCCCGACGAAATGCGCCGTTTGGGTTTCACCTATCGAGGGATGGGGCAAGGCTACGGGACAGATGCAGAAGCGTATCGTCAGTGATTCCGAGTGAGTTGTCCATAGAAACCCGTGAACAAGATCTTCCCCCTTCTGCTCGCCCTGTTGTTGATTCTGCCAGCATGTCAATCGGCCCCTGTTGCTCCGCCCCCTGCACTGCCACCTTTGCCTGGTTCCTTGATGACTGTCGTTATCCCGATTGCCGAAGATCCTCCTGGATTCAATGCGTATCTCAGCGATACCGGCTACGAGGAGCTGCTTGGTGAGCTGATATACGAAGGGCTTGCCGAACAAGCCCCCGATGGCACTTTCTACCCTAGGTTGGCAAAGGAGCTACCCACATATGAAAATGGTGGCATCTCTCCGGATGGCCTCACCGTTACGTGGAAGTTGCGTGACCATATCGTGTGGTCTGACGGGCTTCCCTTCACTAGCCGTGACGTCCTGTTCACTTATGAAGCGTTACATCATCCCAACAACCGACTGGCACGTGTCACCGGCATCGACCTGATCGACAGCGTTGAGATCCCTGATGATTTCACGGTGATCCTACACTATCGGGAGCCATATCCCAATATTTGGGGACAGTTTAGCGGGCACGGTACGGGTATCTTTCCCCGGCATGCGTGTGGTGACCTTGGGTGGATGCTCGGTTGGGAGTGTAACAGCCAGCCGGTGGGCACAGGGCCCTTTGTGTTACAGAGCTGGGAGAAGGGGAAACACATCATCTTAGAGCGTAATCCACGTTACTGGCAGACGGGGCGTCCTTTTCTGGACCGCATTGTCTTTCCAATCGTTTCGGATGGTTTGGTGCGTAGTGACATGTTGGCCGATGGCGACGCTCATATTGCCCTGTGGCTGACTCCGGAACAGCTCAAGTTCCTGGTAAACACCCCTGGTCTGCAGTTCATCTCATTGCCATCCCGTTGGTTGTTGCGCATTGCCTTCAACTTGGCTGAGCCACCGCCAGCTCCAGCTGGCACCCCAACCCCAGCTGGACGTCGCCGTGCTACGCCGACGCCATCTCCACCTGGCCCCAACCCGGCTCTGGCCGACCCGTTGGTGCGCCAAGCCCTTGATCTGGCCATCGATCGTCAGCGGCTGGCCGACGAAGTCTTTGGAGGGCGTGCTCAGCCAGCCGGAAGTGAATTCTTCCGTGGCTGGGCGAGCTGCCCGGAACTGACCGCTCCGGCTTATGACCCTGGCGCAGCGCGAATGTTGCTGGCTCAGGCAGGCTGGCTCGATCTGGACGGCAATGGTGTCTTGGAGGCCCATGGAGTCGCCAATGTGCCTGATGATACCCCGTTGACCGTGCGCTTCAGCGCGCCGGACAGCTGGGATACCCTGATCAAAGCTCAGAAGTTGATCGCGCAGATGTGGAAAGAGATCGGCGTCAAGGTGCAGACTGAGATCGTTGGCCCTCGTGATCTGCAGGGGAGCTGGGAAGAGAAGGGGATGGAAGCTTTGGGGCAGTTCCAGGTGGATTTGTGGGATGATGGCTACCCCGACAATGACCCCACAGACTACCTGATCTGGCGCTATGCCTCTTGGTCGGTGCCGAACAAGAACAATGGTGGTCAGGGGGGCAATGTGATGCGCTTCGCCGATCCCGAAGTGGATCGCCTGTTGTTGCAGGCGCTTACCCAAGTAGATCCGCTTGAGCGACGCAACACGTTCTGTCAGATCGGACGTCTCCTGGCCGAGAGGCGCCCTATGCTCTACTTGGTTTATTTCACCGAGACGTATGCTATTTCGTCTAAGGTGCAAAACCTGGTGATCAATCCCAACGACACACTGACCTGGGATGCGCTCAACTGGCGCGTGCTGAAGTGAAGAGAATAAGCTTTCTCAAGTCTTGCGTAGATTGAGCGGTCAGGCTACTATACTCTCGTAAGTGGGTGAATTGGCATGGCATAAGGGTAGTTTGTCTGCATAGAGTTTAAGCCGTCTTACTTAATGTCTCGGCCGTAGATGAGGAATGAAGGGTGTGGATTTATGCGAGCGGAGCGGTGCCTATGTAGTGGGCGTGTAGGGACATGGCTCATAGTGGCCGCGTTACTTCTCCTGGCGCCTAGCACTCCGCCGGTTACGGGTGTGATGGCACAGGATGTGCATCACCTGGTCATTCAGACGGTGAGCGGTGGAGCAATCTATGTAGTGGATGTAGATACCTCAGGCGACAATCCTCGCAATCTGCGCTATCTCACGGATGGCATGGACGCTGCCCTCTCGCCGGACGTAAGACAAGTGGCCTTCACTCGTTGGGATAACCCTTCTCTGGGTGCATTGGGCAGTCTATGGGTTATCGACGTGAACGGCTCTGGCGAGCGGTTGATTGCGGATCAGTTGCGGCAGCCGAAGGCGCCAATCTGGTCGCCCGATGGCAGCCGCATTGCTCTTAATGTGCAGACAGGGGATCGACTAAAGCCGGAATACAAGTGTAGCAGCGAGTTGCCTAATGGGCCTCTCCAGGCGGACGAGAATGGGGATTACATCCGTGTGGTAGTGAAAGTTGGGAAAGATGGTGACATAAAGGTGAAGTATTGTTATACCTTGTTGCCACGCCCTTACTGGGGACTGGGCGAGGTTGACATTAACGACGGGCGTTTCACCAGCCTTCCCCATAGCCTCTTCTCCTATATGGGTGACTGGGATCCCCAGAATCCCTGGCGTTTGGTCTATCGGGGCGAACGCGGACTGGTGAACCTGGATATCAATCGAGAAGCTTCCTGGCCGCTTACAGATGATGTCGCGGATCACACCCCAGTCTTTTCGCCGGACGGTGCCTATATCGCGGTTACGTATTGGCAACACGACCATTGGGAAGTACATCGGATGAATGCCGATGGCAGCGGGCGTGTGCGTCTGACCGAGACCTCGTTGCGCGAGCTGGCCGATCAGCGTCTCAGCGGCAAGGAGCCGCGTTCCTGGAACAATGCTGCGCCGGCATGGTCACCGGATGGTAGGCGCATTGCCTTTGTAACGGATCGTACCGGGCGGTGGGAAGTCTGGGTGATGAATCCAGACGGCAGCGATCAGCATCCCCTTCTGTCGCAGGAGATGCAGGCGCAGCTCAACCTCCAGTATTTTGGTGTGGATGAGCGTGTGCTTAGCTGGCGATAGCGTCCATGAGCTGAAGAGGGACACTGACATCGGGAGCCGCAGATCTACCATAGGCGGACAGCGTTGATAGTGCATACTGCCACCGTGTTCAGGTCATTCGGAAAGATTTACCTGCGCACTGTCTCGGCAATTTGAGCCAGACGCTCGAAAAGTGTGCCCTCGATGGGGATGTGCAGTACCTGGGCGATAACTTGTGTCCAACCGTGTAGGAAGTACAACCAGCCGTCTTCTACACGCACATCGCGACTCTCCCGTTGGGCCATTGCTTGGTGCATGAAATCAAG
>Ga0123519_10003790_pt1 | contig 24864 bp, 18 predicted proteins | sample YelNatPaOPRAMG02_FD_87396 | JGI IMG/M metagenome (GOLD analysis project Ga0123519, IMG submission 87396) | Hot spring microbial communities from Yellowstone National Park - Yellowstone National Park OP-RAMG-02 (version 2) | ecosystem: Environmental > Aquatic > Thermal springs > Hot (42-90C) ...
CATTTAAGGTAGCTGCAAACTTGGGCAATTACCAGTGTAGATGTGGCTGATTTTTCGCCGGCTTCTATTTTTTCGATAATGTCCTTGGCTTTTTGCCCACAATTCGGGTCGGCTGCCAAGTGGTATACGAAAATGTTTGAGTCTACGAAACGCATTAGGATTCCTTGCCGAGGGCTTCTTCTATCTCTTCAATTTCGACTTTTTCGATTTTTGCTATTCCCCATGTTTCTTTTGCAGATGGCCCTTTGGGTTTTAGAATTATGCCTTTATTTGTAACTTCTATGGTTAAGTGGTCCCCCTCCTTTATGCCTAGCAGCATTCTTATTTTATAGGGGAGGGTTATTCTACCCTTGCTGCCGATCTGGATTTCCATTTTTAATTCCCACTTAAAAGAGGGAACTAAATCCTTTTAAACTTTCCTTATTCTATTCCTAGTTTTTTATTTAGTCCTGTTTGGATTGCTATGGTGTATGCTTTGCCCATTAAGATATTTTGTAGGCTTTTTTGGGGGTATTGTGCTTTGAAGTATTCGAGGGGTTCGCCTTTAGTTGTGAATGACATTTTGCCTAGTCCTTCTTTTTGGGCTAGTTGGAGGTATTTTATGGTTTTTGGGTTTACGCCTGCTATTTTTGATGCTGCTGTGTCTAGGGCTACTGGGTCTTGGCTTGCCATTATTAGGCCTAGGCGTTTGGGTTGGACGCCTGAGACTATGTTGGCGTCTATTATGTGGAGATGGAAGCGCATGGCTTTGTTTATGGCTACTATGGCTTCGTCTATGACTGGGTGGTATCTGTACTTTTTTGGGTAGGGGTTACAGCCAAAAATGTTTTTCAGGGCGCATGTGATTTTGATTTTTCCAGTGCTGTATTTTATTTTTGGAACGTTTATTCGTAAGTCTGCCTCTTGAATGGTTTTTGGAACCATGATTTTGAATGAACATCCTCCAGCAGTAACATTTACTGTTTCATATGGATCTTCTGTTAAGTTAACAAGCTTTACCTTGCATTCTTTGGATAGTTTTTCGTAGCCTAGTATCTTGAAGGCATGTTTGCATTTCATTGCTGAAGCGTCCGACTCCACTATTGAAATGTTTAGGTCTCGGGTGATTTTTTCGCGAAGTAGCTCGATAAGTGCTGCGACGAATTTCACGTCTGTAGTCTGCCCCGTTGAGTAGTCCCAGTAATAGCACATGTTAGGCTTAATAACAATATTTTCCAGATTATTTGGGAAATCAAATTGAATTAGGTTCAGAGAGTCTAGTATGATTTGCCTCAGTTGTTTCTGGATCTTAACTTTAACAAAACTCACTAAACTCAAAACAACACTCTCAGCAAAACACTTCTTTGACTAGTTATTGAGCATGGCTTCATAAATTTTACAAAGCTTTTTTACAAGGACCTCTACCGAGAAATTTTCTGTTACCCATTTTCTGCCAACCTTGCCAAATTTAATTCTTACATCCTTGTTTTCTAGCAGATAATCTATTGCTTCTGCGAGTTTTAAAGGGTTATTTGTGGGAACAACTATTCCATTTTCACCATTTTTAATGATTTCTGGTATGCCCCCGGCATTAGTTGCCACCACAGGGGTTTCACAAGACATTGCCTCCAGAAGCACTATTCCAAAGGGTTCAAATAGCGAAGGTAGGACAAAGATTGACGCTTTTTGATATCCTTTTATCAGTCTAGTTTGATCAACACAACCCGAATACCTTATTTTATGTCTTCCTCTTTGATTTTCAGTTTCCATTAATCTTAATACATTCTTATAGTAGTTCAGATTCCAATCAGGTGGTCCTATAATTTCCAAATCTATGGAGGTCTTTATGTAGTTTAGAGATTTTAACAAAACGTGCAGACCTTTGTCTGGCGATATTCTTCCCACGTATAAAATAGCGTTATCTATTTTCTTTTCTCCAGGCTTAAATGTTTTTGGATCCACAGCATTGGGAAAGTATATAACTTTATTTTTAGGAATACCCAACATGTTCAATTCATTTTTCATTTGTTTTGTTATAGAAAGATATAGATCTGCTGCGGTCTTTAATATGAGTCTACTTAAATGGCTTTTTTTGAAGTAGTCAAATTTAATTCCATGTAAATGTAGTATCTTAGGTTTTTTAACAAAATATGAGAAAAATGGAAAGCTGAATTCTGCCTCATGGAAATGTATAACATCGTATTCTTTCATTAAATGTCTAAATCTGCCGGGTATGAGATGTATTTGAAACTTTATTCTCGGAGACTCGGTAATTGGCAACCAATTCAATCCAGGAACTTTGAAGACTGTAACACCATCAATTTTTTCTATTTTTCCTATCCATTTTGGTCGCCATTTCCTATCCATATTAAACGTCAGAACATCTGCTCTTACTCCAATTTTGTTGAGTTCTATGGAAAGAGTCCGCACTACAGTTTCGGTGCCTCCTTTAATAGGGTAGTAGCCGGGTGTAACCATCAAAACACGCATTTTATTCACGCTTAAGTTCGTTTATTCATCAAAGTGCTCGAATTAAGAGTCTATACGATTCTGTCAAGTCCAGTAAAGCTACCGAAAATGGTGCCGCGCGCGCATAATAAATTAAGTTATAAGATGAGGTATCTTTAATATACGTTGTATTAGCTGACCTAGGAGGTATATCTTATTGCATATTGTTTAGGGATTGTTTAACGTTAACGAATATCCTAGTCCCACTTACTCCGCTGCGGAGAGCATATTCAATAATATACGGAACTTCAGCACGGTTTTTGGTCTGATGATAGACTTTTACCTATAACTGTCGCATCCGGACCTTTTTTATGATAACTTTTTCGATCCATTGTTAGGCATTTTGCGAATTTCTTACACGTATGTTCCTGCTACCACGTTTAAATTGCATTTCTGGCGGCTTAGTTGTTCAAGAAAATGTAGTCCTTGTTCTATAATATAAGAGAGATGTCATCCGTTGTAGAGTATTTTTATACTCTATTTGACGTTTTTCCATTTCTTTAATCATTGGCGACATTTTTGTTATTCTCTCCTATCCCTGAAACTATGGTTACTCACTTAATGGCAATGGTCTAGGAAAAAGGATTAGGAGTTGTTAAATTTAGAAACGCTCAGGTTAGTTGAGGTTTACGAAGCTTCTTTCCTAAACATTTGCAAACCAGCAGACCTATCAATAGGATAACTAAGGTTTCACTTGAGGATGTTGAAGTTGCGATTGTGTTTACGGGTGGTGGTGCGCTTAAAAATATGGTTACTTTGTGAGTACTGTGCGAATATATAAGGTGCACAATCCAAGCATACCAAGTTTCTTCAAACGTATACTCTATCGATTTTTCATCAAGGTGTATAGACAATCCAGTTATGTTTATAACTAAAGTTTTTGCCATAGTAATGTTTGTGTAGCCCACTGTTCCTTCCGGGCCAGAAACATTAAACCTTATCGTTTTTGTTGTGGAGTTGAAAGTTAACTCAGTTATAGTCGAGTTGGAAATTATGGAAAATGGTAAAGACCAAACGTCAATGTTTTGAGAACCAGTAGTATCGTTTATAGTAGATAGCCCATAAGAGCTGTCTAAAACTCCGGAAACGGTGAAAGTCTTTATTCCAGGAGTTGCAAGGGTGTATTGGTATTCCCATCTGTTATTGGTCGAAGACCATGTCATTTTTGCGCCGTTAACATATAACACTCCATTTGTATCGTCAAATGCTTTGTTGTCATACTCATATCGGGCTTGGAACCATATGGTTATGGTTTCTCCTAACATAGCTGATTCTTTTGTGATTCCTCCGTTTGTTATTTTTATTTGGTCCCAAATTATGGTGGGATTTGGGATTGTTTGTATATAGGTGGTCACTCCGCCGCAGTTAACGCTTGTAACAGTCCATTCTTGCTTTCCGACCAAAGAGGAGGTTACTGTGAAACTTATCCATCCTGTGCCATTTGTAATATATTCTATTCCATTAACATAGATGCTTCCTTGAACGACATTGGAGTCATTCTTGACCCATTTGGCGTGGAAACCAACCGTTTGAATACTGCCAACATCAGCTCTTCCATCGGTGACAAATGACTGGTCAACTACTACATATTCGCTAAAAGTCTCCTCGCTTCCCCACGAACCGTGACTTGGCTCAGGGTCAACGTATTTGGCAACTGCCATCCAATCATAAGCGCCTATTATTGTTCCGTGAGAACCCCATTCTTCTATGAAAAGCCCGATATAAGTTAAACCATCATTAACACAAAGGGTTACCTGTCCCTTATACGCTCCATTCACCCATCCATTCGAGTAAGAAGAACCCCATCTTGCCAGATAGAGTGTATAGTAACTATTAGTTGCCGCACCCGATGCCATCGTAATGTAAGCGTAGCCTCCCCCCGTATCTCTTTGGTCACATTCATGATAAATCCCTTTTAAGCTTCCTTCAAACATCGCCTTGTTTGTCCATCCTCTGCTGTAGTAATCCATATCTACCCTTACGTTGCAAGAGTCGCTGAAAACGTTGGTTTTAGCCTTTACAATTAAACGTTTTTCGTCTGCTTGAAACGTTTTGCTTCTTAACCCGTGAACACTCCAACTGCCAGAGTAGGAGTCTCTTTTAATTTTTAGTTCACCATTACTCACCGTTATTGTTGGAGAACCGACAGTTTGCCATTTATTTGGATCATATGATGTGCCCAGAAAATCGTCGAAAAACAAGAATGTATTCTCACCGTTGCTTGTTGTTGTAGCATCACTTTTGCCGTAGTAAATGTAGATTGTAACTGGATTTATGCTTAAATCTGAAGAAACTTTAACCCAGAAAACAGCATAATTGCCATCAACCTTCTCTTCCATCCAGTAATCCAACAATCGTTGCTCACCATCACCACTGTAGATTGGTGTAACAGTAACTTGCCCTCTTTCTTGGACATAGTGATAAGCGTATAAAGCTCCAAAACCGACATACCAGATGTCTGTTTTGTTTTTGATATAGTCAAGATGTTGGGTTATTACATTTTCTCCAGACCAATCAAAGTCATACGGATGAAAGTAAAAGTGGTAAATTCCGCTAATAGCATAAGTATTATCAAAAGCTGAATTAAGCTCGCTTAAAGTAGTTGAACTGAAAACTTCCTTTGTTACTCCAACTCTGTTATAGAGACCATTAACGCTGTCCCATGTTGCAAAAGAGGTAACTCCTTGACTTGTTTCACGGTCTATTAAGTATTTGTATTGTCCAAGTTTTTGTCTGACGATGCTGTCCAAATGTCCATAGGGTTCAATCCAAGCCCAAACATACTCGTTTGTTCCTTTTTTATATGGCGATGGCAAAGATAAGTTGCCAGTTATGTCGTTTTTACTTCCGCCAATTTCGCTATCGTAGTTGCTGTAAGGTACATATGGATGAGTTCTTGAATGACTTGCTGCCTCTATATAACCTTCGTTTATTTGCCGCTGGATTCCACTCCAATTAGGAGGACTACCGCCTTCATAACTCTGTGTAACAATGCTAACAGTAAGCCAAACTTGCTTGGACTGGAATACATCGCAAGCTTGCATGAACTTCTGATTTCTGATGGAATTATCTTCCCAATCATCTGCAGTGGCAACAACTACAGCCTTTCTATTATCATAATAGTGAGATATTCCTTGATATTCTGCTTGAATTATTTCCCCATTCTGATTCGTGATCTTTATATCTATGCAATCGGAGCCCTCAGCAAAAGCAACGCTAACATATGCTTTGTTATCAATGTAATCAAATCTAACGCATTCTATTCCATTAAAGAAATCATTTGAGGTTTTCTCGATTAACTGTTGCCAATCTGTCCCAGTGCGCTTATATACTTTAAAGTTTGAACTTCCGGCTGGAATATTGAATATGTATGTAACGGGGTACCCAAGCCCGTAGGAATCATGTACGTTAGGGGATATCATGATTCTATAATATTCGACAGACGGGATGAAACTTGTAAACCGTATATCGCCAAAATCGCTTCTGCATTTGCCGTTGAAATAAACATTTTCGCCGCCGTCAACCCCATTTCCATAATATGCTTTAATCCTAATTTGATAATTAGCGCCAGCGCCTACTGAGGGGTTAATAACGTGGCTTTTTCTGTATTGCCAGTCTTTAAGCCATTCGCTTGATGAATCGGCTTTAACCATTTCTATTTCTATATTCAAATTTTGAAGGCAAACGCTGAATATAATCAGCAAGAGTAAACCGAGTTTAAAGACGTTTTGTAATATTTTTTGCATGTTTCTCACCCGTTCTTTTATTAGCTGTAAATAATATTAAATACTATATTAATTCAGTTTCTGAATGTTTGTTATAGAAGAATTGCTAAACTGTTCTATTTTACCTATTAATTACAAGAGGAAGGTATGACTTGAATTAAGCCCTTTCATTTTGGTTTGTTGAAACCGTTCAATTACCTTGAAGTAAGCTTCTTTTTCTGCATTAACTACTTTCTTCCAATCGAAGTTGCTAGCGAATTCTCTCGCTTCTTTGGAAAGTTGACCCCTTAGATTTTCGTTTTCTAAAATAGAGATAACGTTTTTTGCAACGCTCGAGACATCTTTTATTGGACAACGGAGAACAGCTTTACAATTAATGAAGTTGTGTCTAACAGTTGAAATGTTATAGGTGATGACCGGTGTGCCACAGGCCAGAGATTCAAGGATAACTAACGGGAACGCGTCAAAAATACTTGGGTATATCGTTAGTTTTGAGGCTTTAATCAGACGAATTATGGAATTTTGGTCTTGCGGGCCTAAATACACGACATTTTTGCCCAAGTTATAATGGGATATCATTTCTAGAAATTTTTCTACAAATTTAAAATCTTCAATTATTCCTGCAACAGCGAGTTTTGCCCTTGGAAACTTTTTAGTCACTATCTTCCATGTCTTTAAGAGATCAAACATTCCCTTTTCTGGAATAAGCCTCGAGAAAAAAATGGCGTCGTAAACAACATTTGGACTTAATTTCGCGTTAAATTTTTCAAAGTCCACACCATTACCAGGCGTTATAACATGAAACATAACGCGTGGATTTAAAGCGCTTATTTCTTCACTTAAAGAACGACTAACACTAAGCATCAGTGATTTTTCAGCGATCTTCAGCAATCCCAAAAGTTCAATGGAAAAGCCAACTCTCGACAACAATGGAACTTTTCTTGTAAATTCTTTTCGACTCACATGTCTTAAAACATTAAGCGGGTTTATGCAACCAAGTCCAGAGGTTGGTTGAAAAAGGGGTGTTTCACCTTGGAAAAGAGCAGTCCATGGAGTTCGACTCATTTCACCTGACAGGTAGCTTGTCCATACTGATGGCGTTCCTTCACTTGGGCTCACAATAAGTTCTGCATTTTCTTCGCGAACAATTTTGGAAATAGAAACTGCTGACACAAAAAAGTCTCCGTATGAAGTTAATGATTTTAATATACGAGGAGATTTGGAAGAAATAGACTTAATTTTATTAGGACCAACAAAATACGATTTATATTGTTCTAGTACATTTTTAAAATCAGGAAACATTTGAATAAAATTTTGATAACTAACTAAGTCGGTCAAAATTATAAAGTTGATACCCTCATGTTTTCCCCTCTTAAGGACCTCGTATAGCCTACGATAACCTCCAGAGATGGCGGTGTGGCGGGCTTTTACTATAATTAGAGGTGTAACGTTCATGATAGCCCTTGCTCCATAGATTATATATCTAAAAGTACAAGCTTTTAAGGTGTGTTTTTATACACTTCACTGCCGCCATTATTATAAATTATGTTTAATTCGTCAAAAATGTATGAAAGTTGACTGCTATTCCATAAAAAGCGTTCAAATGGAATTAAATCATAAACAACATTTAACTTGCTTAGATAGACGACACCATCATCAGCCACACTCGTCGTGTTGGATAACAAATTACATCTAGGGATTAAAGCGTGCATGGTTAATACGTTAGTTAGAGTTCTTTCGTCTGCGTATAATGTCAAATTTTTTGCATTGAAGTTCTCTAATAACCATCGCGCTCCAAATACACTATAAGCATCTGTGAACCCATAGTGACCATATAATCGAGGAGAACTCATCCTATAACCGCTAAGAGGTATAGACCAACTGTCAGCGCCAGCCACTTCATAAATAAAACCACTTTGGAAAAGAAAATGAGGTATCAAAACAGCTAATAACAAAGCTGAGGTCAATATCGGCTTTCTCTTCTTAGATATGAAATCCATGAGAAAGTCAGCGCCTACCACACATAATGGAGACAAGAAAAAGAGGAGTACGTGATAAAACCTCGTCATACTCATTGTATTAGCCAGCCCAGGTATTAGAATAAGCATGAACAAAAAGATTATAGCAATTAAGTTAAAGACAAAGTACTCATTTTCCATATAACTCCGTGCTCTTTTTGTGATTAAAGCAACAAAGCCGATGATGATGAAAACTTGCGTGATATAAGCGAAAGTTCTGCTAATAGTATTCAGAAGAGATGGTGATTCAGCCATTCCTAAACCCATCATTACAACTTGTCCTCGCGATGCAGGATTAAAAAACTCATCCAGTTGTTGATAGACATAGTCTCCATACACCAAAAGGCTGTTAAACGTAGTTGAACCAGAAATGAAAACGTACCATGTAAACATTATTGTGAAAATAAAAATAGCCATACTAAACGTTATTTTTTTGCTAGGACGTTTCAAAATAAACAGTGCTATCAGAGCAAAAGAAATGAAAAATAGGAAAATTTCGGCGATTGCATAGTGAGACGTGACCAAAGCAAAACTGAAAATTATGAAACAAATAACTCTGTTAATACGTTTAAGTTTATTATTGAATATTGTTAGTAATAATAAGACAAAGAATAACTCTGCGATCATCTGTCTGCTTAATCCTAGCATTTCAGTATAAAATGTGAATTGTGCTATAAACAGAAAAGTCGCGATAAAGGCGTATTTTTTACCTACTTGTGTCTGCCATATCTGGAACAAACCCACAGGTACGAAAGCAAAAAACAATGGAAATATCAGTTTGAACATCCATGTGGAATCAATTTTCAAAAGAGTCGAATAAACTGTAGGAAGAATCGTGATGCTTAACATTGCGTTCAGTCTTCCGTATACAATATCCCCAATAATGGGAGCGGTTGAATCCCAATATGCCTTATTTTGTGTAGTTTTACAGACAAAAAATTCGCCAGGTATATCTGAACCGAATGGAATAATGTAGTTGGAAATAAATGATGAATGAAAAAGGACTGCAAGGGCGATCATTAAAACAGCAAAAGGATAAAGTTCTTTACGCTCCAATTTCTTAAAGAGCACGCCTATGATGAATGATAAAACAATTAACATTAACACAGCAAGCAAAATTTTATTGTTTGCATAAATATTCACAAATATCGCGCCGACAATACTTAAAATCGGGAGTGTTAAAAAAAATAGTATGCAAGACGACAACCTAAAAGATCTAGTGCTCCAAAATTTAACACCCTTATCTTTCAACTGGACCAAAAAGGCGAATAAAAGAATAATGCTATTCAGAACTACCAACAAAGGTGTAAGTGAAAGCGGTTGTGAAATGGCAAATAAGAAACCTAATTGATTGATTAACAGTCCAGCAATCATCAGAAACGCGATGCTATGTCCCAAAGAGAAAAGGACGGTCTCTACCCAATTAAGTTCATCTAATTTCAAGAGTTTAAGGATGATGAAACCGGTAACAAAAGTAAAAAAGAAAAATCCTACAACTTGTCTAACAATTGGAACGTCAAAAAACACTGCAAAACAGGTTATTATCTGCAGAAACAATGCGAGTAAGGTAAAGTTCAATTATAGTCACCTTTATGCAGTAGTACGACACAATATTTATTACAGACTTTGATACCGTATAAATGATAGGTATGTGAACACTATGCAATATACCCGAAAAACTTTTTACACACGCGCGCTTCTTGCCTCTAAGGATAAGAGAGGCAATAAAATGTTGAAAAACTTATGGGTGACGTTTTTAGTCGCAACAATTCTATTAGGAACATTTAATTTATTACAGGTGCTTGCAGTATTGACTGGAAAGTTGACCATACATAGTTCAGGGAGGATCATTGTATCAACTCCACCGCTGCACATCGAAAATGGGCAATTTAAGGATATGTTCGGAAATACAGTATATCTTAGGGGAGTTCTTAGAGATGGGTATATCACTTCATGTACAGGATTTTGGCAGCCAGAAGGTGAGTCAGCTGCGGGCGGAATGTATACATGGAGCGAAGACGCAGTTAAAGTTCATATGCGACAGTTGAAAGACTTCGGAATGAATGTTATGCGTTGGTTATTAAACATTGAATGGTGGCAGAAGGATATGGCAACTTCGCTTGACGGAACACCTACAAATAAACATTATAAAGAATGCGTTAAGCGTAGTATAGAAATAGCTCAGGAATACGGAATCTATATAATTCTATGTTTTTATTCCGTGAGATTGCCTGGAGACCAGCCCAGTGGTCCATATCCGCCATATAGCAATTCAGGAGACGAACAGATTATTTCCAATGAGGATGCCTTCGTTAACTTTTGGCAACAATTTGCTAATGAAATGAAAAATTATCCAAACGTTCTTTACGAAGTATTTAATGAGCCTGTTGATATGCCTGCCACAACGTGGTTCAACACTGTTCAAAAGGTTATAAATGCTATTCGTGCAATAGGTGACGACCATATAATACTTGCTCAATATGGCTACTGTGCAGGTTTCGAGATATCCGAATTTCTAAGATTAAATGATACAACTGGGAACATCGGCTATGCAAACCACATTTATCGTTTTCCACCCGGCGCTACAATGGGATTTGAAGAGAGCCCCCCAGGAGTGCCTGCATACTTATATGATGATGTTAAACGATGTCTAACTGATGGATGGTGGGGCATCGAAATAAATTATGACGAGGCAGTGACAAACAAAATTCCAATCATAATAACCGAGTTGGGACCATGGAACGAGCCTGAATGGAACCAAACTCAAGAAATGCTCTATTATGAAAACATCTTAACAATACTTAATGAATGGAATATTAGTTATACAGGCAGTCATTGGGACAACCCTTGGGTGACGTTTAGACTTCAAAATTTCGAAGGAACTGTTGCTCCATTCCCTCTCAACAAGTATGGTCAGATCTTAGTATCAAAAATCGCCGAAGGAAAATCGAAAAGTTAACCGCATTTAATTTTTGTGCGCCTTTTGTTACCAAGGTAAGCTTTAACAAAGCCTAAACACCAAGCCATTCTTTTAAAAGTATAATGAAATGGCATTAAAAATAAGCATTTTCTGCCTTTTAACTTGTAGGCTATTATTGAATACCATACCCCAGCGAAAAAACCTGCTAAAGGAGACATTTCATAAAGCTTGATCACTCCTTTTCTTCTGCAATTCACCTTATATGCACCTTCCCCATACCAAACATAATGAGCCCATAAATCTTTCCATGCACTTGGACGCTTTTCATAAAAACTCGCACCTATGCCCCTGTAAATTCTCCACCCATAAGTTAACATTCTATACGCCACTTCAATGTCTTCACCAACACCGCTTAGATTTACATCAAAGCCACCAACCTCTCTAATTGCTTCTACTCGATAAATGGAACCAGCGGTTCCGGGTAACCTTGAACTTACTTCACCGCTGTATCTGTAATCTACTGCTACGTAGGAAATATCTTCTAACGCAGCAGCCAAACTAGCCCCAGGATAAATTTCATGTCTTCCTACAGCAATGCCAACTCTTAGATTGTCATCCATGAACTTTACCATTTTTTGAACATAACCTTTAGATAAAATCATGTCACCATCAACCCAGATGATATAATCGCTTTCAGCTTTATCGACTACTATTTGCCTTGCGAAACCCAATCCTTTATTCTCGCGAAAAATTTTGTACCTTACATTAGCTTTTAAAAGACAATTAGCAATTATTTCCAAAGTATCATCCCTGCTGCAGCCATCGACGATAATCAACTCCATTAGATCGCTAGGAAAATCTTGATCGAGAATACTTTGAATAGTTTCTTTGATGGTTTTTGCAGAGTTCTTAACACATAAACCTATAGTAACCTTAAGTTTGCAACCCATAGTATAGACCCATAAGCAGTTCTTTGCCATCGCGACTAAAATCATGTTTTTTTGGCAATTACTCCTATATGAGCACCAAAGAATTTCAATTCTTGTCCATTTATTTCCAATATCTTTGAAAAGATATCAATGTACGGAAATATCCTTTTTATTTTAGGATGTAGGTGAAGAAAATCAGTGCCCCTCATCTCAATTAGTTTAAGCTCTTCGTTCACGAGAAGTCTCTTCAATTTAAAAAAATGAAAAATTTCTTCTCTATTCACGTTTAAGAATTCCTTAACATACTTGGGCTGTCCTATTAAGATGAAATACAGATATTCTAATAACAACATACTAAAAATGTTTGGGACTGTCGCCAATAAATAACCATTTTTCTTGATAACCCCTACAAGCTCATGAAAGGCTTGCTTATAATTTTCTATATGCTCTAACGTTTCACAACAAAAAACCGCCTCGAATGATTCCTCCTTAAAGGGAAGAAACCGAGCATCTGCAACTATGAAATCAACTAGAGATTTAACATTATATTTTTTGGAAAGAACTTTTGCCTCTTGAACGGCCTTCTTTGATATGTCAAGTCCTACAGCATTACCTCTTTCGCTCGCAATATATACACAGAATCCACCCAATCCGCATCCAACTTCTAATATCCTTTTTTCTTCCAAATTATTGATGGTAGATTTCATCATCTTCAAAATCAATTGATACCAGGGATCGGTAAGTTTGAGCTTTCGTTGTTTCCATTCAATAACACTCATGCTTCTAGACTTTTTTTCAAAATCTGAGCTTCCACTAAAAAACAAAGTCGAAATTTTACTTTTAATTTTTAAGGGTTCAAATCTATAGGAATAGAATTGTTTATGCCTTTTAATGTACCCATACCACCAAGCGGACATTTTAAAAACGAAATGGATTGGTAGTAAGAAGACTCTTTTTTTGCGAATAATTTTGTAAGCAGTAAAAGAACGAATTAATCCTGCCAAAAAGCCTGCAATAGGGGTCATTTTGTATAGCGAAAGTAAGCTCGAGTTTTTGTAGAGTGCGTCATGTAAACCGTAACCCCATAAAAGATATTTTTTCCAGAGGTCTTTCCAGGTTTTTCTAGGTATTTCATAAAATATGGCTTGTGAACGTGATAGTAGCCATCCAGATGCTCGGATTTTAGATATTGCATCTTGGTCTTCTCCAGCTATTCTCAGATTGCTATCAAAACCCCCGATTTTTCTGATTGCTTTTGCCCGATAGATTGAACCCCCTGTTCCTGGTTCAAATTTGAAGTTGTCTACAACAAAATGAATATTCTCTAGAAAAGCAACTGTTGGCATGTTGGCTAATATTCCATATTTTCCCTTCGCAACACCTACTTTTGGATTGTTGTCCATAAATTCTACTTGTTTTCTTACAAAATCTTTTGATAACATCATATCTCCGTCCACCCAGATTATATAATCGCCAGAAGCTTCCTTAACCACCATATTTCTAGCTGAGCCTATGCCTTCTCCATTATTACGAAAAACTTTTACTTCCATGTCTATTCTTGGAATCATATTCAAGATTATTGAGAGGGTATTATCCTCGCTACTATCATCTACGAAAATTACTTCAATTAATTCATGCTTAAAATCCTGGTTAATAATACTTCTAATTACTTTTTCGATTAGTGCCTCACAGTTCTTCACGCAAACCCCTAGTGTAACTTTTGGCTTTTTAATCATCTTCTTTCGACCGGTATTATGATTCTATAGTAACAATAAGTACAGATCTAAGTGAGGGATCGAGAGGACTCACTAATATCTTTTAAACCGCCGATTATGATGTAATTTGAAAAGTTTTTTAAAAATGAAAAGCTTTGCAATTTGTCCTCAATTTTTTTGAGTATCCTTAAAGTAAGTTCCGATTCTGAGAGCATGGGTAGACATAATGGTGAGCGATATTCAAAAAGCAAATGACGGGGCATGAGCTCAGTTTTTTCTAATTTTACGTTGGAGAGGCCAGCTGCCTTAAAAATTTTAATTAGCCTAGGTGCAGTATTATGAAAGACTCCCTTATCTACTCGGAAATAAATTAAACCTATCATGATCATTTGAGGATTACACGCGTTAGCTTCGATGGCTGCGACCCTTCCGTTTACTTTAGCTGCCCTCCGCATTTCTGATAAAGTAAGCACGGGATCTGGGACGTGGTGAAGCAGGTCCTTGCAAAAAACTACGTCAAAATTGCCTTCTTGGAATGGTAGATGGTCAGCATCGGCAACGACAAACAATATTTTATTACGGCAGTTGTTTAGGATTGATAGAGTCTTGGCTACTTTCAAAGCATTTCTTGAAATGTCAATAGCAATAACACTTTTTGCATATTTTGATATCAAAAGTGCATCCGTGCCCTGCCCACAACCCACTTCGAGCAGACTATCTATAGAATATGTTCCTAAAGTTCTAAGCATACTTTCTATGAGTTTTACATCATAAAAAACGATTGGCAAACATTTATGCTTGACCATGCCCCGTTTTAAAAGCGAGAATCGCACATCATAGAATTCTCTTTGCTTTTGTTTCATAAGCTCTTTTCCGCTCAACGTGCGCGAGAGTTTAAGAACTTCTAAATTAGATCTTTATTTTCAAGCATCTCTCTTGTCAAAAGTCTTTTTCGCTCAACTGGAATTTCCCAGACTGTAAACTTTTTTCCAAATGCCAATGCTAACAAGGCTGTTAAAAGAATAAAGTACGATTGAATCCCATTCAAGAAAAGAAATCTGATTCGAGATATCAGAAGCGGAGATAAAAGAATTAATAAGAAAATTATAGAAAGTAGCAAACACTGCAGAACTAAAATAACAGTTGTAAAGAGCAACAGAGCAAATATTAATGGATTTACTAAAAAGGAAAATATCTCGAACACAGCTATTCTCTTTGGAAGTAAAAGTTTCCTGCTTAGCATTAGTCTCAAGCATTTCATCCAAACCCGCACAAGTTGATTTGATCTTCGAATTTTTATAGCAAGTTTACCCCTTAAAGTTGTTGGAAAAATTGTATAGAACTCAGCCTCGGGGACAAAGATTGTTCTTACTCCTTTTTGGACTATATCAAGAGCTGTGCCGCAATCATCCGACCCAGTCTTATCATCAAAACTATCCAAGTATTTCCTTTTGTATGCGCTAAAACCGCCTTCGAAAAATATGGTTGAATGTATTTTCGATTCTCCTTCTTTTATAACGTCCATAAATTTAAGATAATGTTCCTCGCTCACGGTGACCCAAGAACTATTTAGATTTAAGAAAACTTCACGTCCACTAATCGCACCTACAAAGGGATCGTTTAATTTTGGTAATGATTCTAATAACATGTCTGAAGGTAAAAAAGAATCCGCGTCGGAAACAATGATTACATCTCCAGTAGCGTATTTAAGAGCAAAGTTCAGAGCTTTTGACTTTCCACCACGTTTTTCTTCCTTTAAAATTTTCACACATATATCAGGATGGTTCTTCGTGAACTTTGACACTTTATTTAATGTACCATCTGTCGAGCCGCTATCAACCACAATAATTTGAATTAAAGTTCTAGGATATTTCAACTCATATAGATTTTCTAATTTGTACTCTATCACATTTGCCTCGTTATATGTGGGAACTAAGATAGTTATTGACGGAAAATAGTTTTCGTCAGAACTAAATTTTTCAGGCTTACGTCTTGCGAGCTGCAAGTATATAAACTGGATACTCGGTACACCAAGAAATAAAGTACAAAGTAAGAGCCAAATAACATATACCAAATTCATTAACATCCAAATTATAAAGATTCGAAAAATTCAGTTTCTCTCAAGAAAGGGAGGAAGAATGTCTCCAGATATTTTTTTATACAACGTCAGCGCTCGAAACTGCAGGGTCCACCAAGTCTTTGAAGAAAAGAAGTTTTCCTTAGGGAACAATCTCCTAAAAAAATCTATGTCTTCCTCTCCACGAATCTCAATACCGCTCAAATTTCCAAGCTTTTCCTTAATTGCAATCTTTAAAAATTTAACTTTTGACGGATTGAACCCCATGATTTGGGAAGCAATCCAATCAATTGAAAACGCATCTTTACTGGCCATAATGAGACATAATTTAATTGGGCAACGACCAAGCGCAACAATCCCGTCAACTATTGTTAGGTTGGGACGAAGTATCTTATTTATCCCAACAATCGCCTCATTTAGGATGGAATGATAAATTATTTTCCTTGGATAGGCTATGCAACCATAAATATTCTTAAGGGCACACGTAATTTTTGTTTCCCTCATTATTTTTAGCTTCGGTACGTTGATAAAAAGGTCAGACTTCAAAAGCGATTGAGGAATTTGAAACGCTATTTCGCGTCCATTTACACAAACCTTCTCCTCACGTATCTCATCTTGTGACAGATTGAAAAGCTCTACATTTTTCCTTTTAGCCAATTCCTCATAGCCTAACATCAAGAAGGCATATTTAGTTCGCATAGCAGTGCCATCGGCTTCTACAATTCTAAATCGGATATCCTTTCCATATCTTTCTCGAAGGCAGTCTATTATTCCGCCGACAATCCTTGGATCAGTGGTATAACCTGTGGAAGCATGCCAATAATAGCATAAGTTAACCTTAATATCGACGGACCTTATGGGTTCTTTCGGCTTAAAATCTATTAAATCCAATACTTTTCCAACAGCTTCTTTAATATCCTCTCCAGAACTATGAGTCCGAACTAAACCTACAACGTCGCCCAACTAGCCGAAGCCCCCATAAGCGTGATTTTTATCAAAATTCTGGTAGGCTTCCTCAATAATTTCCAGCGTTTTTAAACCATCCACTGCTGAAACTGGCGTATCACAGTCCCATTTAATGCAATCGAAAAATTGTCGCAGCTCTTTGTAGTAAGCTTCGTAGTAATATGAATATGACAAAGGCTCAATTTTTTTCCCAATGATTTTTCGCAGAATATTCTTTGCTCCTTCCTTAATCGCGTGTAGATAGATATTCTTGGGGACGAGGTTATCGCTGGAAATATATCCTGCACAACCATGAAGGATCATGCGAAAGTTATATTCTGGAAAGACGGACTTTTGAAACCAGCCAACGTTAATTATCCCCCTAACATTTGATTTGCAAGACTTTAAAACTAAAATGGCTCCGTCTTCCATAGGAAGGTTAAATTTATGTTCAAACCATGAAAACAAAACTTTGGATTCCTCTCCAACAAAAAAGCGAAACAAATCAATCATGTGGTAGCCTAAATCCAGCAAAACTCCGCCACCAGTCTTTTGAGGGTCAAACCACCATTCCGGCACAGGTGTGGGAACCGCGCCATGAGCAAAGGGACCGTTAAGTATCTGCTCAAGAGTCACAACCTCTAAATCTCCAATTCTACCTTCATCTAAAGCAGCTTTCAACTTCTCAGCCGCTTCAATAAACCGCATACAATGTCCAACCATCAACTTACGCCCAGACTTTTCCACCAACTTTGCAATCTCTCTGCCTTCTTTAACCGAAACTGCTAATGGCTTTTCAACGAAAACATCAATCCCAGACTCTAACGCTGATTTGACGCTTTCAAAATGCAGAAAATTAGGCAAAGAGATTATCACAGCATTAACTTTAGGGTATCCATTTAACAAATCATGGTAGTCTGTAAAAAGATTTTTAACACCGAAAGACTCCGCCCTTTTTAAGGCAGCTTTAGATGTGTCAGCCGCAGCAGTTACTTTAACGCCATCAATATGCCGACAGTTCATCAAGTGAAGCATACCCATATGCCCGAGACCAATAACTCCTACATTCAATTTGCTCCCACTCGAAACAGCTCCTCACAAAGCTAACACTTCAATTTAATAAACCACAAAGCCCGAACGTGTACATGATTGGATTTGCCCTTTCAATACACATAAAACACTTCTTTGTTTTTCAGAAATTTCTTAAAGTCTTTGATGAGAGGCTTGCTTTGCTTAGGCGAGATCGCTGTTAACTCGCTTTTAAATTCTTTAATAGCCTCCCTTTTTAGCGGGAGAAATTCTGAAACATCAACATAAACTCTATCGCGTTTAAAAAAGCTGAGGAAGGATTCTATAAGTGGGCCGAAACGGGAAGACTTATGCATAATGGTATATCTATACATTGCTGGCTTTATACCAAGCTTTTCAACAGCCCTTCTCACAATGCGATTTGCCGCTTGATGGTCTGGATGAGCATCCCTCTCAAAGGTGAAATAAACTTCCGACGGTACATTCTTCTTCAATATCGCGGTAACCTTTTCCTCCGCTGCCTTCTCATTTTCCCCGAGCATGCCATCAATAAAATCCAGAAAAACCACATTTCCCTCTGGCAAACCTAAAATTTTTGTAGCCCTTAAAACTTCGCCCCGCCTGATCTCCTTAACCTGTTCAGGCGAAGGATCATCATCTATCCCAAAACTCTTCAGTAGCGAAAATCTTCCATCAGCCATAACAACAACTAACACTTCGTATCCCTCAGCTAATTTTTTGGCTATTGTGCCACCGCAACCTAAAGTTTCATCGTCTGGATGAGGAGCGAAAACGATAACTCTGCCCTTCAAAGTTTTATTCCAGCTTTAAGCCCTCATATACACCAGTATTATAAAATAGCTTGAAATTCTGTATAAAACGCTTATGAATTTCGAATGTAAATCACAAGGATTTAAAGAGGTTATAGCCCTTCTCTGCAAGCTTCTTAGCCCCAAGTATAAACTTATATCTCGGCTTGAAAAATCTGTGGAAAATTTGAAGCTTTTCCAAGTTTCCATTCCACTCCCTTTTCCATCTCCAAATTCCCCAGGAACTCGATCCATCAGTCGGCGGCGGCTCATGGACAAGACCCATGTGATATCTAGAGTAGCCCCTCTTACAGGCCCACTCCATAACCTTCCAATGCATAACATCATTAGGCCTAACCCTCCATCCTTCACTGAAAGAACCAGCCGCCAAAGCGAAAACAGTCTTGCCATGCATAACGGTGAAAACCCCAGAAACCGCCTTTCCATTCCATTTAGCCAAAAAAACCTTTGAAAAGTCAAACGGGTAAATGTCCCAAACAGCCTCAAACCATGACAATGGATAGCTGCCGAAGCCAGCCCGCTTCTCGGCTGCCTTCAGCATAGAATAAAATGTTAATAGGTCTTCTCTTTCCCGAGACTCAAAAACTTCTACGCCTTCGCTTAAAGCCTTCTTAATATTCTTTCTCTTATTGTGAGAAATGCTTTTCCAAAGCGTGTCAACACCATTCTCCAAATTAACAACATATTCATTCAACATGCCAATAAGCGAATAGCCCAGAGAAGAGAATATTTTATCAACACTCCATGTTTGAGGAACCAAAATACGCGCCTCAATAACACGGTTCTTCTTAGCATGATCCTCAAGCGCTTTAAGAAGAGTTTCAATCGCCTTTGTAAACGTTGCATCTTCAAAATTAGCTTGTGGTCCACGCATCACTACCAAAGTCATTCCTAAGCCGAAATACTTGGAATAAGCGCCTTGAAGAATGCCGATAACCTCTCCTTCACGCAAGCAAGCGAATCTGGCAACGTTTGTCCTCGGAAAGGCTTTCCTCGATATTTCACCATACTCAAAGCACTGTTCAAAATTTCCAATAGTGTGCCTTTCTAAAAAGCAATTCCATGACTCAGCTGGTAAATCCTCAACCACACGAAACTCAGACATATAATTCCACCCTCTATATTCTCAATCATCTTCGAAAGTCAAGTGGGCTCCAAATTTGCTTGACAGCCACTGAGTAAAACTTTTTTCAAGAGCCCAACAATAGGTCTTGGCGAACATTCCGCCACGAACAAGTCTTGCTACTAAATTTTTCCTAACGCCGGTCGCCCAATCCGCCTTATAGGGCTCAAAATCTCTGGTCAAGTCATACTCCCTAAACCCTTTGCGGATGCATTCTTCAACCAAATGCATCTTCAACAAGTTTCCAACACCATATTTTGCGAACTCAGGGTCAAAACCCGTTAAATAACCATACTTCTTAAAATTGTAATCAAAAGTGTATGCGGCCGCAACAGGCACATTGTCAACGATTAAGAACCTTAAATCAAGCCAGCCCCTTTCATCAAAAGTCTTGGCAACGTCCAAATGGAAACCTTTAAACTCTTCAGATGCAAAAGCTCCCTTCATCCCCCTAGATTTCCACCGCTCTTGGTGAAGTTTAAAGAAGGCTTCCATGGCTTTATCTAATGAGCTGAAATATTTTTGGGACTTAAATTCAACCCTATAGTTTGCCTGAAGCTTTTTCAATCTTTTGCGCAGGTTTCTCCTCACATTACGGCTTAGCCGTGCCATAAACGCGTCAAAGGAACTTGGCAAATTGACATAGGGACAAAGAGTTCCATCCAAAAGCTTTAACCTGAAATCTTTGCTGCTGCAAATTTTCCGCAAACATTCCGCCGTCATGCTATTATCGCGAATATCCCTCAAATCCAACAAATTCCAATCGGAAAAATCTAATAGACCTTCTAATAAAAGCTTCACACATTCTATTGGGCTTCTCTCCGGCAGAATGAAATTGTTATAATCGCCGTGCGGGAAACTAATAAATTCTATTCTTCTTAAACTTCCAATACGCCCAAAACTATATTTTGAAAGCATAAAAGGGGCTATGCCAATAATTTCACCGCCTTCTTCTGCAACCAAAACCCTTAGACTTCTACCTTTGCCAAAGTGCTTCCACCAATTCCATAACCACTCCCAGGTGGAAAAAACATCATTATCTAGAGATTTCTGCAGCAGCATGTTCCAGACGCTGCCAAGCTCCTTAAAACCGCTGAAGTCGTCAACCACACGCAACTTAACCATATTAACCAGCTTCAAACCCTGAAACAGATTAAATTAGCCTATCCTTCGCTAAAACGTCGTCATAGGTTTCTCTTTCACGAATTAAATAGGCTTCTCCATGCGAATTTGTTAAAACCGCCGGAGGTCTAGGATAGAGAAACTGTGTTGAGCTGGAAAGGCTGTAAGCTCCACAGTCAAGAATAGCTAATATATCGCCTTCCTTAACCCTTGGAGCAAACGCCTTAATGGCAATAAAATCTTTAGGGTACAACAGTGGACCAACAACGTTAACAAGCTCCCTTTCAGAAGCAGAACCATTATTTGCAATTAAAAGCTTACGCCGCTCATAAAAGCTTGGAAGGACGTTTGTGCCGCCGTCCACGAAAACCCACTTGAACTCGCCGGCAACTTTGACATGGTCCACTCTTAGAAGCAATAGGGCAGATGGTCCAGCGATAAACCGTCCAGGCTCAGCCATTAATGCTGGCATGGGCAAATTGCCCAATTGCCGCTTAACATTCTCAATAATAACTTTAGCAACATCCTCAATATTTCTAACGGATTTCCTCCCGTCCAAAGAAGGTTTCAGCCCCAAACGCCTCTTAACATAATCTAACGCTAATAGAAGGTCGCCGGTGGAACCACCTGTGCCAGGGTCGAAGCCCCCGCCAATGTTAAGATAGTTAATTTCAAAACCGAAATTTTCCACAGCTTCTCTGAAAATCGGCATAAGCACATCAACAGCCCTATAATAAGGATGCATCATAATACATTCGAGGCGCAGACCTTTCAGGCTCTTCAAATGTTTAAAGGCTTCGCGGACATCGCCCAGCGAGAAGCCGAACCTACATCCAGGAAAACAAAAGGCAGCATCTTCCAAAAGCGTTTTCGGGTGCAAACTCCCAAAGAAGCCCGGAAGTTTAAAAGGGTTAACCCTTAAACCAATCGGCTGCGTAACGCCAAGCCTTTCAGCCACATCATTAAGCCTCTCCAACTCAGCGAAAGACTCACAGTTTATGAGCAAAACGCCATTTTTGACGGCTTCTTCCAAAACTTCAACAGGCTTAAAGGGACCATCAAAAATGATCCTATCGCCACTGAAACCTGCTTTTAATGCTATGTGCAGGTCTAGACCGGAGGAAACCTCAGCGTAGGCGCCCCTTTCGCGGAGAATTTTGCAAACAGCCAAATTGTTGTTAGTCTTAACAGAGTAGCAGACCATAACTTTGGAGTAATCGCTTTCAAAGGCTTTCCTAAACCTTTCAAAATTCTCCACTAGGCTGGTTTCGTCGAAAACAAAGAGCGGAGTCCCATACCTTTCACAGAGACTAACCAGATCAATCTGATGGAGTGCTATGTGATTATTCTCATTAACGCTGAGATGCTCTTTAACACCCATTCTTACATCCCAACTTAGTCTTGCCCAAAGAAGCTTTTATACCAAAGGATAAACGTCGTAAGCGATAAAACTTGTACGGGACGACCTTTGCATATATACTTTTTGACAACATTTCCTTTTAACACTGGTTTAATTAAGGTTATGCCCTCATCAACGGTTTGCTCAACTAGGTCCTTTAACTCTCCCTTAAACCATCTGGCTGCTATTTCACCAAGCCCCCAGCCGAAGCCCCACTTTTTCTGTTTAACAACCTCTTTTGGTAAAACTGAATACTTCAACAAGGTCTTCCTGAAAATGTACTTGTCAAGTGTATCGCTAGGCTGTTTCAATAAAGGCGGAATACGTGCAGCCAATTCCTTTAACTTGTGATCCTCAAATGGGGTTCCTAGTCCTAAATGAAAATGTGAGCACATGCTTCCAAGCCTCTCTACACCCCATCCTCCGATAACCTCAAACTCCTTATTTACTAGGCGCATTCTGTTCACTTTACTTCCAAGATCATTGGCAGGACTTTTCAAACATTCAAGAAACGGTGAATACACATCAACAATGTTGCGGCGGCCTAGTAATTCTTGAAGTTCATCTCCATGAAAGTATTGATCACCATAGAGCGCCCGCAACTCGGATGGAAGATGTGCAGTTAATATCCTTGACTTTATCGAGTCCTTAAAAGTGCGCCAAACCTTTGACGCCGTGTTCCACACGTAGTTGATGTTCACCCAATATCTTCTCTTTACTCGAAGGATTGAAACGGTTGAGGGCAACTTTGGCTTCCTTGGTTTAGAAGGAGACCACCCCCAACTCCAGAAAGCACAATCAGCACCGTCCCCGGTAAACACGGTTTTAGTCCTTTCCTTAGCTATTTCAAGAGCTAAAAAGGAAGGTATCGTGATAAGTAGGTCTATTTTCAAATCATCAAAAATTTGCACTAAATTTAGAATTATTCGAATGAAATCTTTCGCGTACAATGTTTTCTCGTAGGCTTCTATTCCTAACCATTCAGCTACATCCCTTGAATAGGACTCATTAAACTCTTCATTCTCAAACATTACAGTTACTGATTTCAACGGTTCGTTCGTCAATCTTCTAATTAAAGCAGCCACAGCGCTGGAATCAAGACCACCTAAAAGAATTCCAAAAGGCCCTTTTGTAAGTCGTATGGAGATAGATTCAACAAGCATATCATATATCCTTTTACACCATTCATCTTCGCCGACACCATATTCGATTTCTGAAAAGTTTAAATCCCAATATTTTTGCAAGACTGCTTGGTTCTCGCTTAGCTTATAAACCATCAAACATGAAGGGGGGAGTTTTTTGATGCCAATGAAAAGAGTTTCTGGAGCTGGAACATGCCCCCATGAAAAGTAATAGTCCAACCCTCTGGGGTTTAGAATCTTTTTTATTAACTCGCAGCGTAAAAGCGCCTTTATTTCAGATGCAAAATAGATGCCTCTATTAAAATAAGCGTAGAAAACTGGTTTTTCGCCTTCCCTATCCCTCGCCAGTAGAAGTGTTTTTTCATTGGCATCCCATAAAGCGAGTGAAAAAGATCCCCTTAATTCCTTAACCGCTGAATGTCCATATTCCTCGTAAAGATGAGCTATTAATTCTGCTGGTCGAGAAGAGGAAAAATTGTGTCCTTTTTCCTCTAAATTTCTTCGTAAGCTTTCCTCGTTGAACGCCTCGCCATCAAAGGCAACCCACACACTGTTATCTTCATTTTTCCCCAAACCGTATTCTTTGATTATGCTTTTCGAGCAAATGCCCACATTTTTGTCTACGAAAAACTCCTCGTGAAAACCTAGATGAGAAATGCCTTGAGACATCTTCTTAAGTAATGATTTGTCGCCTAAACCTGAAAAGCCGCAAATTCCACCCATAAAAATCTGCCTGATACACCTTAAAGGATACGTGTATTTTCGTTTAAAACATGCCTTAAAACGTTAAGAAACTCGTCGTTCATATGAGGAAGCCCAACAGTAACCCTTAAGCAATGCCCAATAACTGGCAATCTGCCAAGATTCTTAACAACAACGCCCCTCTCGAGAATCCCCTTGTAAACGCGGTCAGTATCCACATTAGGCCTAAAAGTGACAAAGTTCGCCTTAGAATCAAAAACCCTGAGGCCGCCGATGGGACGCAACTCTTTTATTAGCTTTTCACGTTCTTCTTTAACTCTTCTAATCCAGCCATCCACCACGTCACGCCTATCCAGCAGCCTTTCAACAAACCGCGCCACAACAGAGCCAACAGTGTACGGAACCACCTCAGAAAGACCAGAAGCCAACCCCTCATTAGCAACCAAATAGCCAAAACGCAGCCCAGCCAAACCAAAAGCCTTAGAAAAAGTCCTCACAACAACCACATTCTCCTTATCAACAGCCCTAGAACACACCGAGCCATCGCCAAACTCCGCATAAGCCTCATCCACAACTATAAGGGCGGAACACCCATCAGCCAAAGCCTCAACCTCATCCCAGCCAAACTCATTCCCAGTGGGATTATTAGGCGAACAAACAAAAACAAGCCTAGTCCGATCATTACATTTAGCCAAAACCTC
>Ga0123519_10003797_pt1 | contig 24836 bp, 21 predicted proteins | sample YelNatPaOPRAMG02_FD_87396 | JGI IMG/M metagenome (GOLD analysis project Ga0123519, IMG submission 87396) | Hot spring microbial communities from Yellowstone National Park - Yellowstone National Park OP-RAMG-02 (version 2) | ecosystem: Environmental > Aquatic > Thermal springs > Hot (42-90C) ...
CTGGAAGGAGCTGGCAGCCAAGGGCTTTAAGGTTCAAAGTTTCTGGCCGGGCTTACCCCAGGCTCTCTTCCCAAATACGAAAGATCCCAACTCCAAGTGGCAGGACAAGCGGTTAAGGGAAGCGCTTGAATATGCTATTGACAAGAACGCAATTGCCAATGCACTCGGTTTGGGTTTCTACAAGCCACTGCCCCAGATTGCTCCATCAACGGAGTGGGGTTATATTCCTGACCTGCCTGTGAGGAGCTATAATCCCGCCAAAGCCAAGCAGCTGCTGGCTGAAGCCGGTTATCCCAACGGTTTGCCAATTCAGATATTGATTCAAAATGTACCCGCTAGCATTGATGCCGGTCAGGCGCTCAAGCAGTACCTGGATCAGGCTGGTTTCAAGACCGAGCTGGATGTAGCGGACCCGGGCAGATACTTTGCCAGCGTCTTCGGCACCGGCTGGAAAGATCTGGCTTACATGTTCTACGGGATGAACAATACTAACCTTGAGATGTATATCTCCTGGTTCAGCATTGATCCCAAATCCAATCTTGCCAGCTTTGGAAGAACACCCTACCAGCAGCAGAAAGATAAGGAAGTTGTGCTCATTGCCGATAAGGCCAAACAAGAAGCGGCGACTGCTGATCTGATGCGCCATCTCTACGAAGAAGCCAGGTTGTGCCCGCTGTGGTGGGTACCTGCGACCACCGTTCAGTATCCTTATGTGCATCATGAAATCTACAAACACGGTTTCATCCGCTGGGACACCGAGAACTTCTGGATGGATCCCCATTAATCGGGTAGCTCTTTAGCTAATTCAGGAAAATCAGACAGGGGGTTCTCCCGGTGAGGGAGAACCCCCTTACAATGCGTCAAAATATCGACCTTCGTACAAAACTTATTTCAAAGTGTTTCTTGAGAAAAATTCCCTTTCAATTTTACTGATTGTTGACGTCCACTGATGCCGGTAATATACTAAAGTTCATATACGATAGAAAAATCATTCAGGAGGAAAGAATGGATAGAAAAGAGTATCTCGAATATATTGACCATTTCAACAACATGAGATACGAAAAGGTAACCAGCTACTTTGCTCCGGATATCACGGTGGAATATTTTGATAATGCTTATGGCCCTCAATTCCCGGCGCGGACATTACACGGACCCAAAGAATTTGCGGCAAATTATAAAGCCCTGCACCAGCATACGCGGGAAATACTTGAGCTGGGTGATTTTATCTCGAATGGTGATCTGGTATTTGCTGAACTCTACACTGAATTTCATACCTTCCGGGATGCACCACCAGGCTCTGGACAGCCGAGGAAAAAGGGCGATATCAGTATCATGACTAACTGGGTGCTGTATAACATGGAAAATGGCAAGATGAAGAGAATTCGCATCGCCCATTTCCGAAACCATGATCCCAAGACGGCTAAATACAGGCATCTTGTGAAACTGGACTAATTCAGTTTTGCCACTGGCTGAGTTTGCCGTTCTCCATCCGGAATGCGCGACTGGCGTAAGAAAATAATGATTAATAATGCGAAAACGAGAACTATTTCCGGCCTAAGTGTATGATTGTAAACGGTTAAATATATGCCCGATCGCCAGTTAATTTGCATCTGAATATGCAGGCTGATTGTTATCACAAAGAATCCCGGCTAGCAGTATGATCGAGGCATAGAAAAAATAACTCCACAGGCTACGCCAGCCGAAGAAGAAGGGCAGGATAGCCAGAATCACTGCTGAATTAGGGTACTTGAAACCAGCGAAATAATACCAGATTATACTGGCAAGAAAGATTACTGCTTCCAGAATAGTGAAAAATATGGGAGGAATAGACGGCATCATCCCGCTGTTGACCAGAGTTATCAACCCCACGCCGAGCGGGAACATCGGATCGATAAAAGGAGCCAGGATTGATTCAATCCAAAGTGCTGGATTGGCAAGAATGAAATAAGCATTGAATAATGCGAAGATTCCGGCTACTACCAGTAAACCGAAGAAGGTTGTTTTGAGATCGGTCCTCCGGTAGAGAAGGATGAAGTAAAAAGGCAGAAAGAGCCAGACAGTTTGCTTGGTAGCTGCAGCTAACCCGAGGAAGATCAGAGAAATCCACTTATACCTGTTTGCGGTTATCCAGGCAATAAGCAGAAGCGGAAAAACGAGGCAGCTGGTCTCCCCTCCTGCCAGACTATTCCAGAGTTCCAGGCTTATCAGGCACGCTCCGATGAACAATAACCTTTTTTGAGAAGGTATCAGGATGGTTGTGCAGATCAGTCCTGCAATTATAAACAGGGCATAAACCCAGCGCAGGTCGCGGACGCCTGCGGTAATGAAAGGGAGGGGTAGAAGAAAGGAACCTGCTGGATATGAGAACTTCGTTTCAATCTCAGGCGGTACGGATAAATCCTGGCTAGCTGATTTTTCAATTTGTTCCAATTGTGATCTGGAAGGGTAGGGGAAAATAGCCGCGAAGGCTCCTGTTCTTAAAGGAGTAACCCTGAAAGAATCCACAGAGTATTTTTGCAGGGCTTCGGTGATATTGGGATTGGCGTAAGGGTTTTTTCCTGCCAGTAAATTATCAACTGCCTGATGACAGAGTGCTGTGCCATCGGTGTATTGAAATCCGTTACCGAGTTCCTCTACCAGAGATCTCAGACTCTGGTTGGGAATATAAGAGAGATAACGGGGGAAAAATGCAGTGAAGGCGATCAATTCCAGAATCCCGCAAAATAAAATAGCGAGGAAGATCATGCTTATTAATGTATTCAGGTGTCTGGGGTTACTGCGGAGGAATTTATCCGTTCCAGGGAAAACAACCAGGAAGAGCATTACGAACCAGAGTGTCCAGATTGAAGTGCTTAAAAGCCATAAACGTCCCGATCTGAGAACGAAGGCAGCCCCGGCGGTTCCTGACGCAATGAGCTGTACAGCAATGGTGATGAAAAAGAGGGATATTCTGGGAGGTAGTTTCTCACTGAAGAAAGAGAGACGGGCAACAGAATGTAGGGAGTATTTAAGACTGGAATTATCTTTCATATTATTTTAATTTTATTTAATATTTAGATGAAAATTAAGTTATGTTGAACATCATTTTAGTCCGTTTAAATATCTTCTGCAAAACATTGTTATTTTTGCTGTTGTCAAGGGAAAATATCAGTAAAAATGTCCTGACTCTTTGCTGTAGCATAATCTCTCGCAGCATCTATAGATAGCCCCGGGTAGTTTCCTGCCCCTTATTAATAACCATTAACCTCTTCTGTTCTTTCCTGTTCATTCAATGTCAGTTCTTCCTGCATACTGACATTTTCCCTGATCACTTATCTACTGACCAAAATCATAGAACATTAACAATCGATGAAAATATCTTGTAGAGTCATTTAACTAGCAGTATAATTTCAAAAGCTATGGATGATATTCAACCTGAACTGGTACCGTTAATAAGCGAGGAAGAAATCAGATCTGCAGTCTGCAGACTGGCTAGGGAGATCGGTCAGGATTATCATGATAAGGACCCTTTACTGATCGGCATTCTGAAGGGCTCTTTTATCTTTCTCGCAGATATCATACGAAATCTGGAGATACCTCTTGAGGTGGAGTTTATCCGTCTTTCCAGTTATGGGCACGGCACGCAGAGCAGCGGGAAGGTTAGCCTGGTACATGACATACCGATCAGCATCGAAAACCGGCATGTCCTGGTTGTGGAGGATATAGTTGACACAGGTTTGACCATTTCCTATCTCATGGATTATTTGCGCGGAAAGTCACCAGCTTCACTTAGGCTCTGTGCTTTAATTGATAAACCATCCAGACGGCAGGTGCCGGTTGAAATTGATTATCTGGGTTTTTCTATCCCGGACAGGTTCATTGTTGGTTATGGTATCGATTGGCGTGAGCATTACAGAAATCTACCGGATATCCGTTATGTGAAGGAAAGGTAGCTATGCCGAAAGAAAAAGCCAGTTTAAATTCTGTTGCTCTGGGGGAGATGCCCGCTGATTTGCTGTTAAAAAACGCCAGAATTGTTAATGTATTCACGGGGGAAATCGAATCGGGTAATGTAGCGATATCAGGAGGCAGGATTGCGGGTATCGGAGATTATTCCCGGGCAAAAGAGGTAATCGACCTGAAAAACAGGTATTTAGTGCCCGCTTTTATCAACGGACATACCCATCTGGAAAGTTCGATGCTGGATGTAGGTGAATACGCTCGCGCAGTTGTGCCGCGGGGTACTCTTGCAGTGGTTACCGATTTGCATGAAATCGCCAATGTCTGCGGTATTACGGGAATCCGCTATTATCTGGATAATTCCAGACGCCTACCGCTGGATTTGTATCTGATGGCACCTTCCTGCGTGCCTTCAAGCAATCTGGAAACTCCGGGCTCGGTTATTGGCTCCACAGAAATACGCCGGCTACTGCGCCTGACGAGATGCATCGGGTTGGGCGAGGTGATGGACTACCCAGCGGTAATCCGGGGCGATTCTGCGATTAAAAATAAAATCGGGCTGGCTGCAGCGAAAATAATAGATGGTCATGCACCCGGTCTTACTGGCAAAGTACTGAATGCTTACATCTCGGGTGGCATTATGTCAGACCATGAATCCACATCCCTGGAAGAAGCGAGGGAAAAAATACGCAGAGGGCTCTGGATCATGGTACGGGAGGGTTCATCCGAGAAAAATCTGGAGACCCTGCTGCCACTGCTTGCAGAAAGAACATTTTACAGGTGCATGCTCGTCGTAGATGACCGGAATTGCCTGGATTTATTTAAAGACGGTGATATTGACGCCGTGGTTCGCAGGGCTATCCGGCTGGGGATGGATCCGATTAGGGCAATCCAGGCTGCTACTATCAATCCAGCCACATATTTCCGCCTTAAGGGGTTGGGGGCAATAGCTCCCGGTTATCAGGCCAACCTGGTGGTCATCCAGGATCTTTCTGAGTTGGGTATAGACAAGGTATTCTTTGAGGGTAGACTGGTTGCCGAGGAAGGTAGAGCCCTTTTTTCGGCCTCCACAAAGTATCCCGAAGAGCTGGCAAACTCGGTCAGACTGGCTGAGTTTGGAGTGGAAGACCTGAGATTACCCGCCAAAGGGGATACTTTCCCGGTTATAGAAGTTGTGCCAGGGCAGATTATTACCCGTCGGCGGGATGTAACCATTGTACCCAGGGATGGATATCTTGAACCGGATACAGAACGGGATATTTTGAAGCTGGTAGTGGTAGAAAGGCATCATGCTACCGGTCATATCGGCAGAGGTCTGGTAAAGGGTATTGGCTTAAAGAAGGGTGCGCTTGCGACCTCCATAGCTCATGATGCACATAATATCGTTGCTACAGGGGTAAACGATCATGAGATCATGGTCGCCATCAAAGAAATTGAAAGGATGCAGGGAGGACTGGTAGCAGTACAGGAAGGCAGCATTATGGCCAGGTTACCTCTGCCTGTTGGAGGATTGCTTTCATCCGATACGCTCGAAAATGTAGTCGCTACGGTAGAAAAACTGGAAGAATGCGCACGGAAGCTCGGTTCCGGACTGGATTCCGTTTTTTCGACATTATCTTTTCTGGCACTGCCGGTGATACCCGAATTACGGCTTACCGATCTGGGGCTGGTGGATGTAAATTCATCCAGAATCATCGGTTGAGCAATCGTTAATAGAAAAAACTTTGAACCATGCTTGAAATAAGGTTAAAATGTGTATTTTGAGGAGGCAAAAACGGAGCTAACAGCATCAAGAATACTTTTTGAAAATCGCAGAGATGCCGGGCGTAAATTGGCACTTCAACTGGCATCTTATGCTTCACCTTCCACCGTTGTGCTGTCGATTCCCAATGGAGGGGTACCGATCGGAATGGAGATCGCCGCGTCAATCGGAGCAGATCTGGATATCATTGTGTGCCGTAAACTTGCTTCGCCTCTTAATCCAGAAGGAGGGTTGGGTGCTGTGGCAGACGATGGGACGGTAGTGATTAACGATGAAATAATAAAGCGGGATGGATTAACCAGGGAACAGATTGAGTTTGAACTTGAGTCGGTTAAGCAGACTGTCCGGCAACGCAGATTGAAATATAAAGGTAACCTGCCATCTTCCAGGTTGACGGGTAAGACGGCTATCATTGTTGATGATGGTCTAGCTTCAGGTATCACCATGAATGTGGCTGTAGAATCGGCCAGACATCGCCTGGCAGGAGACGTGGTGGTGGCAGTGCCGGTTGCGTCGGCTGCAGGTTACCGGAGGGTTGCTCAGGTAACAGATAAAATCGTGACCTGTGCGGTAGCGAATATGTCCCGGTTTTTTCTGGCAGATTTTTTCCGCGTCTGGCGGGACATCAGCGATGACGAGGTCATTCATTATCTTGACCAGTGGAAAAAGCGGGTGCAGTTTTAAGTTATTCTATAGACTCTCGGGAGAAGCTTGAAGGCTGTTTGAAAGCTACATCAGGAATGTGATTGCAGTATGAACCGGGTGTAAGCACAGGGAAGCGGGTACAGAAACCTGATTTTATATCATGATTACGTCGGTCAAAATGGGGTTTTCCAGTTTGTTAGGAGATTTTGTCAGCAACAAGGTATTGATTATTTCGGCGTCTGCCTGGGCGATAGCCCAGATTCTCAAGGTGCTGGTTGTCCTTGTGCAGGAGAAAAGGGTTGCCTGGAATTATTTTGTCACCAGCGGCGGTATGCCCAGCTCACATACCGCGATTGTATGTGCGCTGGCGACATCCATCGCCATGATTTTTGGCGTGAATTCCGTCGCCTTCAGCATCGCGGTGGTTCTGGCAGTGATCGTTATGTACGATGCTGCCGGAGTGAGGCAATCAGTGGGACAGCAGTCGGCAATCATTAACCGGCTGGTTAAAGGTGCCAAACTGGATATTGAGAAGGAATTGCGCGAGTTTATCGGGCATACTCCCTTCCAGGTTTTCATGGGAGCAGTGGTTGGGGTTCTGGTGGCTGTGATCTGGATCACCGTTGGCGGACCGTGATTTCCCGCTTTTTAAGAGTTTTCTCCGACCATTCCTTGAAAAAAGTCCCCCGGATGGCATATTCTTTAAGTTGTCCCTGAAATTTCTTTAAAAAGGAATCGCCCGCAGATATCAATGAAACAGGATCAAACGGATATTCAACAGTTAAACCGGGAAAAAAGCCGGGTGGCTTCACTTTCGGTCCTTTCCAACACAGTTCTGCTGATTTCCAAGCTGACGGTTGGACTGCTGATCGGTTCGGTCAGTGTGGTTTCCGAGGGTATCCATTCAGGAATAGACCTGATTGCGGCGGTGATAGCTTTCTTTTCCGTGCGGAAGTCCAGCCAGCCTCCGGATCAAACCCATTATTATGGACACGGAAAACTTGAGAATATTTCGGGAGCTATTGAAGCGCTGTTGATACTCGTGGCTTCGTTCCTGATCATTCGAGAAGCTTACCTGAAGCTGGTGCACGGGATTGTGCTGGAGGATGTTAACCTGGGCATTGTGGTGATGGTAGTTTCGGTTATTGCCAACTATTTTATTTCCAACCAGTTGCTGAAAACGGCGAAAAAAACCGAAAGCATCGCCCTGGAAGCCGATGCCTGGCATCTACGGACGGACGTGCTTACTTCTCTGGGAATTCTGGTGGGGCTGGTAGTAATACGTTTCACAGGCATCAAAATACTGGATCCCGTGATGGCGATCATCGTTGCCCTGCTGATCCTGAGAGCGGGTATAAATCTGGTCTGGAAATCGGTCAGGGATTTGATGGATGTGAGCCTGCCGCAGGTGGAGGAGGAAAAAATCAAGGAGATCATCCGCAAGCATGCGGGAGATTACCTGGAATTTCATGAGATGCGCACGCGCAAGGCTGGCTCTGACCGCTTTATTGATTTTCATCTGGTGGTTTGCCAGGATACCAGCATTGAGACAGCCCATGCTCTGGCTGATAAGATAGAAAAAGAGATCCAATCCCAGTTTCCGCGTGCCAGTGTGATAATACATCTGGAACCCTGCGAAAACCTGAAAGAATGTGAGGTATGCGATAAATCCACCCATGTTACCCGCAGTTAGCAGGCTGATGCGTTTCCACGAAGTTTTTGAGACCGCCGCGGTAATCCTGTACAATATCTGTGGATCATGATTATGTTGAGTAAGAATGGCATTAAAATTTTGGATCTCACTTATCCAGATCTGCGCCGGCTGATCCTGGAAATGGGGGAACCGGAATACCGGGCCGGTCAGCTTTCAAGGTGGATCTACCAGAAGTTTGCTTCTTCTTATGCAGAGATGAGCGACCTGCCGCAGCAAATGCGTGAAAGATTGCAGGCTCAGACGATTTTGCTCACCCTTGAAGCACTGGAAGAAAGGTCGACCGCGGATGGCCGGACGGGTAAAATCCTCTTCCGCCTGCAGGACGGCAGGACGGTAGAGTCCACCTTTATGATTTACGATCCCAGCAGTTTAAGTCGCGAAAGAAGGACTGTCTGCGTTTCGACACAGGCAGGCTGTGCACTTGGCTGTCGTTTCTGCGCGACCGGACAGCAGGGGTTCGAACGCAACCTCTTCCCCGGAGAAATTCTCGAGCAGGTACTGTTCTTTGCGCGGCGGGTGAGCCGGGAACAAAAGGGGAAAAATCTGGAAATCCACCGCCGCCCGGTGACCAATGTTGTATTGATGGGGATGGGAGAGCCGCTGGCAAATTATGAAAATGTGCGGGTGGCACTTGAGATTATGAATTCTAAAGAAGGGCTGGGGCTAGGTGCTCGCCAGATTACCCTTTCCACTGCCGGGCTGGTTCCTGGAATAAAGCGGCTGGCACGGGAGAACCTGCATGTCGAACTGGCGATTTCCCTGCACGCTCCGGACAATGAGTTAAGAAACAGGTTAATGCCAATCAATCGCAAATATCCGCTTGAACAACTGATTCAATCCGCCCGTGAATACCTGGAAATAACCGGCAGGCGCCCTACCTTTGAATATGCCCTTTTCCAGGGAGTAAACGATTCACCCTCACAGGCACGTGCCCTGGCAAATCTGTTAAAGGGTTTGAATTGCTCGGTGAACCTGATTATCGGAAATCGAACCGGCACGGAGTTCCATCCGGCAACCCTGAAGCAGGCAACCGAATTTGAAAAGCAATTACGCAACCAGGGAATCAATGTTACCCTCAGGGATTCCCGGGGAGCGGATATTGAAGCCGGATGTGGTCAGCTCCGCGGACGCAGACTGGCCGGCATGATCGGCTAACCCGCTTATTTTATCCGCTTTTGCATGGTTTTCCAGGTGCCTGTAATCAGGAAGCTCTCTTCCATGTTGCTGACCATATCTTTGAATTTATTAATGGGTACGGCGAAACTGAGTTCGTCGTAGGCGACGTATGGACGGGCTGAGGGATCGAACATGCCGATAATCGCCCTCGGTCGTGGAGAGTCTTTTTCCAGATACGGATTTTGCACGATGGAAGAGCAGCCTGAACCCATGGGAGTGATAACGGCATTGGGATCGGCAGTATCATAATTGGCCAGCGTGTAAAGTCCTGCCAGAACATCGGGGCGGGCGAAGAAAATCACCACTTCAGGGTTATCTTTCTCCTCCAGCCTGTCCCAGCGTTTGAAGACGATATACTTCGCCGGAGCTTTGAATTTAGGCCAATTCTGCAGCAATTGCTTGACGATTTCCGGCGATTTTTTGTAGCGTTCTCCTTCTACCTTGCCGGGCAATCCGCAGGAGAGAAAGTATTCAAAGTTAGGTGCAAGGGTCTCGGAGAATCCCAGGTAACGCTTACCACCGAAGCAGCCTATGGATTGGACATCAAAGGTGTAGGAATTGCCTTCTCTCACCCTGACCAGAGCACCCACGATGCAGCGGGCGAGTGAACCTGGTCTGGCATATTCTGCCCGGTCTCCCTGATCGGTGTAATAAAAGGCGATCGGAAGAGGTGATTGATTAAAGTATTTCTGCCACAGCCGGATGAAATCTGCTTTAAAATTCATCTCCATCTGCGTAATCCTCCTTTTGCTTCAACATTATAATCCAGATAAGATTCTTTTATTAAGCAGTTCTCAAAATGCAAGGCTGGAATATCCGTGAGGGCTGAAGTATAATTAATCGTCTCCCCGCGCGGGAGACAGCGGTTACAGGTTACAGCAGGAGGATTTGAATACCTGGTGAAAAGTCCGCAAACCCGTCCGAAGTTTAGTCCGGGGCCGGTACTCTGGGCATGCTTAATTTATATTCTGGGGCTGGCACTGGCTTTCTTCTATGTGCATCCCGAAAAGGTTTACATTGAGACGGAGAATATCCAGGTTCCCGAGGTCTCCCTCTTCCCCGTCCTCGGCTATTTCCTGGGCGTGGTAGCGGTGGTCGGGCTGATTCTATTTTTCATTCCCGTTAATCGGCTGAGACTGGCACTGAAAGCCCTTTTCGGTTTTTTCTATGCCTGGGGGTTGTTTATTATTCTCGCCCTTTTCCTGCCCTCATCGGCATCTATCGGCATTGCGGTGGCAATCGGAATTATCTGGTTTATTTTCCCTTTCATCTGGCTGCAGAATTTACTCCTGCTGGTGACGCTGGTCAGTATCGGCGCGGTCTTCGGTGCCATGATTTCGCCCTGGACAGTCATGTACCTGTTGCTGGCTCTTTCGGTTTATGACGTGGTGGCGGTTTTTGCCGGTTACATGATGTGGCTGGCTAAAAAGCTGTCTGAAGCCGATACTCTGCCGGCTTTTATTCTGCCGGGAAATCTCTTTCACTGGGGCGTTAATTTAAAGGGAGCAACCGTACAGAAGCTTTTTTTGCAGGAGTCCGCCGAACGGGAGTTTTCCTTGCTGGGGGGAGGGGATATCGGTTTTCCGCTGGTATTTGTGGTTTCGGTTTTCTTTGCTTACAATTTTGCTTCGGCAATACTGGTGGCGGGCGCATCGCTGGTCGGGCTGGTGCTGGCTTACATCCTGCAGATTTACCTCTTGAAGGGCAAACCTATGCCAGCCCTGCCGCCCATCAGCCTGATGGCAATTGCCGGTTTTCTGATAGTGCATTTCTTGAGACCGTTTTAAACCAGCATTCTGCGTCGGAGATCGGTTTTGGTAATCTTTAAGAGAAAAATATCCTCTTAGGGGTCAGCTCGATGAATAAGATACTGTTACCGCAGCGTGCCTGGGAGGGCACTTCTGATCTGGAAATCACTCTCCCTGCGGAATGGCGGGTGGCAACCAGCAACATGGCTGGCTACAACCGCGTGGCACTTTCGCCACGTGAAATCAGGGAAGCCATCAAACATCCTGCCGTTAGTCCGCCGATCCGTTCACTGGCTTCGCCGCGAAGTCAGGTGGTGATTATTTTCGATGATATTGCCAGGTCAACCCGCGTGGCGCAGATTGTGCCCTCTGTCCTGGAGGAGCTGGCGGAAGCCGGTGTCCTTGAGGAAAATATCCGTTTTATCGGAGCTACCGGTTGCCATGCCGCAATGAATCGCTCCTATTTCGTGAAAAAGCTGGGTGAGGAAGTCGTTCGCCGCTTTAAGGTTTATAACCACAACCCTTTTGGGCACTGTGTCAGGGTAGGGACCACCAGTTCTGGAGTGGAGATATACGCCAATGAGGAGGTCACACGCTGTGATGTCAGGATCGCCATCGGTACAGTGATACCCCATCAGGCAGCCGGGTTCAGCGGAGGTGGCAAGATCATCCTTCCCGGCATCTGTTCGCGGGAGACCAACCTCTCTTTCCACCGCTCTGCCAGAGAATTCCAGCAGAAAAATCACCGCGGTAATACTCTGAAAGGACTCATCGAGGGTAACCCGCTCCGCCTGAATATCAGAGAAGCGGCGCGGATGGTGGGGCTGCACTTCAAGATTGAAGTGCTGGTAAATGCCCATGGTGAGACGGTCGCGGTCTATGCGGGCAGTCCTGAAGAGGCGTTCGCCGCAGCGGTTAAGGATGCCGCGGCGCATTACCTGACCCAACGGCTACCTGAAAAGGACATCGTGATTGCCGGTGCGGCAGTCAAGGTCAATGAGATTGAATCCGGTCTGGATGTCGCCTGCGCCTCGGTTAAACAGGGAGGCAGTGTGGTTCTGGTGGGAAATGCCCCGGAAGGACATATCCCCCACTACCTGTTTGGCTCATGGGGTACCCTTTCAGGTCGCGCTGGTCATGGTCTCCCTCCTCAGGTCGAGCATCTGTACGTCCTGAATGAATACCCGGACCTGTCCGTGCTGGATTATTTTGCCATGCCGGAGAAGGTTTCCATCCATACGAACTGGGAGGAGATTCTGGAGCAGTTAAGGACGAGATACCCTGGCGGAGCTGAAGTTGGCGTCTATCCAAATGCGGACATCCAGTATTTTGGTGAAGGGTAGAGTGAGGCTGGCTCTGCCTGACAGGTTCCATTTTCTGGCTGACACTCATGTTTATTCCACAACCGATCCTCTGGAAGGTTTTCATCTCAGACTGAAGGATGCTTACCAGCGTCACCGGGGGTTTAAGTAAGGAACATAAAATTCAATAAATTCACTGGCATTGTTATTTCGAAAATGATCCATAATTTACCAGCTTTTTTCACTGTTATGCCCGAAATAAGGGCAATGAGATAATGCTGTTTTCTTTAATAAGTACCTTTCCTCCCCGGGATGACGCGCTGGAATAATGCCTCCCCCGGGAGGGATTGCTTTACCTGCATGAGTCTGCTGTTTTATACTAGGGGATATTGGGGGAAAATCCGCTCGATGGAATCCGATTCGTGGAAGAGAAACCTGTTTCTCATCGCCATCTCTGAGTTCATCGCACTACTGGGATTCAGTCTCTTTAATCCTTTTATGCCCCTTTATATGCAGCAACTGGGCAACTTCAGCAGCCGCGAAGCCGCCTTCTGGTCGGGTATTGCAGTCGGCGGCAGCGGGCTGGCGATGTTCCTGAGTTCTCCGATCTGGGGAATTATTGCAGATCGCTGGGGGCGCAAGCCGATGCTTCTCCGTGCCCAGTTCGGGGGAGCGGTGGTGGTATCGCTCTTTATCATAGCTCCGAATATCTACCTTTTCGTTTTCTTCCGCACCCTGCAGGGACTTTTTACCGGTACGGTAACCGCGGCGGCGGCGCTGGTGGCCACCATCACCCCTCGCAGCCGTCTGCCCTACAGCATGGGTATTCTGATGGGAGCTGTTTTCGGTGGTATGACGCTGGGGCCGCTGGTAGGCGGCTTCCTGGCAGATACCCTGGGATTTCAACTGACATTTCTGATTACCAGCCTGCTCCTGCTGGTCGGTGGCTCGATAGTACTGGTCCTGGTGAAGGAAAATTTCAAAAAACCGGATCCTCTGCCTGCATCGCCATTGAAGTCAATGCTGAAACTGGCTGCTTCCCGGGATGTTTTTCCCCTGCTGCTGGTGATTGCTTCTCTGAATATTGGACCCCAGATCATTTCGCCGATTTTACCGCTGGTAATCGGGGAAATCAGCCGAACCGGAACTGCTGCCAGTGCTTCAGGGATGGCAATGGCACTGCTGGGTATTGTGACCGCCCTTTCTTCAGTGGTAATCGGTCGCTTCACCCGCCGGGTTTCCGTCCGCAGGATACTGATTATCTGCTGTATCGGCACCGGTCTGCTTTACATTCCGCCGATCTTCGCCCGCAACGAGGTGCAGATTATCCTGCTGATCGGTCTCACCGGTCTGCTCAACGGCGGTATAATGACCGCTTCCAACTCGCTGGTGGGGCTGGCTGTGCCAATCTCCCAACAGGGACTCGCTTACGGGCTTTCCCAGAGTGCCAATTCCTTTGGTTCGGGACTGGGGCCGTTCGTCGGCGGAGGGCTGGCTCCGGTCATCGGTCTGCGGCCGGTCTTTGGAGTTACCGCTGGTATTTTTGTTCTGGTGGGGACGCTGGCGATGAAACTGATACCAGAATCAGCAACCGCTGGGGGGAAACGTGAATGAGAGCGGAGAATAGTTCTCTGACTGAGTTCAAAGGAAGCTGAAATGAATAATCATGATGAAACGGTCTACCGGCAACTACAGCAGCACCTGGACAGGTTGCCGGCCGGCTTTCCGGCGGTGGAATCCGGGCTGGATATCCGCCTGCTTAAAAAGCTATTCACACCGGAAGAGGCGCAACTGGCTACCGATCTATCATTAAAACCGGAAACGCTGGAAAAAATTTATCGGCGAGCCAGAAAAAAGGGCTTTACGCTGGAAAAAACGCGTGAGCTGCTCGATCAGATGGCGAAAAAAGGCACAATTTTGACTTATCTGGAAGGCTATCAGGAAAAGCATTACAGCAATGCCTCATTTTCTGTGGGTGGTATTTATAATTATCAGGTTGACCGCCTTTCGCCTGATCTGATCAATGATTACTGGCGATATCAGGCGGAGGCACGTTCCAGAGCCCGTCCGGGGGCCGGCTCCCTTGCAGGGAAAAAGACCAGAGCTCCTGCCCGCAAGATGCTGCCCCTGCGCACAGTACCGGTGGAAAAAAGCCTGGGCAGTGGCACGAAGCGACCGGTGGGCAATTATGATGATATTCGTAAAATTGTCCAGGATGTACGTAGCAAAATCGCCGTCGCCAACTGCATCTGCCGCCAGAGTGCGGATATACTGGGTCAGCCCTGTACGGTAACCGGTTTGCGGGAAACCTGCCTGATTATCGGTCCCGATCATGCCCGCCGGCACGTGGAAATGGGGATCGGTCGCTTCATCTCGAAAGAAGAGGCGCTGGCTATACTCGATAAGGCCCAGTCTGCCGGTCTGGTACTCCAGCCGGAGAATTCCAGCAAGCCGGAGGCGATCTGCTGTTGTTGCGGCGATTGCTGCGTACTGCTTAAACAGCTCAAGCGGGCACCTAGACCGGCCGACCTGTTCATTACCAATTATTATATTGAGGTGGATACGGCTCTCTGTAACGGCTGTGGTGCCTGTGTGGATCGCTGCCAGCTTGACGCCCGTGAACTGGTGGATAACATTTCAGTTGTCAGGAAGGAAAGGTGCATCGGCTGCGGCAACTGCGTTCCGGTCTGCCCCACAGGGGCAAACCGCCTGCTGAAAAAAGCTGTGGAAGAGCCCCTCTTTAAAGATAAAGATGAATATTACATGACCATGCTCGCCAGCCGCATCGGGAGGTGGAATTATCTGAAACTCAGACTAAAAATGCTGCTGGGGTTGAGGGTGTAAGGGGAGGAGGAAATAAGTACCAACAAGTACCAGTAAGTACCAATAGCCTCCATCCACCCTTTAAAATTACCTTCTGATTTGCCATCATTCAGAAGGCTGTAAAAGCATTTTTTCTATCCCGTCATTCCGAGGACTGCTTTCAGCAGTTTTCTATGCCGTCATTCCGAGGAGTCCTTCCTCAGAAGGACGACGTGGGAATCTTATGGATAAATAAACTTCCTGGATTCATTTTTCAGCCGGAAGGTTGCTTTACCTTTAGATTGCCACGTCGTTCCCTTTGGTCACTCCTCGCAATGACGCCAAGCGGGTTGTTTTACCTTTAGATTGCCGCTGAGTCATGCAGGAGCCCCGCAAATACGTTCAGGGTTAAGTTTCTATTTAGCAGAAGGAGACAAGAAGGGATTTGAATAACCTTACAGCACCCGGACACGGGTGGCGGCATTCTCCCAGAGCTTTTCAAGCTGATAGTAATCTCTCTCGAAAGGGGCAAAAATATGCAGAATTACCTCGCCATAATCCACCAGAACCCAGCCGGACTCAGCGGTGCCTTCTTCGTGCAAGGGCAGGATGTGCTCTTTCTTCAGGGTGGCAATCACGGTTTCCACGATCGCCTGAACCTGACGCGTGCTTTCACCGGTACCGATGATAAAGTAATCGGCGAAACTGCAGACCTCGCGCATATCCAGCAGGACAATATCTTCCGCCTGCTTATCGCTAATGATGTCAACAATTCTGTGAGCTAAGTCCAGTGTTTCCAGTCAGCTATCTCCTTTTCGATATCCATTCAGGTTCTATTATAACATAATCCCGTGTCCGGTGATTAAATCGCAGCGGATAAGTTGACTTTTCCTTGACCTTATGTTAATCTCCTGGTAACAAAAGACCGATGAGGAGGAAGAGAGCCGCATGCAATCTCCTTCGTATAACGATCTGATTGTTGAGCTGTACACCCACGCGGGCGTGATTAATGCATCAATTGCCTGCCCGACCGATACCCGCCTGCTGGACCTGCTGAATGGTGCCAGTGCTGACCGCAACGGGAGGGGAGATTTCCTAGAATTGACCAACCTCAGTTCCACGGATCCCCTGACGGGTGAAAAACCGCTGGAATACGTGCGCAGGTCTGCCATCATGCTGGTCGCTCTGGCTGAGGCGAACCTGGGCAGGGGTTTCGGTGCCACGGGCAAAATCATTTTCCCTTTTGTGCCCAAAACCCAGGTGATAGTCAGCCTGCAGGTACAGGATTACACCATTTTGGGAACCGCACACCTGGACAAAAACCAGACCCTGCAGGATATCCTCAATGAGGAGACGCTGTTTATGCCTCTCACAGAGGTGACAATCGCCCGGGAATATCATCTCTACGGAACCCGTCCTTTTGTTGCAGTGAATAAACGGCAGATTATCCATACCCGCCGTGAGTTCTTTAGCCCGGTTCAGGGAAAAATCCAGAGCAGAGTTTATCCCACCTGATTTAAAAGGATTGTCCGGAAAGCCAATTTTCCCGGCATTTCCGGATCATTTTTATAATCATCTTTTACGATAGTCTATGAATAATTTGCACTTTGTTGTTCAACGTTGTATGATATGACCAACACTCGTTGATGACATAACGTAAGCCAGGCCGCAAATCGGACTTTGAAAACTCAAACATTTTTTAAAAAGGGGCAAGAATAATATCGGAGGTGAGTATGTTTAAAACGAAGATTTTATTACCCCTGGTAATCCTCATGTCCCTGGTTCTTATCGTGCTTTCAGCATGTACCAGCACATCCCCGACCACCACTTCCCCTGTTGCAACTAAAACTAGTCCCGTCTCCTCGCCGACACTCGCCGCCAACCAGGTGCTGGTCGTGAACCTGGCAGGCGAACCTGCCACGATCGATCCCAACAAAGCTTCCTGGGCAGGCGAACGCAGCGTCATCACGCAGGTCTTTGAAGGCTTGCTGGGTTTTAACCAGGATTTGACGCTAAAGGCCGAAACAGCAGTGGAAATCCCCACAGTGCAGAACGGCGGCATTTCAGCCGATGGTCTCACCTACACCTTCAAACTGCGCCCGGAGGTTACCTGGAGCGATGGCAAGAAAGTGACGGCCAAAGATTACGTTTACAGCATCAAGCGCATGCTGAGCCCGGAAGTGGCATCCGAATATGCTTCTTTCTACTATGCTATTGTAGGTGCGGAAGAATACAATGGTGCTGCCGATAAAGATGAAGCCACCAGAGCCCGGCTCCGCGATGCCGTGGGTGTGCGGGCGGTGAATGATACCACTCTGGAGATCAAGCTTGTACAGCCGCTGCCGACCTTCCTGCAGTTGATGGCTCTCTGGCCGGTCTATCCGGTGAGAGAAGATATTATTACTGCCCAGGGTGATAAATGGACCGAGCCACCGAACTACATCGGCAACGGACCCTTTATCCTCAAAGAGTGGGTGCACCAGGATCACATGACCTTCGTGCCGAATCCCAATTACTGGGGCACCAAGCCGAAGCTGACCACCCTGACCTACAAAATGATTACAGATGCCAATGCCGCTTTTGCGGCTTATAAGAATAACGAACTGCACATCACTGCTCCGCCGGTTGGTACTGAAAAAGCTACCATGGCTGACCCCGTGCTGAGTAAAGAAATCGTGCGCTACCCCGAACTGACGACCTTCGCCTTCCAGTTCAACGTGACCAAGCCGCCGTTTGATAACGTCAAGGTGCGCCAGGCTTTCTCCTGCGCTATCGACCGCGAAGCCTTCGTGAACAACGTGCGCAACGGCGTGGGTAAGCCAGCTTATAGCTGGATTCCACCGGGGATGCCGGGACATGATCCCGAACTCGGTAAAGAATATGCCTTCAATCCAACCAAGGCCAAACAGCTTCTGGCAGAAGCCGGATATTCCGATGTCAGCAAGTTGCCTGAGATCAAGTTCCAGTTCTCGGATACCGCCGGAAACCGGACGATCGCCCAGTTCCTGCAGGGTCAGATCAAGGACAATCTGGGCATCAACATCACGCTGGAGCCGATGGAGTCCAAGGCTTTCACACAGCTCGTCAATGCTGGCAATCATACCTGGGCCTGGTTTGGCTGGGGTGCTGATTATCCAGATCCCGATAACTGGCTGCCTCAGCTCTTCGGCACCAAAGCCGGAAACAACCATACCCTTTACTCCAATCCTAAGTTTGATGCTCTGGCCAAGCAGGCTCTTTCTGAGCTGGATAACACCAAGCGCCTGCAGTTATGGGCAGAAGCACAGAAACTCGTGATGGCAGATGCTCCGATCGTGACAATGTTCTACCGGGAAAGATTCGTCCTGGTCAAACCCTCTGTGAAAGGTTTGAAGACCACCGGTATGGATGGACAGATCTCCGGTGACATGTTCTTCAAGGAAGTTTATATCGCTCCGTAAAGAGACAGAATGGGATGTGATGGGTTTCAGGGGCAGGGAGTAGCACTCCCTGCCCCTGATGAGGGAACAGGGTTGAAATAAATGACAAAGTATATTGCCAGACGTATATTGTGGCTTTTACTGGTCATCTTCGTCGTTGCCTTTATCACCTTCTTGCTGATGCACCTGGTGCCGGGTGGTCCCTGGGATCGGGAAAAACAGCTTGCTCCACAGGTGGTTGAGAACCTGAATAAGAAATATGGTCTTGACCAGCCCTTCCTTGTCCAGTTCGGCAAGTACATCTGGGGATTGCTCCACGGTGATTTGGGAGTCTCCTATATTTACCAGGATCGGGGTGTCACCTCGATTATTTTAGAGGGTCTGCCCAAGACGGCTACACTGGGTTTGGTCGCCTTTCTGCTCGCCATCTTTATCGGTATTCCTTTCGGGATGGCGGCAGCCCTGCGGCAGAATTCATTGGTTGACTATTCCTCTGTCATCTTTTCCACCATTTTCGCCAGCATTCCCGCCTTCGTATTGGGTATCCTGCTGATGATCGTTTTTTCTGTATTCCTGCACGTGCTGCCAACCGGCGGCTGGGGCGGCATCAGCTACATCATCATGCCGGCTTTTGCGCTGGCGGCTATCCCCGCGGCTTACATCTCCCGCATCACACGTGCCAGCATGCTGGAAGTGATCCGGCAGGACTATGTCCGCACCGCCCGGGCGAAGGGTCTCGGTGAAAGGATTGTCCTGATCCGCCACATTCTGCGCAATGCCCTGATACCCGTGCTGACCATCACCGGGCCGGAGCTGGCAACCCTGATTTCCGGTTCATTTATCATTGAAAGCATCTTTTCCATACCGGGCATCGGACGGCTTTTTGTGCAGGGCGTATTCCAGAGGGATTACGGTCTGATCATGGGCAGTATCCTGTTTTATGCATTTGCCATCGCCATTGTCAACCTGGTGGTGGATATTTTATATGCGGCGGTTGATCCGCGTATTCGTTACGATTAAGAGGTAAAGTTGGAAGCAACAGCGACACAGATAAGTGCCAGACCCCACCACACCCTGTGGGGTGATGCCTACATCCGGCTCAGGCGGAACCGTCTGGCAATCGCCGGCGCCGTGATTATCGTCCTGATTATCATCGGAGCGGTGATTATCCCCTATGTCAGTCCGTACACTTTCGATAAACAGGATATCACCGCCATACTGGAAGGTCCGAGCCGGGAACACTGGCTGGGTACCGATTCTCTGGGCAGGGATGTCTTCACTCGTCTGCTCTATGGCGCCCGCACCTCTCTAGCGGTGGGCATCTTTACGCAGATTATCATCCTGCTGATCGGCATCCCCATCGGGGCGGTTGCCGGTTCGCTGGGTGGCAAGACCGATAACCTGCTCATGCGTTTCGTGGACGTAATGTACGCCTTCCCGGATATCCTGCTGATCATCCTGCTGAGGGCGATTCTGGGCGGCAGTATCTTCAATATTTTCCTGGCGATTGGTCTGGTCTCCTGGGTAAATGTTGCCCGCCTGATCCGCGGGCAGGTGCTTTCCCTGAAACAGCGCGATTTCGTGACAGCCGCCAGAGCGATGGGCGGCTCTTCAGGCTACCGCATCATGCGGCACCTGATTCCCAATTCACTGGGACCGATCATCGTGCTGGTGACCTTTAGCATTCCGCGGGCTATCTTTGCCGAAGCCGCCTTGAGCTACATCGGCATTGGTGTTAAGCCGCCCACGCCGAGCTGGGGAACGATGATCCGCGATGGATATGATGTGATTTTTGCGGCTCCCCACCTGGTGATCTTCCCCGCTATAGCGATTGCTATCCTGATGCTCTCGTTTACCTTCCTGGGAGATGGCTTGAGGGATGCACTGGATCCGAGGTTGAGAAAGTAGAAATGGCCGGTTTGCTGGAAGTCCGCAATTTAAAGACCTATTTCTACACGCAGGACGGCGTGGTTAAGGCAGTGGATGACGTTTCCTTCAATGTGTCCGAAGGTGAAACAATCGCTCTTGTCGGAGAAAGCGGCTGCGGAAAAAGCGTCAGCGCGCTGTCCGTCCTCCGCCTAATCCAGGAGCCGCCGGGGAAGATTCTTGCCGGGGAGATACTTTTTGGCGGTAAGGACCTGCTGAAGCTTTCCAGGCAAGAAATGCAGAAAGTCCGCGGAGCGGAAATCGCCATGATCTTCCAGGAACCGTTGACCTCGCTCAACCCGGTACTGACCATCGGCAGACAGCTTACCGAAGCGATGGAACTGCATCTCGGCATGACCGAAGAACAGGCAAAGCAGGAAGCGATTAAATTGCTGGAATCGGTGGGCATACCGCATGCCGAACGCCGGATCAGGGATTACCCGCATCATTTCTCCGGCGGCATGCGACAGAGGGTCATGATTGCCATGGCGATTTCCTGCGCGCCGAAGCTGATTATCGCCGATGAGCCGACCACCGCGGTTGATGTCACCGTGCAGGCTCAATTGCTGGAGCTGATCCGCAAATTTACCGCCGAGCTCAACTCGTCGTTGATCATGATCACCCACAATCTGGGAGTCGTCGCCAGATACGCCCGCAGGGTTTATGTTATGTATGCCGGCAAGATAGTCGAACACGGAACAGCCCTGGATGTCTTTCATCATCCTGCCCATCCCTACACCGCCGGACTGCTGGCTTCGGTGCCGCGGCTGGATGAACCCAAAAAAGTAAGGCTGGCTTCCATTGCCGGACAGCCGCCCGACCTGATTGCCCCTCCTCCAGGCTGTGCTTTTACTCCGCGCTGTATTTTTGCCGTCCCGGAGTGCAGCAGCGGGGTTTATGAGCTGGTTGAAATTAGCCCCGGTCACTTTACTACCTGCTGGCGTGCCAGAGAAGGTAAAATCGCATGGAAAACGGATTGATCTTAGAGGTAAAAAACCTGACCAAGTATTTCCCCGTAACCTCCGGCTTTATCCGCCAGAAGAAGGTAGCCGAGGTTAAAGCGGTGGATGGAGTCAGCTTTTCGATCAAGAAAGGCGAAACTCTGGGGCTGGTAGGAGAGAGCGGCTGTGGAAAAACCACGCTGGGGAAGTGCGTTTTGCAGCTCTACCGCCCGACATCCGGTGAGGTGCTCTACCGGGGAACCGACCTGTGCAGGCTATCTGAAAAGGAGTTAAAGCCCTTTCGCAGTAAGATTCAGGTCATCTTCCAGGATCCCTATGACTCACTGAACCCGCGGTTTACGGCTTCCGATATCATCGGTGAGCCCCTGCGCATCCATGGTATGAAGCAGGATAAAAAATACCACGAGATGATCCGCGAGATGCTGGATACCGTGGGGCTGGCGCCCTATATGGCTGATCGCTATCCCCATGAGTTCAGCGGGGGACAGCGCCAGCGGCTGGGGATTGCCCGGGCTCTCGTTCTGCGCCCGGACTTCATTGTCTGTGACGAGCCGATTTCCGCGCTGGATGTCTCCATCCAGGCTCAGATTATCAACCTGCTGGTGGATCTGCAGGATAAATTTGGTATCTCTTACCTGTTTATCTCCCATGATCTCTCCGTGGTCAGGCATATCAGCGACAGGGTCGCCATCATGTATCTGGGCAAGATGATGGAGCTGGCGGACTGCGACGAATTTTATCAGACTCCCCTGCATCCCTATACGCAGGCTTTGCTTTCGGCCGTGCCCCTCCCCGACCCCGCGATCGAGGCTAAACGCTCGATGCTGATCTTAAAAGGTGAGGTGCCCAGCCCGCTTAACCCACCGCGCGGCTGTGTCTTTCATCCGCGGTGCCCCCGGGTCTTTGCAGACTGCCGGCACATTATGCCCGTGCTGGCGGAATACCGCCCCGGACACAGTGTAGCCTGCCTGCTTTACCCTTCTTCCTACCCGCCTTCTAATAATAATGGTTGATGCTGCTCAATGCCCTGCTGATGTTCCTGTAGAGTCCTTCCTTTCCCTGATACGTCATTGTGAGACGGTCACCGCTTTTGCGGTGACCGGCGTGACAATCTCAGGGGAGGGTGTAAAATGAGTGGTGCTTTTCATTGAGATTCCCACGTCACTTCGGCTAACGCCCTCGCTCCTCGGAATGACGACACCGGAAAAGGCTTACGCTCTCGCTTTATTGGTAAAGTGCCAATCGAGGAATGCTCTTCCCAGTGGCGTCATTGTGAGACGGCCAAGGCGTAAGCCTTGACCGACGTGACAATCTGGGGGAGGGTCGTCAAACAAAAGTACCCTTCCCATTACATATGATGTAAAATGACAACCTTTTATGCCTGGCAATGATGCACAGGGGTCTTGACTTTTCTAATCGGCTAAGGATAATATTTACTCAACTAAAGTTAAGCTCTTAGATAATATTGATCTGCATTTGTCATACCGGGATAACTAAGCCTGAAAAGTAACCAGATTTAAAAAGGAGGTAATAATGAGCGAGCAAAAACCCGCGGGTGAACAAAAACCCGCGGGTGAACAGAAACCCAAGACTGTTACCGGATTGGAGCAGAACATCGAGGGATTACTCTGTTATGTACTGGGTTGGGTGACAGGGATAGTATTTTTGATTTTAGAAAAAGAAAATACCTTCGTGCGCTTTCATGCCGTGCAGTCCATTGTCGTTTTTGGTGCTGTCACAGTGGTTGACATTATTCTCAGCTTTATCCCCTTCATCGGCTGGATACTGAGCTATTTGATCGGCATTGCAGCGTTCATTCTGTGGATCATCCTGATGGTCAAAGCCTATCAGGGACAGAAATATAAGTTACCGATCGCGGGCGATATCGCGGAAAGAAACAGCAAGCCTGCACAAACAGCCTGAAGAATTGATTGCTATTTAAATAATTGGCAGTCCTTCCAGAAGAACCTCTGGAAGGACTGCCGGTGTTATATTTTTGTGAGACTTTTCCTCAGTTTGCGTTGTAGTGGTCATTCTTTCCCATTACGTTATTTATAACCCTTCCTTTTCCCATTGCGTCATTGTGAGTCCTTCCGTTCCACGATACGTCATTCTGAGTCCTTCCGCAGGAAGGACGTGAGAATCTGGGGGGTGGGGCATCAGTGTATGAGTGCGTTTCGTTGAGATTCCCACGGCTTCCTTTGAAAAAGGAAGCCTCGGAATGACGTCACGGAGTAATATTTTTTATTGAGGTTCCCACGTCGCTCTGGCTAACGCCCTCGCTCCTCGGAATGACGACACCGGAAAAGGCTTACGCTCTCGCTTTATTGGTAAAGTGCCAATCGAGGAATGCTCTTCCCAGTGGCGTCATTGTGAGGAGTCCTTCCAATTTTATTGGAAGGACGACGTGACAATCTGGGGGAGGCGTAAAATGAGACATGGACGATTGCGCCTTGTTAAGATTCCCACGTCACTCGGGCTAACGCCTCGTTCCTCGGAATGACGGCACGGGGAGTCATTATGTTATGAAATGGTCAATACGCTAATATTGGCTATCGTGACAATCAGGGGTGGGACACACTGCCAGTCCAATATTAACAATTATTTAGCTATCAAGCGTACTGCGTGGCGTAAAAGGATACTCCGGCTTTTTCGGACGTATCAAATCTTTCACCTCCTCGGAAGCGAGGATAAACTGGTAGCGGGTGGTGGCATCAATCACGTAATAGGCGTGCACATCGCCGATTTCCCCGGCGGACTGGTGGATGATAGGCTTGCCGAGTTCATCCGCCACCTTGATCAGGTCCTCCATGGAGCCCAGACTGACCGTTCTCTCCGGAGTGCCGGGTATCTGCCCGATGGCTTCGGCGATTCTTTCACCGTATCTCTGCTGTATGCCGAGCGATTCGCGGGCGGTAGGGGTGATCACAGGGCGTTTGCCGCGTATGAACAGATAGACCTGCCCCACTAAAGCGAGGAGTAAAATCACCATCAGAATAATGCTGAGCGTCCTGATCCCACTGCGGGAGAGTCCAAGATAGCGTTTATTATTGGGCATTACGCGGCTTATTGTAATGGCACCATCTCTGGACTGCTGTGGCTTTTCCTCAAATACCAGCGTGCCTTTCCCCAGAGGAGCGCTGAGGGAAGGAGTGAAGGTTTCGTCAATTTTACCGAAGTCTGTCTGTCCGGTGACATGGATGTCTGCTCGAATGCTGAGCTTATTGGTGTCTGCCGAAATACCCGTTTCATTCCGGATATTTTCCAGAAGCTGGTTTATTTTCCCAAAGTCCAGAGTGAAGGGTATTTTTATACCTGAGGAACCTTCCATCGGAGACACAAGCTCCAGCGTTTTCTTCCAGAGGTCGCCCCCTTCAAGAACCAGATTTAGGTCTGCTTCTACCTTTAAATCCCTGACGGGCTGGTTCGCCTGAAAGCGGTA
>Ga0123519_10003803_pt1 | contig 24807 bp, 22 predicted proteins | sample YelNatPaOPRAMG02_FD_87396 | JGI IMG/M metagenome (GOLD analysis project Ga0123519, IMG submission 87396) | Hot spring microbial communities from Yellowstone National Park - Yellowstone National Park OP-RAMG-02 (version 2) | ecosystem: Environmental > Aquatic > Thermal springs > Hot (42-90C) ...
CTTCGCGCGATCCGGATCCTGAAGGAAGTCAGCCTGATCGCCGCAGAGGACACCCGCGTGACCCGGAACCTGTTGACCCGTTATGACATCGGGACCCCCATGACGTCCTATCATGCACACAATGCGCTCGAAAAAACACCCTTGCTTGTTTCCCGGATGAAAAAGGGGCAGACCGTGGCCCTGGTCTCCGACGCCGGAACGCCCCTCCTTTCGGACCCCGGGCAGATTCTTGTCGACATGGCGATCCGGGAAGGCATACCGGTTCATCCGGTTCCCGGCGCCTCGGCACTGCTGGCCGCGCTTGTCGTGTCGGGCCTCGAGACCGGCCGGTTCCATTTTACGGGATTTTTGCCCCGGAAAGAATCCGACTGCCTGCGGGCCATCCATCATCTTTCAAGGCTTCCGGCGACCCTCGTGTTCTATGAATCCCCGCGGCGGGTGGACAGGACCATTGCCCTTTTGTCGGAGGTTCTGGGGGACAGGCCGGCGGTCCTGTGCCGGGAACTGACCAAAACGTTTGAGACCGTTCGGCGGGGAACGCTGTTTTCCTTCCGGGATCAGGGGACCGGAGAACCGTCCAGAGGTGAATGGACCCTCCTTGTCGGGGGATGGCCAGACGACGGTCGGGACGAAAAGGCCCGCAACCCCGAAGAGATCCTGAAGGCGATGGAGGGTATCGGCCTCCCCGCGGCGGACAAGGCTCGCCTGCTCGCAAGACTTTCGGGAATTTCCCGGAAAGAAGCCTATGGCCTTGTCTTGGGCAACGGCGTCTGACAACCTCCGGTGAATTGCGCATCAGAACACCTTGTGCTATAAGCAAGAGGTGAAGGGATACCGGATAGACGATCGTCCCTTCCCGGGAAGTGGAACTGGGTGAACCGATCCTGCGGGAGTCCGGACGATGTCTGGACAGGGTGTTCGCCGCGTCCCACTTGGCCTTGAGGCCTCCGGGGTGTCCGATTTGAAAAACCGTTTTTCCCCATCCGTTCCTCCTGCCAGGCCGGACACTTTTTTGGGCCGTCTGTCCGGAGCCAACCTGTCAAATCCCTACCCCCTGATCGCTTTACTGCTGGCCGTTCTGGTCTGGGGATCGCTGGCGGTGAAACATCTGCCCCGGGATATCTTCCCGCAGATCCCCATTCCGGTGGTCATGGTCGCCACTTTTTATCCTGGCATGAACGCGACCCAGGTCGAACGGAACATCACAAGCCTCATGGAACGCCAGTTCACCATGGCCGGCGACGTCGAATCCATCCATTCCCGCTCGCTGAACGGCATCAGCCTGATCAAGGTCATTTTCCACAGCCATGTTCCTGTCAATCAGGCCGTATCCGAAATCAGCGAACTGTCCCTTTCCCTCCTCTCGAGCCTTCCACCCGGAACCTTGCCCCCGATGATCGTTTCCTACAGCTTTTCCAACGTTCCGGTCTGCCATGTCCTCCTGACAAGCGACTCCCTATCCCAGGCACAGCTCTATGACATCGCCTCCAACATCGTTCGCCCCCAGCTCGGAAGCCTTCAGGGTGTGTCCGCTCCTCCCATTTTTGGCGGAAAGGTCCGACAGGTCAGCTTGTATATTCACCCGAACCGTCTCATAAACCGCCATCTGACCCCTCTCGATATCGTCAACGCCATTTACCGTCAAAACACCCTGATCCCGACCGGGAACATCCGGATCGGCAGCCTGAACTACTTTACCCGGTTCAACAGCCAGGTTCCGGACCTGTCGGGGATCCGGGACATCCCGGTTGCCCTTTCCCATCGCGTTCCCGTTTTCGTCCGGGACGTGGCCGATGTCAGGGACAGCTTCGCCCCGCAGGAGAATCTGGTTCTTGTGGACGGTAAACCGTCCGTCGTCCTGCCGATTTACCGGGAAACCGGATACAGCGCGCTGTCCGTCATCGGACAGATTCGGGACGCCCTCCCGCACCTGGACAAAGTTCCACGGGAGGTCAAGGCTTCCGTCCTTTTCGACCAGACCATTTACATCCGGGATGCTCTTTCTTCCCTTTTACGTGAAACATTGCTGGGTGTGCTGACAAGCGCTGTCTTTATCTTCTTGATCCTGGGGGATATGCGCCTCGGTTTGCTCGGGATTCTGGCCTTGCCGCTCACCTATATGGGTGTCCTGGCCTTTCTCGGTGTGACGGGAGGAACCGTCAATATCATGACCCTGGGGGGGCTGGCGATCTCTGTCGGCCCCATGATCGATCATCTCGTTCTGGTGATCGAAAGCATCAAATCCCATGGAATCGACCCACGGGATCCACCGGTGTCCATGCTCCGGGGGATCATCCCCATCCTGACACCTACCGTGATCGCGACTTTGGCCATGATCATAGTCTTCGTCCCGCTATTTTTTCTTTCGGGTCTGATCCACTACCTCTTTACACCACTGGCCATCTCCGTCATCGGGGCCAACACCATGTCCCTGATATTCTCTCTGACCCTGATCCCCTGGATGGCCTATCTTGTCACGCACTATCTTCCCGCACGGAAAGGAAAAACAGACGCCCGGCTTCCTGCCCTTCTCGACAAGTTCTTTGACTGGTACCGCGATCGCCTTGAACGGCTTCTGGATCGCCCCGGACTGACGCTCGCCACGGTCGCTCTTGTCATCGGCGCGTTCCTTTCGACCGCCCATCTGATCCGGCTCAATCTCTACCCTGTGATCGATTCCGGCCAGTTCAGGATCTTTGTTCACTTTCCCGGCGGAAGCCGTCTTATGTATTCACGCGAAGAGGCCATCGAAATCGATCAAACGATCCGGAAAGGCCTCCCTCCGGGATCCGTCGCCTCCATCGTCTCCAACATCGGTATCAAGGCTGGATGGTCCTCCATGTACAATCCGAACGCCGGAACGGACACGGCCGTCATCGATGTGGCCCTGGACTCCGGAAAACGGAGGCAATGGTCGACAACCCGGGCAATCACCCGGCTGGAAGGGCTCCTCAAGGCCCGGTTTCCCGATACGATCTTTATCTTCAAGCCGGCGGGTATCATCGAGGATCTGATCTCGCGGGGACGAATGGCTCCTGTCACCGTCGAGATCCACGGAGACGATCTCAACAACAACCTCCTCTATGCCAAGAGGCTCACCCACCTCTTCCGGAATGTGCCCGGAGTCCTGTCTTCCAACGTCTTCCAGAGGTCGCACTACCCGACGCTGGCCATCCATGTCGACCGGGTCCTGTCCGAAATCGTCGGCACCAATGTCCTGGAAATCAGCCAAAACGTCCTGGTTGCGCTGAACTCGAACAACCAGATCCGGCCCATTCCCTGGATCGATCCCTCCAGCGGATTCTTTTATTTCCTGTCCATCCTTTATCCTCCGGGTTTCTTCCGGAACATGGACGACCTCAACAATCTGGCAGTCGCCCACACACGGGGGCACCACATCACCATTCTGGGGGAACTTGCCACCGTTCGCCACGCCGACGATCCGGAAGAAATCACCCACGATCGTCTGGATCGGGCGATCGACATCCTTGTCGTCCCGTCACAAGGCCGGTCGATCACTGTCTCGGGGCACCTCAGGCACCTGATCGAAACAATCCCCCAGCCGCAAGGAATCTATGCCCGATTTGTCGGAATGACCCAGCATATCCGGTCTTCCTTTTCGAGAATGCGCGACGGCATTGTTCTCGCCATCTTTTTCCTGTTTTTGCTTCTCCTGGTTTTTTACCGTTCCTTCCTCGCTCCACTCGTTGTCCTGGGAGTTGTTCCGCTCTCCATCGGGGGAAGCGTCTTCGCGCTCTGGCTGACGCAAAGCTCCCTCAATCTGGTTTCCATCATGGGCATCCTGATGACGATCGGCATCGCCACGTCCAACAGCATTATTCTGATGAACAGGTATCTCGAACTTGAAAGAAGCGGACTTTCACCCCGGGATGCCATTATACGGGGATCCAGAGAGCGGATTCGTCCGGTCCTGATCACCAGTTTTTCCGCCGTTTTCGCCATGATTCCGGTTTCAATCCATTGGGGAACGGGCACAGAGAACACCATCCCCCTGGCGCGCGCGGTCATCGGAGGGCTGGGTGTGGCAACCCCCCTGACACTTTTCGCCATCCCCGTCATCTGGAGCCTGGCTTCGAGCCGTTTCCGGACCCAGACGACGGAAAGGGGGTCCGGTGACTGATTCCCCCCGGAAACGGCCTTTCCTTTTATCGCTTTTTTTCGGAGCGCTGGTCCTTCCGGCCACCTTCCTGCTCGCGGGGTGCCATCCTTCCCGGAACAACTCCAAGCCTGCAGAGGTCTTTCCGGCACCGGTCTCAGTCGGCGTCTCCCATCCAAGCATCATGGATTTCCCGATCATCGTCCGTCTTCCCGGGACAATCCTCCCCTATCAGACCGCCGACATCAATGCCCAGGTGACGGGCTATCTGAAAAGTGTCCGGGTGGACATCGGGGACCGGGTCCGCAAGGGGGACATCCTGGCAGATATTTCCGTACCGGAACTGACAAACCATTTCGTCAAGTCGCTCGCAGATTTTCAGTATCACCTGATCCTCCTGGAGCGTTACCGGAAAACCCTCCTGTCCTCCCCCGACCTGGTCAGCACAGAGGAGGTCGATCTCGCGAGAAACAAATACCTGGTCAGCCTGGCGGAACTTCGAAAGCTCGTGAGCGAACTCCAATTTTCCGTCATCCGGGCGCCATTTTCCGGAATCATCACGCGACGGTACATGGATCCCGGCGCCCTGGTCGGGCCGCTGCGTTCGGGGAATAAAACGCCTCCCGCCCTGTTCAGGCTCGACGACCTTCGAAAGGTCAGGGTCGTCATGGACATCCCCCAGAGGTATGTGAACGATATCCACAAGGGGACTCCGGCCACTCTTGTCATTCCCGGCAACACCGACCATCCCGCAAGGGGGGAGGTGGCGCTGATCAGCCACGCCCTGAATCCCGACAGCAAGACAATGCCGGTCCAGGCCATTTTTCAAAATCCCGACGGGTTGTTAAAACCGGGGATGTTTATCCGGATCAGGCTTTTTGTCCGTAAGATATCGGGGGCTCTGACCATCCCGGACAAGGCGCTCCTGACCCGGAACAGCCTCACATTTGTCTATGTGGTCGACAAACGCGGAACTGTACAGGAACGCAGAATAGAGGCCGGAGAAGACAACGGAACAAATGTCGAGATCCTCAAAGGGCTTGTTCTGGGGGATCTGGTCGTTGTCAGCGGGAAACACCAGGTTCTGCCCGGTGATCACCCCGTCATCCATCCGGCAATGACCCAGGAAGAACTGAAAGAAGAGAGCCCCACATGAGAAAGCTGAAATGGACAATGGTTCTGCTCCTGCCCCTCTGGACCCTGCTGTTTTCCATTGATGTCCGGGGTGAGACAACGGGATTCAATCGGGAGAAAAACATTCACGTTCCGGAAGTCGGCCCTTTCCCGGACGCACGTTACCACCTGTCCAGACTTTCCCTCTCCCAGGTCCTGACAAAAACGGGGGCCTTCTCTCCGGAAATCCAGGTTGTCCGAAAGGAACTGGATATCTCCTATGCCATCCGGATCCAGGCCATCGAAACCTTTGTACCCTCTCTCACCGTTTCATTCGGAACGTTGACTTATTCGGGAGAAATTCAAAGATCCACAGGAACTTTTTACAACATCCAGAAACAACAGGCCAACATGAACCACGGAGCCGTTCTTCTCGACCAACCGGGGGTTTCCGCCTTCCAGACAGTGATTCGGACAACCCGGATCGAACAGACCCGATCCCAGCTCTCGGAGACGATCAACCAGAAATCCGCCCAGGCCGCCAGACTGTATTTTGAAAATCTGGCCTCCCTGTCACGCATCGCTGTCCTGAAAGAAGCCGTGCGGATTTCAAAGCGGATTCTGGTTGAGGAAAAAAAGCTCGTGGAACTCGGAGGAGCGAGTATCGTCGGAGTCCTGAGAGCGGCGCACGAAGTCACCAGAGATTCCCGGCATCTCGTCGAAGAAGAAAAAAGAGACTACCGGATTGCTTTCCGTCTTTCCCAGATCATGGGAATCGACAACGAAACATTGCCTGTTCCGGAGGAGCCGTTTATTCTTCCAAGACTGTATTTCCCTGTTCCGGAGGACCTCGACCGGCTGGTCGAACTTTCAAACGAAAGACGTCCACTCTTGAGGGAGTATGAAAAAAACCGCCAGGCGCGCCACCAGGAGCTTGCCAATACCCTTTATGCCCCCCTTGTACCCACTGTAGGAGCCAGCATTCTGAACGGTGCCCTGGGGCCGGATTTTACCGGTCTCACCGGATACAACCAGACCACCTTCTTCGCGCTCTGGACGATCGGCCCTGGAGGCATTCTCGATCCGGCAGCGATTCATCTCGCCCAGACGCGCGAAACCCACGCCAGGGCGCTTCTGTCAAGAAGCCGTATCCTCGTCCACCGCCAGGTAAGGGATGCTTACGAACAGATCCGCAAAAGTCTCGAAGAGGAAAAAATTGCGGTCACCGACATGAAGTTTGCAAAGCTGACTTTTTTGGCCAGCCAACGGCGCGTTCAGCTCGGGGTATACCATGCGCTCGAACTGATCATCAGCTTAAGGGATCTGGTCGAATCCCAGCTGCACTATATCGATGCGACGCAGGAGCTCGAAGAATCCCAGTTCAATCTGCTCGCGGCTATTGGAACCCGTCCGCATGTCACCGTCGCTCCCCTGCCGGCCGGTTCTCCGGTCAGCCCGGATCTCTTCCGTTTTGACACAAGACCTGAAGGCCCGGCAAAATAAACTTTCTTTTCCGGAGCCATCACTGTCCGGTATGCCCGAACCCCCCCGTTCCCCTGTCCGTCGTCCGGTGGTCCAGAACCACTTCCCATACCGGCCGAACCACAGGCATAAACAGGATCTGCGCTACCCGGTCGCCCGGTTGGAGCGTGACGGCCTCCGCCCCCGCATTCCAGAGAGACAGGATGATGGGACCCGTATAATCGGAGTCGATCACCCCGGTCAAATTCGACAGGACCAGCCCCCGGCTTCCTAACCCGCTTCGGGGGACAATCATCCCCACAATCCCCGGATCCCCGATATGGATCGCGATTCCGGAAGGGACTTTCAGCCGCTCCCCCGGCGACAGGCAAACGGTCGCAGGCGGCATGGCCCGAAGATCCAGCCCCGCGGAACCGGGCGTCGAAAACGCGGGGAGAGGCCAGGGCTCCGGAATCCGGCTGTCCAGGATCCTAAGACGGATAACGGGAGAGAGCGGCCAGGAGAAAGTCACGGTTTTTGAACCCCTCCCCCCGCCACGGGAATGGCCAGTTTCTCGGCAGTGCCGTAGGTGTTCAGAAGACGGAAAACCAGCCGGGACCCTGCAGGAACGGATCGGAAAAAGAGCCACCCCTTCGTGGACGATCCGGCGGGGAGGACCGTGGGAAGACCCATGCGACCCCAGCTTTTGACCTGGTCGGAGAACCGGTCACGGAAATCCCCGCTGGTCAGAAGCTCGGCCTCCTCCCCCTCCGGCGTTTTCAGGAAATATCGCCGGATCCGCTCGTCGGACCGGCCGTGGTTCACCAGCAGGACCGACAGACCCGTCACCGTCAGCTTGCCGGGAAGTGAAAGGGAACGGACCTCCCCGATCTCGCCGGTCAGGCGCGTGGTCCGGGTGTTTCTGGGATGGCAGGCCGCAATCACCACCAAACACGCCAATACCATCGCACCCGCCTGAATGTGTTTACCCATCATCGCGCCGGATCTCCGTTCCCACCCCTTCGGGGGTGAAGATTTCCAGAAGAAGGGCATGGGGAATCCGGCCGTCGATGATGTGGACCTTTTGCACACCGCTGTCGAGCGCCTTCAGGCACCCGGCGATTTTTGGCACCATGCCGCCGTGGATGGTTCCGTCATCCAACAGATCCCGGACACGGGACGGGGAAAGGGACTGGAGAAGTTTCTTGTCTTTTCCCATGACGCCGGGCGTGTCCGTCATCATGATCAGTTTTTCGGCCTTGAGGGCACCGGCAATTTCGCTGGCAGCCTCGTCCGCATTGATGTTCAGGGGGTTTCCTTTATCGTCGACACCAACGGGAGCCACGATCGTGACATACCGGTGGCGATCCAGCAAATCCAGCACTTCGGTATTGACCAGACGGACCTTGCCGACGCACCCCAGGTCGGGACTTTTCTGTTCCCCCACCAGGAGATTTCCGTCGCGACCGGCCAAGCCGACAGCGCGACCTCCCCGTTGCTGTACCAGGGTCACGAGTTCGCGGTTGATCTTTCCGGACAGGACCATCTCCACCACCTCCATCCCCTCACGGTCGGTCACCCTGAGACCGTCCACGAAGCGGGAGGAGATTCCCATCCGGTCCATCATCCGGGTGATCTCCGGACCCCCTCCGTGGATCACGACCGGGCGGATGCCGATATGGACCAGAAGAACCAGATCATCGGCAAACGATACGTCCCCTCCGTCGCTGTCATCACCCGGGTTTTTCCCCCGGGTACTTCCTCCGTACTTGATCACGAAGGTCTTGCCGGAAAATGCCCGGATATAAGGGAGGGCCTCGATCAGGATGCGGGCCTTGGTCTGGCTGTCTTCCACCGAACCTCCTTGTTTTGTCGGAATCGCGTCATTCCCTGACCGCAAACGGCGACAGGCCTAGAGAATATAGCGGGTCAGGTCAGGATCCGTCACGAGTTTTCCCAGCCGATTCCTGACAAATGGCCGGTCGATCACCACCGTCTGTCCGGACATCTCCTGGGCCCGGAAAGAAATCTCCTCCAGGAGGTGTTCCATGACGGTAAACAGACGCCGGGCTCCGATATTCTGTGTTCCTTCGTTGACCTGCCAGGCCACGTCCGCAATCTCTTTCAGTCCTTCCTCCCGGAAGTCCAGGAGCACCCCTTCCGTTTCCAGGAGGGCCTTGTACTGGCTGACCAGCGAAAATTCTGTCTCGGTCAGGATCCGGAAGAGTTCCGGCGCTCCCAGGGGAGAAAGGGTCACCCGCACGGGGAAGCGCCCCTGGAATTCCGGAATCAGGTCGGACGGCTTGGCGTGGTGAAAAGCCCCCGCCGCAATGAACAGGATCCGGTCGGTCCGGACGATTCCGTGGCGGGTTCGCACCGAGGATCCTTCCACGATCGGAAGGAGATCCCGCTGGACCCCTTCCCGTGAAACATCCGCACCCACCGATCCCGACCGGGGTATGACCTTGTCGATCTCGTCGATGAAGAGGATCCCCGACTCTTCCACCCGCGTCACCGTCTCCCGGGAGATTTTTCCGGTATCCAACCGGGCGTCTGCGGCCTCCGCAAGGAGGATCGGGCGGGCGTCCCGGATGGACAGGCGCCGTCGTACCTGCCGGGGAGGAAGAAAATTGCCCAGCATCTCCCGAAAGCCCTCCTGGGACCCATCGCCCCATTCGGAAGCGCCGCCGGACAATGGGGCGACCGGAGACTCCCTGAATGTGATCTCCACCTCGCGATCCTCCAGGTCACCCGCGTCCAGCCGGGCGCCCAGACGGCTCCGGGTCGTATCTCCGCCTCCGCCGGGCAACAGGGCGTCCAGAAGACGCTCCCGGACATCCTGGAGGGCTTCCGGCCGGACCCGTGTCCGTTCGCGTTCGAGGCCTTCGCTATAGGCGACGTCGGCCAAATCCCGGATCATCGACTCCACGTTTCTCCCGACATACCCGACCTCTGTGTATTTGGTGGCTTCGACTTTCAGGAAGGGGGCGTTCAGCATCCGGGAGAGCCGGCGGGCGATCTCGGTCTTGCCGGAACCTGTGGCCCCGATCATCAGGATATTCCGGGGCATGATCTCCTCCTTCATGGCTCCGGACAGCTTTTCCCGCCGGAACCGGTTCCGGATGGCGACCGCCACGGCTTTCTTGGCTTCTTCCTGACCGATGATGTACCGGTCGAGATACCGGACGATATCCCCGGGCGTCCATGCCGATTCCGTCAGGGACGGCGGTGTGGGAGAGGACAGTGCAGGGTTCATGGATCCCCTCCTGCATTTCGGGGACCTGCCTCCCCTTCGGAAGAAAGCGACAGGACCGTCACTTCATGGTTGGTGTAAATGTCCAGGTCGGCGGCAATCGAAAGCGATTCCCGGACGATCTCTTCAGGAGACAGGGTCGTATGCTTCAGGAGAACCCTGGCAGAGGCCAGTGCGTAGGACGATCCGGATCCGATGGACAGGAGGCCCTGCTCCGGCTCGATCACATCTCCGGCCCCCGAGATCAGGTAAGTCGCCTCCCTGGAGGCGACGGCCAGAAGGGCTTCCAGCCGCCGGAGGCTCCGGTCGGTTCGCCAGTCCTTGGCCAACGCGACGCTGGCCCTGCCGACGTGTCCCTGATGGGCCTCCAGCATACTCTCGAACCGTTCGAACAGTGTGAGGGCGTCGGCCGTGGAACCGGCAAAACCCGCAAGAACCCGCCCCTGGTGGAGGGAGCGAACCTTTCTGGCCTGGGCCTTCACGATCATGCTGCCCAGCGTGATCTGTCCGTCTCCGCCCAGCGCCACCAGGGCGCCACGGCGCACGCTGACAATCGTCGTTCCCCTGAAGAGGGGGATAGCGGTTTCCTCAGCCATTCGGGTCGTCATGATCCGGACTCTCCTGTCGAATACGGTCGTACTTCCTGCGAAGCTCCGCGAGACCCACATGGGTGTATTTCTGGGTCGTTCCCAGGGACCGGTGTCCCAGCAGCTCCTGGATTTTCCGGAGGTCCATCCCGTGATCCAGAAGGTGGGTCGCGCACGAATGCCTGAACGTGTGCGGGGTGACCCCCCGGTCGCCGAGCCCCGCCTCCCGGACATGTTTCCGGACAATTCGCCCGATCTGGTGAACGGAAAGAGGTGCCCCTCCGGGAGCCTGCGGGAAGAGGGGATCCCCCGGAGGGCCCCCCGGTCCTTCCAGAAAGCGGAGGAGGGTCTCTTTGGCCTGGCCCACGAGAGGGACCATCCGTTCCCTGTTCCCCTTTCCCCGGACACGGATCCGGCCGGAGGCGTTCGCAAGATCGGAGCGGAGCAGATGCGCCATCTCGGAAAGACGGATCCCGGTCAGATAGAACAGCTCCAGAATGGCCCGATCCCGCCGTTCCGCCCACCCCTCCCCGGAAGGGACCCGGGCAAGAAGGGCGGCCATGTCCCGCTCGCTCAAGATGGCCGGAACCGTTCGCGGAAGCCGGGGGCCGGAAAGATCCTCAAACGGGTTGGTCGCGGTCAGCCCCTTCGTGCACAGCCAGTGGTAATAGGACCGGAGGGATGAGAGGATCCGGAGAACCGAACGGGGGCGATACTCCCTCTGTTCAAGGTCAAACAGATAGGAAAGGGCGAGCGACCGGTCAACATCCCCTCCCGTGGGGTCTCCCTTTCCCCGCGAACGGAGGAACAGGCGAAAAGATTCCAGATCTTTCCGATAAGCGACCAGCGTCCGGGGAGAAACACCCGATTGGGCGATTTCTTCCAGATAACTCCGGATCAACGCGTCCTGGCGTTCGGCGTCCTCCCGCGTTGTCCAATGTTTCCGGGGCCTTCCGGACCCCTTACCCCCCAACGCCCGTCCCCATGGGGAAGCTGCCGGAGGAAAGCCTTCCCAGCCAACCGGAATACGCCGCACGGGCCCGTTTGACGATCTGCTCCCGGTTGATCCGGCGGGAAGAAGCATGCCCACCGGAAGGGAACAGACCAAAGTGAAGGTTCACCGGCGCAAAATGACCGGAATGGCCAGGGCCCAGTCCAGACAACAGCGCTCCCAGGGCGGTTTCGGGCGGGGGAAGGATTGAGCCGGCGTCAAAATTCCAGGGATCGTCGGAAGACCATGCCGCATCCAGCACCAGGGATGTCAGAAAGCCCATGGCGACCGATTCGGTGTACCCTTCCACCCCCAGGATCTGGCCCGTCGCATAGACACCCGGCAATCCGGACAGGGTCAAATCCCGTTTCAAAAGAGAGGGCGCGTCCAGGAATGTATTTCGGTGAAGGGATCCATGCCGCAGGAATCGGGCCCTCGACAGTCCGGGAATCATCCGGAAAATCCTCTCCTGTTCGGGGTATCGAAGACGTGTCTGGAAGCCGACCAGATTGAAGGCTGTTTCCTGGGCGTTTTCCGGACGGAGCTGAACGACGGCATAGGGTTCCCGGCCGGTGGACGGATCCACGAGTCCGACCGGACGGAGCGGCCCGAAAGCCAGCGTCTGCAGGCCCGTCTCGACCAGCGTCTCGATCGGCTGGCAGGCCTGGAAAGCCCGCAGGACGTCGGGATTATCCTCGACCCCCTCGTGCGGGGGCACCCGTTCCCCCGACAGGAGGGATTCGCAAAATCTTTCATAGGTGTCCTGGTCCATCGGTGCGTTCCAGTGATCCCCCTTCCCCGGTTCGCCATGCCGGTCTCCTCTGAACAGGAGCCCGAAATCGAGCGAATCGGCTTCCAGGATGGGGGCGATCGCATCATAAAAAGACAGCCGGCCTCCAGGCAGATGTCCGGTCAGATCACGGACCAGGGCCGGGTGGGTGAGGGGGCCCGTCGCAATGACCAGCGGGCGCTGGACCGGCAAACGTTCCACGACCCCCCGCTCGATATGAATCAAGGGGTTGTCCATCACCTCCCGCGTCAGGTGGAGGGCAAAGAGATCCCGGTCGACGACCAGCGCTCCTCCTCCCGGTATCTGTGCGGCCATGGCCGCGCGGAGGACGGGAGAACCCGACTTCAGCAGTTCTTCCTTCAGCAGGCCGTGGGGTGTCTGGGGATTGAGGCTTTTCAGGGAGTTGGAACACACCAGTTCGCCCAGCAGATCCGTCTTGTGGGCGCCGCTCGTGACCCGGGGCCGCATTTCGTGCAGGGTGACCGGATACCCCCGTCCGGCGAGCCTGAGAGCGGCTTCCGTACCGGCCAACCCCCCGCCGACAACCGTGACGGGCGGTCGTCTATCCCCCCGGGGACGCATGGGTGCACGCTTCGTTGGGACAGACCAGTTCCATGGACTTCTTCCCCAGGCGGACCTGGTAGGGGAACTGGCAGTCGGGACAAGGATCCCGGACCGGCTCGCCGTTCAGCAGATACGTACAGTCCGGATAACGGCTGCAGCCATAAAAAGTCCCCCGCTTTCCCTTCCGGGGGACGAGTTCCCCCTTGCATCCCTTGACGGGACAAGGCAGTCCCGTGGAAAGAGGTCGGGTCCCCTTGCATTCCGGGTACCGGGTGCAGGCCCAGAACGACCCGAACCGTCCGCGCTTGATGACCATCGGCTGGCTGCAGTCGGGACAGGAGGGTGCATCGCCCGGGGCGATCGCCGGAAGGGCGGCCTCCGCCTTCGGTGGCCATGGACGCGTGGTGCGGCACTCCGGATACCGGGTGCAGGCCAGGAAGGTTCCGAACCGGCCTTTCTTGATCGCCATCGGCGCCTGGCAGACATGGCACACCTCCCCTTCCGGCACCGCTTCCTCGACAATCCGGATCACGCCGTCTTCCTCGACGAAGTTTCGCGTGGTCCGGCATTCGGGATACCGGGAACAGGCCAGATAGGAACCGTTTTTCCCCCACTTCCGGTTCATCGGTGCACCACAGGCCGGACAGGGGACCTCCGTCGGGATTTCCAGCTTCTTGAGGTTCGCCATCCCTCCTTCCCGGGCTTTTTCCACCTCCCGGCTGAAGGGCATGTAGAAATCTCCCACGACATCGCGGTAGGCCCGCTCCCCTTCCTCCACCTGGTCGAGCTCCTCCTCCATCCGGGCCGTGAACCGGACATTCATGAGATCCGGGAAAGAATCTACCAGAAGGCCGTTGACGGCCTTTCCCAGATCGGTGGGGTGGAAGCGGTTTTCTTTTTTCTCGACGTATTCCCTCTCCTGGATCGTGGACAGGATCGTCGCATAGGTACTGGGCCTTCCGATCCCCTTTTCTTCCAGCTCCCGGATCAGGGAGGCTTCCGAAAAGCGGGGCGGGGGCTCGGTAAAATGCTGGGACGGGGTCACATCCTCGACAGACAGGGGCTCTCCGGTTTCAAGCGAAGGGAGGAGACGGTCCTCCCCTTCTCCCGTGGCATTCTCCTCGCCACGAGAGTCCCCGATTCCGCGGAGGGCCAGAAAACCGGGGGCCTTCAGAATCCGGCCGTTCGCCCGAAATACGTCTCCCCGGTCACCTTCGACCAGAACCGTCGTCTGCAGGTAAAGAGCGGGAGACATCTGGCTTTCGATGAAACTTTTCCAGATCAGGTCATACACCTTGAGGAGGTCGGGATCGATCGCTCCCCGCAAGGACTCCGGTGTGCGGGTGACATCGGTCGGGCGGATGGCTTCATGGGCGTCCTGGATCCCCTTGCGGTTCTTGTAGGCCGGGGAACGGGACGGAAGCCCTTCCGGATGATGCTGCCGGATCCAGCGTCGTGCAGCTTCCGCCGCTTCGGGGGAGACCCGTACCGAATCGGTTCTCATGTAGGTGATCAGCCCCACCGGACCCTGCCCCGGAACATCGACCCCCTCGTAAAGTTTCTGGGCGACGGTCATCGTTTTCTTGGCCGAAAATCGGAGCCGGTTGGCCGCATCCTGCTGGAGACGGCTGGTCGTGAGCGGAGGAGCGGGGTTTCGTTTCTTGTCAGACCGGGTAATCTCCCCGACAGTAAAACGCTCCTGCCGGATCCGCTCCACCGTCTCTTCGGCGGACCCGGCGTCCGGAAGGGTGGGCTTGTCTCCGGCCACGCGATCGAGACGGGCCACAAATGTCGGCGGGGTCCGGGTGTCCCCGGGGGCAAAAACAGCGTCGACGGTCCAGTATTCCTCCCGCACAAACCGCTGGATCTCGTCTTCCCGGTCGCAAACCAGTCGGACTGCCACGGACTGGACCCTTCCCGCAGAGAGTCCCCTGCGAACCCGATCCCAGAGCAGGGGGGAGATGGTGTATCCGACGAGCCGGTCGAGGGCGCGCCGGGCTTTCTGTGCTTCCACCTTGCGGACGTCGATCTCTCCGGGTTCTTCCAGGGCAGACCGGATGCCGCCTTCCGTCAGCTCATGAAACAGGATCCGTTTGGGGGGATGCGGCAGCGTGTCGAGCTCGGTGGCAATATGGTAGGCGATCGCCTCCCCTTCCCGATCCGGGTCACTCGCAAGGTAGACCTCCCGGGCAGATTTCGCTTCGGACCAGATCTCCGACAGGATTTTCTTCTTGTCCGGGTGGACCTCGAACTCCATGGCGAAATCATGGTCCAGGTCGATACCGAGCCGTGAAGGCGGAAGATCCTTGACATGTCCGACGGAGGCCTTTACCAGGTACCCCGAACCCAGGACACGGGAAAGCGTCCGGGCTTTTGTGGGGCTCTCGACGATGATCAGCGTCTTGCCGGCGCTTTTCGCCCGGGAAGACGGGGTGGATGCGGCGCCCGCCTTCTTCCCGGATGAAGACCTGGTGGTCTTCCCGGTCGTCTTTTTCCCTGTAGCCTTCTTCACGGCAGGCCGTGTTTCCTTCGCCTTTGCCGGTTTGGTTGTCTTTTCCGTTTTTTTACCTGCCAATTTCCGATTCTCCCAATGCCAGGATCACATCCTCGGCCGAAGACACCTTCTTCGCCCCCTGCTCCAGAAGAATTTGGGGACCTTCCCCCGTGTCCTTCCAGGCCCCTCCGTCATAGACGACCACCTCCCGGCCTTCTTCCAGCGCCCTCCGGACGGTAATCGACGTTCCGGACGCCCGCCTGTGGGGTCCTGCGACCAGACCTGCCGAAAGGCCGACAATGATACGGTTCCGGAAGGGAAAATGCCAGCCTTCGGGCGGGCTCCCCGGGGAAAACTCCGACACGATGGCGCCGCCGCCGGAAAGGATCGATACCGCCAGATCCCTGTGATACGAAGGGTAGACAATGTCCAGTCCGGTGCCGACCACCGCCACGGTCGTGCCCTTTCCAGAAAGCGCTCCGCGATGGGCGGCTCCGTCCAGCCCTGCGGCCAGGCCCGAAACGATCGGCAGACCAAAAACCGCCAGGTTACGGGCCAGATTCTCGAACCCCCGTCGGGCTTCCACCGTTGGCCGGCGCGTTCCCGCCATCGCGATTCCGGGACGGATCGGCAGGACACCCTGAAAAAAAAGGACCAGCGGCGGGTCGGAAAGACGCGTCAGAATTTCCGGATAGTCCGGCTCACCGATCGCGATCATCATAATCCCTTGCTCTTTGGCTTTGTCAAGAACCCGGAGGGCCATCTCACCAAAAGAGTCCGGAACCACGCCTCCGTGACCGGATGAAAGGGGAAATCGGCTTTCCCCCTTTTCGCCGGAGAAAGCCAGGGGATCCCGGCCGGAAAGGGCTATCCGGTCCAGCCGCCAGAGAGAGAGCGCCAAAAGTCCGGCGATATCTGACGGTCCGGCAGTCGTCTGACTCGGGACAAACGGTTTTCGCAACTTTCTGTCCTCCTTGACCCCGGCGCCGGCATCTGGCAAAAAAGGGATGGGCATCGAGCGCGTCCGGACGATTCCGTCCAATGCTCGCCACGCCGGGAGGGACCTGATGAATATAGGACTGTTCCACCTGTTTCTCTATGCAACGATCATATTGACAGCATTGACGGGGGCGGGCATTTACTATTATCTGGCGGACCGGAAGAAAAACCGGAGCACCCTCCCCACGCTGGGGGATCATGACCGGTTGCTTGTCCTCGAACGGGAAATCCAGAACCACAGGGAACGACTGGACGCGCTGATCCGGGAAAGGGACGCGCTTTCGGCCCGGCTCAGCGGGAAAGACGGCCCGCAGGTCGCGCCTCCAAAGACCCCCTAGTCCCCCTGGTCCACGTACAGGTCTTCCCGGTCCCCCCGGTACCCGAACAGTTCGGCATAACGGCCCCAGTTGACCAGAACCTGGAACTGGCCCTCGGGGTCTTCCTGGGGGAACGCCACCATCAGGCGTTCCCGGATTTTTTCCGCCGGAAGGGATTTGTCCTCCTCTTTCATCAGCCACCCCAGTACGGTCTGGAAAACCGGCAGCGTCAGTATCCTTTCCCGAATCAATTTTTTCCGCCCATTGATATCTTTCTTCAGGATCTCCCTCCCCAGGTCGGTCAGGGTGATATCCCCGCCCGGCGTCTGGACAAAACCGAGGGATTCGGCCGCCCGGACCAGCTGCAGCTCCTCCCCCAGCTCCAGATGAAGATCGACCCCCAGCTGATACAGATCGCCTCCGCCTCCGGCTTCCTCCAGAACTTTCAGAAGACCCATGATTTTACTGATCCCCGGATACTGCTCCGGATCACCTTCCATACAACCTCCAGATCACATGATTGCCTCAGGCCGGAACACCGGCCCGTTTTCCAGATTCAGGTCAGGATATCAGGGAAAATATCCGGTCCGACAGACGGTCGAACTCGGGGTCCCTCCGGTCCCTCGGCCGGGGCAGATCCACACGGATCTCCTCGACGACGTGTGTCGGACGGCGGGCCAGCACCACCACCCGGTCGGACATCAGGATGGCCTCCTCGATGATATGGGTCACCATCACGATGGTGCGGACCGACATCTCCGGATCTTTCCAGAGCATCAGGACCTCGTCCCTGAGCGTGAGGGTTGTCAGGGCATCGAGGTTGGAAAAGGGCTCGTCCATCAACAGGATTGCCGGTTCGATGCAAAGGGCCCGGGCGAGCCCCACCCGCTGCTTCATGCCGCCGGACAGTTCACGAGGATAGGCTTCCTCGTATCCTTCCAGACCGACCTTGTCGATATAGAAGGCCACCTTTCGCCGGATCAGGTCCGCATCCACCCCCCGGGCGACCAGGCCGATAGAGACGTTTTCCCAGACGTTGAGCCACGGGTAAAGGGCGAATCCCTGGAAAACCATTCCCATGTCGCCATTGACGCCGGTCTGCAGACGATCCTTGTAGAGAACCTTTCCCGACGTGGGGGTGATCAGCCCCTGCAGGATCCTAAGCAGGGTGCTCTTCCCGCAGCCCGAAGGGCCGACAAAAGAGACGAATTCCCCTTCCGAAATGTCGAGGGAAAGGCCGCGGATGGCCGGATTGATCCGTCCCTGGTCGGAAAAATCGCGGCCCACATCCAGAAGCCGAAGGAAGGGCGTCTTATCCATCGAGACCATACCGGGATGTGACCCGTTCGTAGAGGGGTGTCCAGAAGAACCGGTTCAGGGTCACGACGACGACGGTCATCATCAAAAGCGTGGCGACAATGAGGATTTCATTGCCCGATCCGTAGGTCACGCGGTCCAGAAAGGCCCCGATGCCCCGGACGGAATAGTTTTGCTGGTCATAGACAACATACTCGGAAACAATCAGGGCGTTCCATCCTCCGCCAAACGCGGTGATCGATCCCGTCACAATGGACGGGTAGAGAAACGGGAAGAAGACTTTCCGGAGAAACAGCCTTCCCCGTATTCCCATGGTCATGGACACTTCGCGGAGCTCGTTGGGAAAGCTTCCGACCCCGGCGAGAAGGTTGAACAGAAGATACCACTGCATGCCTGAAAGCAACAGGAGCACCGAGGCCAGGTTCATGCTGTGGGTCGTCCGGACAACCAGAACGATGATGAACGGGAACAGGGCCGTCGCCGGTACCGACGCCATGATCTGGGCCACCGGCATGACATACCGCGTCAGCCGCGGGTTGACGAAGACATACCAGGCCAGGGGAACCGTCCAGCAGAGGGAAAGAATATACCCTGCCAGAAGCCGGAGCATGGAATACAACAGATCGAGCGGCAACTCCGACAGCTGGGGCCAGGGGATCCCCTTGTCCAGCCCGGTCATCATGCTTTTGGCCCCCGACAGGATGAGCCAGGCCAGAACAAACCCTCCCGTCACCATCATAAACCTTGACAGCCATCCTCCCAAACCCCTCCCCCCGCCCCCGTTTTTCGAAAAAATCGGAGTCACCCTCCGGAGAAGGGCATAAACCATTTCGAGAAAACGGTAAAACACCCCGGACAGCAGGACCCGCGGAGATTCCAGGAAATCGCTCTCCAGCAGCCACTCCCGGAACAGGGAACGGGTTTCACGGACCGGAGAAGCGCTCTGGTCGATCGAAAATCGCTGGGCCCAGACCATGATCGGACGGAAGAGAAAAAAGTCCATCAGAATGACGGTCATGACCAGCAGGAGGATTCCGGCGACGGCGTCCAGAATTTTGCCGGACGCGGTGGACACGACCAGAAAACTGCCCAGTCCCCGCAGCTGGTAGTGGACAGAGCCCATCGAGATCATTTCGCAGGCGATCAGGAAATACCACCCCTGGGCCCAGGAAAGGATCGAATTGTAGACCATCTTCGGGATGGTCACCGGAATCAGGAAATAGACCAGGCGGATCCATCCGGGAGCCTTGAGCCCCGAAAGAAGCTCCACGTATTCGGAAGGGGCGGTCCGGATGGATTCGAAAACGGCGAACGCCATGTTCCATGCCATGCTGGTCGCAATCAGCACGATGCTCGCCAGTTCAACACCGTCCAGAGGGTTCCGGAAGAAACGGATCAGGAGGAAAATGACCGCCGGAAAAAAACCCAGCACCGGTATGGACTGGAGAATATCGAGAAGGGGAAGCAACATCCGCTCGCCCCACCGGGTCAGGGCCGTCAGCAACCCGTAGACATAGGCGAAGGCCAGGGACAGGAAGTAGGCCGCAAAGAGCCGCAGGACCGAACGCAGGAGATCCCCGGGCAAGGAGGACAGGTCCGCCTCGCGTAACGGGGCCGGATGAAAATGGGCCGAATGCCGGAAGATCATCCAGAGCACCAGAACCAAGAAGGCCAGGAGCAAGGCAAGGATCCCGACGGGGGCCCGGCCCCCGGGTGTCTTGTTCATCTCGCGTGGGTCCTCCCGACGATCATTTTGATTTTTCACCCTTTATCATGGAGAATGGAGACAGAAACATTACGGGTTCACCCCCGCCCCGAAACGGCAGGAGAAGATGACAACATTCCAGGAAATCCTGATCGCCTTGGCCGCCGTCTGCGTGGTTCTTCTCGTCGTCCTGACCGTCCGGATCGTCCGTTTTCTGGACCATCTGGACGGTACGCTTTCCCGGGTCGAAAAGGAAACCCTTCCGGCCATCACCCGCCTGTCGGCCCTTCTGGGACGGATGGACGCGCTGACCGAAGACATCGAGAACGCCTGGTTCACGACCCGAAAAACAATGGACAATCTGGGACTTCCTCCCCTCTTCCGCCTGCTCCGCTGGATTCCGGGAGCTTCGGGGAAGATTCCCTTTCCTTTCGGTTTTCTGTTGAATGCCGTCTCCTCGGGCGTCCGGGCGTTCCGGTCCGTCTGGACGGCACGTAACAGGAAGACCTCCGCCTCCGGTGAGGAATCGTCCAGCCGGAAATCCTGATCTGCAAGACTCTATATCAAAAGGAGGGTTTGATGCCAGACTCCCAGAGACACCCGACCGAAAGCTTTCTCCTCTTCCTCGCCGGAACCATTACGGGCGCGGCCATCGTAATCCTCTCCGTGCCTGAAATCCGCAAAAAGACATCCGAACGGCTGGAAAAAACCCTTTCCGCGATCCGGGAGGAAACATCCGGCTTTCTGGAGGAGGAAAAGGAACACCTGACAGAAACCGCCCGGCATCTGTCCGTCGACGCCAGGACACTCAAGGATGCCTACAAGGCGGGGTGGAACGCGTTCCGGGAAGCCCTTGCAAGGGGAGAAGAAGGGGAAGCCGGGGAGAGCGCTCCCCCCTCCTGAAAAAATGTTGCGACGGGAGCCTATCCGACCTTTCGCGTGACCACCGGAAGGTTCCGGTCGAAGCTGACCGTTGTCAGCCGGACCTGTCCGGTTTCGAGGGCGCCTTCCAGGGTTCTCGAACGGACGAGCTGGACGCTTACCCTCCCGTCGGGCGAGCGCTTCACCACCACCGCTGAAACACGGGAACGATCCTTGGCATAGTGCCAGGCCACCGTCACATGATCGCCGTTTTTTGCCCTTCCCACGGATGTTCCGTTGACGGGCACCGTCACGTTCTTCGAGGAGACGGAGGGCTTGTTGGTGATCGGGTTTTTCTTGCTCCAGAATTCGATGGGGTTGAAGATAATCACGTCACCCAGCCCGGCAAACTCATACACCGGCAGGATCACCATCAAGGCCGTCAGGCCGGAGCGCGCCCACTTGTTTTCAACCTGCCCGTTGGCCTTGTACAGGGTATGTACGAGGGCAAACTGCCCGTAGCATCCCGACAAAAGAACGATACCGCACAGAAGGGCTATGCCCGTTCCTGCTTTTTTGGCACGCATGAGCGCCTCTCCTTTCATAAGATGATAAATAAAAATGATTATTTTTCATAACTTTCCGGTATCACCCGGGAAGATGTCAACAGCATACCTGACTGAAACATGAACCACAAGGTTTTCCGTGAGTTCTGTGACCAAACGCACAGGAAAGAAGGAGAGGCCTTTCTGTCTGAAGCACTACTGGATGGCACCACCGGAAGACGGTGAAGTGGCGGACGACGACAGGTATACGACTCCCGGAACGTTGGGGGAGTATGTGACGGCAACACACAATCCCGCGCTCTGGCAGGAAACGCCTCCGACAGTGAGTGCGATGTTGTTCCCGGGCAATGTCTGGGGGTAGGCGACCTCCCCGGGAAGAACGCCTCCCGAAACAGCCGGAATCTGGTAGAGGGCCCCGCTGGAACCATATACCCAGAACGATCCGTCCGAAGTGGCGGAGACGCCTGTCAGCGTCCCCGGGACGCCTCCGCCGCCGTAAACGGTGGCGGCAATCCAGTTCAGGCCTCCATTTCCGGTAACCACAATCGCTCCGGCGCCGTCCGCCACGCACTGCTGGGCCGTCTGGCAGGCGATGCCCGATATCCCCTGGGGCGCCAGCGTGGATGATACCGGCAGAAAAGAAAAACCCGCACCGCCATTATCAGACACCAGAACGCCATCGACCCCCTGACCGGCCTGAGTCATTGCCGTAATGAAGATCGCCCCCTGTTCCAGAGCCACCTGATTGTAGTTCGCGGGACCGATATCGGTCTGGACTGCCAGATCCTGCACCCAGACTCCGGAAAGCTGCTCCAGGATAAAAACCGTGTTGGTGTTTCCCACCGCCACACAGGCCGGGGTCGAGGACGGCTGGCAGGAGATCGCGTTCAGCGTCAGATTGCCGTTGACGGTCTCGTTTTCGATCTGGAACGTCTGCCCTCCGTCAAATGTCGCAAGGATCAGCCCCTGGTTCCCGACCATGTAACAAAGCTCGGAGGAAGGACAGCTGATACCCGTCAGGTTGAAGTTGGCCAGGGCGGAAGACTGGTTGACCAGATCCAGTGTTATCCATGAAACCCCTCCGTTGATGGTCTTCAGGATAAGACCGTTTTCCCCGACCGCAAAGCAGGTTCCCGACACCGGGCAGGAGACGGAGGTCGGCTGGATCCCGCTTCCCAGCGGAAGGGCGTTCCATACCAGACCCGATGCCTGTCCCTGACAACCCGGAAGAAACAGAAAAGCCGCAACCAAAAACCTTGCGATCATCTTTTCCACGCCACCGATCCCCTTCCGTCCGGTTTTTCCAGGAAGGACAGAATCTTTCTGGCGACCCCCGTCAGGGGAACCGTGGCCGGTGAATGGCTTGGAAGCCACCGGCAGTCCTGGCCGGAAGCAAGGGACTCGATCAGTGGGATTTCGGCGCGAACCAGGTGAACCTCTTCCCGGAAATGAGTGTATTCGTGCACGACCTTTTTGACGGGGACCATTTCAGCCGGAGGAGGACCCGCCAGGGAAAAAACATCCCACAGTCCTTCCAGAAGACGATCCTTCCCCTGGACCAGAAAGACACCGGAATCGTCCGAAGGGAGCAGGGCCGTTCGGATCCGGACCGCTTTCGGCTTCTTCGGCCGGGCCGGCGTTTCTTCTGACTCTCCGGAGGATACGCAGTCTTCCGTCAGGGGACAATCAATACATCGTGGACGCCGGGGAAGACAGACCAGGGCGCCAAGCTCCATCAGGGCCTGATTGACTCTGCCCGGGTCGGACGCGTTTTTGACAAAACCCGCGGATGCCTCCCACAAGCGGGGGTCTACCTTTGAACCCTCCCGGGGTAACCCCAGGAGCCGTCGCTGGACCCGTCGGACATTGGCGTCGAGGATGGGGGTTTCCTGACCCAGGGCGATCGAACAGATGGCCCCGGCCGTGGAGCGGCCGATTCCCGGGAGCCGGGTCCATTTTTCGGGCGTATCGGGAAATTTCCCCTCCGCCACGATCTGGCAGGCCGCCTTGTGAAGGTTTCGCGCGCGCTGATAATACCCCAGACCTTCCCAGAGTTTCAGCACCTCTTCGAGGCTGGCTCCCGCAAGAGATTCCACGTCGGGGTACCGCCTGATGAACCTGTCGAAATATCCGATGACCGTCCGAACCGTGGTCTGCTGGAGCATGATTTCCGATACCCAGACCCGGTAAGGGGTCATTTTCTCCCTCCAGGGAAGGGGGCGGGCAACCTCCCCGTACCAGGACAACAGCTTTTCTCTCAGGAGATGCCATGGAGGGGGGAAGTCCGTGGGGACTTTTTTTCCGCCACGACCGAAAATCCCCCGGGAGTCAGAAGGAGACATACCAGGAAAATCCCTCATATCCGCCGGCCCCTTCGCCGGCAGAAGACCGGAGTATTCCGGCATCAAATGTCAGGTAGCTTTTGATGTCGGGCAGCAGGAGTCCGATAACGCCTCCTCCCTGCCCCGCCCAGTAATTGTAGCTGAACTCCCCGATATCTTCGGGGCCGAGGAAAAGGGAAAGATGCCGTCCATGATAGACCGGCAACAGGTAACGGGCCTGGACGTAGGTGAATGCAATGTAGCCCGTATAGTTGGCGAACAGGTCGAAGGCGCCCGGCCCCGCCGTCCGGTAGAACTCCCCCTGCAAGAAGAGACCCGTATCGACCGTGACGGGGCTCATGGGCTGAAACGCGTCGGCCAGGGCAACGCCCGCATCCCCCTCCACAAATCCGCCCGGAATGGGGACCCGGATCCCCACAGCCGGGTTGACGCCCTCATAGGAACTGAATGCATGGGGGGTGGGAGCGGGCGTTGTCAAATAGACCAGATCGGTGACCTGGACAAACAGGTGGAGTGTGGGGCTGGAGGTTCCGGCCGTTCCCACGTCCGGGCTTTCAGACGCCTGATGATTCATCTTGCCCCAGTTCAGCGGGGTAAAAAAACCCGCCTGACCATAGTAATACCATGAACTCTGGGAAAAAACCGATTCACCGCCATCCAGCTCATATGTCAGGGGATCCGGCAGGGCGGGAGAAGGAGCTATCCATTGCAACCACAAGATCCAGAGGCAAAAAAACCTCCCGGCCTTCCGCAGAACTTTCAGGCTCAGAAGGAAGAGGAGGGATCGCTTCGGCGCCGGTTCCGTAAAGGACGAAAAGGCAAGTATCCCGCAGGCGCGGGGGGGCCCATCGGATGACCCGGAGGGTACAGGAGGCCGGTGGCGGAAAAAGGAATTTTCCCCCGCTGGCATGCCTCCCACAGCAAGACCTGCAGGACGGGACGACTGGCCAGCCGGGGATGGGGAACCACGATCCCCTCCGGCAAGGGCGCGGGAGACGGGCAAAGGAAGAGAAGATCGGCATCCAGTGTCCGGGGCCAGAGCCGGCCCTTTCCCCGTCGTGGGAACAGGCGCTCGGCCGACTCCAGGAGACCAAAAAAGGCTCTCCCCCCGAGGGATGTCCAGCCGGCAAGGCAAATGTTCCAGTATGCGGGAGACCTGTCTCCCCCTGGAAGGGTCCGGCAAGTCCGGGACACACCCCGGACCCGGACACGGCAGGCCGACGCAAGTATCCTTGCCACCCTCAAAAGGGCGGCCGGAGTCCCCGGGAGGTTGCCTCCCAGGCCGACCCCGAACCACATCAGCGGCCCGAAAAAAGCGCGAGCTTTTCCA
>Ga0123519_10003810_pt1 | contig 24787 bp, 37 predicted proteins | sample YelNatPaOPRAMG02_FD_87396 | JGI IMG/M metagenome (GOLD analysis project Ga0123519, IMG submission 87396) | Hot spring microbial communities from Yellowstone National Park - Yellowstone National Park OP-RAMG-02 (version 2) | ecosystem: Environmental > Aquatic > Thermal springs > Hot (42-90C) ...
TAACGCCAACCTGACGGTGAAGCTGATCACCCCGGTGGCCCTGGAGGTGGGCTCGCACTTCGCCATCCGCGAGGGCGGCAAGACCGTGGGCGCAGGCGTCCTAACCCAGATCATCGAGTAGAAGTTCTGAGAGGAGGTTGGGAAGGGAGCAGGTTGGTTTGCGTGGAAGGGACGGCTCTTGAGGAACGCAAGCACTGCTCTTGATCCCAGAGGAGTATGGCCAAGCAACAGCGGATCAGAATTCGGCTTAAAGCATATGATCATCGCGTGCTGGATCAATCGGCGCGTCAGATCGTGGATGCTGCGGAAAGGACCGGGGCGGCGGTCGTAGGACCTGTGCCGCTCCCTACCAAGATCGAAAAGTTCTCCATCGCGCGGGCGACCTTTATTGACCGCGATTCGCGCGAGGAGTTGGAGATCCGCACCCACAAGCGCTTGATCGACGTGCTGGATCCGAATCCCAAGACGATAGACACGTTGATGCGGCTAGATCTGCCCGCTGGCGTGGACATTGAGATCAAGCTCTAGCCGTTAAAGGTACGGGCTGGATTTATCTTTCAAAACGAAGGGGCAAAGGGATGGCCCTTGCAGCCCGACTGGGGGCCCGGACAAGCGGGATCTCGCAGGAGGGAAGGTTGAGGCTTGTTGGCGCCAGTGGCTGCCGAGATGTGCCCCTGAGGTGGTGTGATTATGGCGATCAGACAAGGGATATTAGGCAAAAAGGCGGGGATGGTGCAGCTCTTCGCCGAGAGTGGCGAGGTGACGCCCGTCACGGTGATTGAGGCCGGGCCGTGCTATGTCACCCAGGTCAAGACCAAGGATCACGATGGCTATAACGCGATTCAGATCGGTTTTGGGCTGGCCAAGCGCTTGAACAAGCCCGAGCGCAATCACCTGAAGAATTGTCCTCCCCTGCGGCACCTGCGGGAGATCCGCACGGACGATGTGGATCAGTACCAAGTGGGCCAGGTGATTGACGTGAGCCTCTTCCAGCCGGGAGATTTGGTTGATGTCACGGGGATTTCTAAAGGTAAGGGCTTTGCGGGCGGCGTCAAGCGATATCACCACAGGGGTGGGCCCAAGACGCATGGGGCCTCCGATCGGGTTCGCGCCCCTGGGGCCAGCGGCTCCACCACCACGCCGGGACGGGTGGTCAAGGGGTTGCATCGCGCTGGACACATGGGCAATCGGCGGGTGACGGTCCTCAACTTGAAGGTCGTCAAGGTGGATAACGAGCGCAACCTGCTCGCCGTCCGGGGCGCGGTTCCGGGGCCCGTGAACGGGCTCGTGCTGATCCGTAAGGCGGCCAAGACGCAGTTGGCCAAGAAGAAGCGCCCGCTGCAGGGCTAAGAGGAGGAGGCCAGCCCTCGGCGTTCTGGAGGATGGTTCGGAGCCTTGAGGGCTGGGAACTCTGCTGGTGAGACCAGAGGCAGGAGAGATGGCAATGCGAGTACCGGTTCATAATATGGCCGGTGAGACGGTCGGCGAAGTTGATTTGCGAGACGATATCTTTGGGATAGAACCCAACGAGGCGGTCATGCATCAGGCCCTTGTGCGGCAGTTGGCGAACGCACGCCTGGGGACGCACAAGGTCAAGACGCGCTCGGAGGTGAGCGGAGGCGGCCGTAAACCCTGGAGGCAAAAGGGCACGGGCCGTGCGCGGCAAGGGAGCATTCGCGCGCCCCATTGGAAAGGCGGCGGTAGAGTGGGCGGGCCGGTGCCTCGTAGCTATAGCCAGAAGCTCAACCGCAAGATGCGACGGCTGGCGATCTGCTCGGCCTTGTCTGTGAAGGCCTCTGATCGGCAGTTGCTGGTGATGGACCAGCTTGAGATGGCCCAGCCCAAGACCAAGGAGATGGCGGCCTTGCTGAATCGGCTGAAGGTGGATTCCTCGGCGCTCATCCTCTTGCCCGAGGCCGACACGAACGTAGAGCTTTCGGCCCGCAATCTGCCCCAGGTCAAGACGCTTCGGGCCAATTGCCTGAATGTGCGGGATTTGTTGAAGTACGATCGCCTCATCGCGCCGTTAGCGGCGATTGAGGTGATCAACGCGACATACGGAGACATGGAGTGATTCCGTGTCAGAGGAGCGATGAGGGCGGCTTTCGTTTTGAGTTGTTGAAAATGCCCTTGGATATCGGGAGAGCAGCGCGATGAACCCATACGAAGTATTAAAGCGTCCTGTGGTGACGGAGAAAAGCAACTATCAAGCCGATGCGCTGCATCGCTACACCTTTGAGGTGGATCGGCGTGCTACGAAGGTGGATGTGCGCAAGGCTGTAGAGAGCATTTTCAAGGTCACGGTTGTGGATGTGAACATGATGAACGTCCGGGGGAAGACGCGACGCTTCGGGCGCGTCGTCGGACGCATGCCGGATTGGAAGAAGGCGGTGGTCACCTTGGCTCCCGGACAGAGCATCAAGCTCTTTGAGGGCGTATAGCCGCTGGGGCGCTTTGGAGCTGCTTAGGGAAGTAAGCGGATTGGAGAGGGACGACTCATGGCCATCAAGGTATACAAGCCCACTACGCCATCGCGGCGTGGCATGACGGGGTACTCTTTTGAAGAGATCACCAAGACCGAGCCGGAGAAATCTCTGGTCCGAGGGATCAAGAGCCAGGCGGGGCGTAGTTTCGGCAAGATCACGGTCAGACATCGGGGCGGGGGACACAAGCGCCTCTATCGCATCATCGACTTTAAGCGCGACAAGCTGGGCATCCCGGCGCGGGTGGCCTCCATTGAGTATGATCCCAATCGCTCGGCGCGCATCGCCCTCTTGAACTATGCCGATGGGGAAAAGCGCTACATCCTGGCGCCGGTTGGCCTCAAGGTGGGCGATTCGCTTTTGGCCGGCCCGGAGGCGGAGGTGCGCGTCGGCAACGCGCTGCCCCTGGAAAAGATCCCCCTGGGGACGACGGTGCATAACGTGGAATTGTACCCGGGCAGAGGGGGGCAACTCGTACGCGCTGCGGGCACGGCAGCCCAGGTGTTGGCCAAAGAGGGGGATTACGTCCATCTGCGTTTGCCCTCCGGCGAGGTGCGGCTGGTCCGGCGGGAGTGCATGGCGACCATCGGCCAGGTGGGCAATGTGGAGCATAGCAACATCAAGTTGGGCAAGGCCGGGCGCAGCCGCTGGCTGGGGCGCAGACCCCATGTCCGTGGCTCGGCGATGACCCCTCGGGATCACCCCCATGGGGGTGGAGAGGGCAAATGTCCCGTGGGGATGCCTTCGCCCAAGAGCCCGTGGGGCAAGCCCACGTTGGGCAAGAAGACCCGCCGGAACAAGTTGACGACAAAGTATATCGTGACCGACCGGAGGGCGCGACATTAGCCCCCGTTTGCACGGGCGCATGTGGGTTGCGGAGTTTGCTTATGTTTGGCTGGCGGTGAGGGACCGCCGGGATGAGGAGGTTCGGGTATGTCGAGATCGCTGAAAAAGGGGCCGTTCGCCTGCCCCAAGCTCTTGAAGAGGATCGAGGAGATGAACCGCAAGGGCGAGAAGCGGGTCATCAAGACTTGGTCGCGGGCATCCATGGTCTTCCCTCAGATGGTAGGACATACCATTGCGGTGCATGATGGCCGTCGGCATATTCCCATCTACATCACCGAGAACATGGTGGGACACCGTTTGGGGGAATTTGCCCCGACGCGTTATTTCCGTGGTCATGGTGGGGGAGAGCGCAAGACCAAGGTACGTTAATCCCTCTTCTTGCCTCGGCCTGAGGGGGCTGGTGGGTGGGAACCTAGGCAAATTGAGCGCCGGAGGGCGCTTAGGAGATAGGTCATGGACGCACTAGAAGTCAGATCCAGAGCGGTCAGCAAGTATATCCGGATGTCGCCGCACAAGGTCCGGCTGGTGGTGGATCTAGTGCGGGGGCGAGGGGTGCGCGAGGCGCTTGATATCCTGCGTTTCACGCCCAAGGCGGCGGCCAAAGTCGTCGCCAAGACCATCGCTTCTGCGGCGGCGAACGCCGAGGATGTGCACGGCCTTTCGCCGGATGAGCTTTATATCGCCAAGATCACGGCCGATGAAGGCCCTATGTTGAAACGTGGCCGTGCCGGCGCGCGGGGGCGTTTCAAGCCCATCCTGAGGCGCAGCACCCATATCACCGTCGTTTTGGCCGAGAAGGCGAGAGCTTAGTTGGCTTGAGGGTAGGAGAGGATAAGGAGGGAATCTTGGGCCGCAAGGTAAATCCGATAGGCTTTAGGCTTGGTTACATAAAGGATTGGGAATCCAAGTGGTACGCCGAGGGCAAGGATTACGCCCAGTTCGTGCGTGGGGATCTTGAGATCCGCAATCTCATCCACAAGCAACTGGGGCGCGCGGGCATCTCCAGGATAGAGATTCAGCGCTTCCCCAAGCAGATCGCGGTGACGATCGTCACAGCCAAGCCGGGCATCGTGATCGGCCGCAAGGGAGCCAGCGTCAACGAGTTAAAGGCGCAGCTCGAGGCCTTGCCCAGCGTCCAGGGGAAGAACCTGCGCCTGGATGTCGTGGAAGTGGAGCGTCCGGAGATGGATGCTCACCTGATCGCCGAGAGCATCGCAGAGCAGTTGGAACGGCGCGTCTCCCAAAAGCGGGCCATGCGCCAAGCCGTCGTGCGGGCCATGCGCGCCGGAGCCAAGGGGATCAAGATCCTCTGCGGTGGGCGTTTGGCGGGCGCCGAGATGGCTCGCCGGGAGTGGGTGCGCGAGGGGCGCGTGCCTCTACAGACTCTGCGTGCGGATATTGACTTTGCCAAGGCAGAGGCCCTGACCACCTTTGGGCGTATCGGGGTCAAAGTATGGGTCTACCGTGGCGATGTCTTGCCTGAGGCTAGCCAGACCGTGGCCCAGTCTAGTGGAGCGTAGAGACCATGTTGATGCCGAAGAGGTTAAAGTATCGCAAGCAGCAGCGGGGCCGCATGAAGGGCAAGGCCACGCGCGGGGCGGATTTCACCTATGGCGAGTATGCCCTCAAGGCGTTGGAGCCGGCGTGGATCACCAGCCGGCAGATTGAGGCGGCTCGGCGGGCCATCGTGCGCGAGATGAAGCGCAGCGGCCAGCTATGGGTGCGCATTTTCCCCGATCACCCCGTGACCGCCAAGCCCGCGGAGACGCGCATGGGGGGCGGGAAAGGGAATGTGGATCATTACGTCGCCGTGGTCAAGCCGGGCAGGATCCTCTTTGAGGTGAGCGGCGTAGATGAGCGGACCGCGCGGGAGGCTTTGCGCTTGGCCGCGCAAAAGCTACCCATTGAGACGGTCTTTCTGCGTCGTGAGGCTATCGGAGGGGAGGCCGTATGAAGGCAAGTGAGTTGCGGGCTTTGACGCGGGAGGAGTTGTTGCGCAAGCTCGAGGAGCTTTACCAGGAGCTTTTCAACCTCCGCTTCCAGATGGCGACCAAGCAGTTGAGTGATTCGAGCCGCATTCGGCAGGTGCGCAAGGATATCGCCCGGACCAAGACGATCCTGCGCGAGCTCGAGTTGGCGACGGAGGTGAAATAGGCATGCCGGGTCAGCGCAAGGTGTTGAGTGGGCGCGTTGTCAGCGACAAGATGCAAAAGACTGTGGTGGTGGCGGTGGAAACGGCCAAACCACACAGGCTGTATAACAAGATCATTCGCAAGACCAAGAAATACATGGCTCATGATGAAGAGGAGGCATGTCGGGAGGGCGACCTGGTGCGCATTGAGGAATCGCGCCCTCTAAGCCGTCGCAAGCGCTGGAGGGTGATTGAGATCATCAAGCGTGCCGGGGCCGAGGAGTCCTAGGGTTGCCGTCGGGGCGGGGTTCTGCTCACACGGCGAGCTTGCCGGGGACTCTCGCTGGAGTGATTTTGGGAGATCAAAACCTGTTCCCGGGGGGTTTGGGGAGCCGGGGACGAAGGGGCGGTGAGAGATGATTCAAGAATTTACCAGGCTCAAGGTAGCCGACAACACCGGGGCACGAGAGATCATGTGTTTCAAGGTGTTGGGAGGCAGCCGGCGCAAGTATGCGCGGGTGGGCGATATCATTATCTGCTCGGTCAAGGACGCAGCGCCTGGGGGCGTGGTAAAGAAGAAGGAGGTCGTGCGCGCCGTGGTGGTGCGTACGGCCAAGGAATACCGGCGTCCGGATGGCTCTTATATTCGTTTTGACGATAATGCGGCAGTGATTTTGGATGCGGAGCGCAACCCCAGGGGCACGCGCATCTTTGGGCCTGTGGCCCGCGAGCTGCGGGAGCGAGGCTTTATGAAGATCGTTTCCCTCTCGCCGGAAGTGCTCTAGCCCTCTTGGGGATGCGATGAGGAGTGGATGATGAAGATCAAGAAGGGCGATACGGTTGAGGTCATCAGCGGCGACGACCGCGGGTTGCGGGGGACCGTGCGGGTGGCTTTGCCCAAGGAGGGCCGGGTCATCGTCGCGGGGGTGAACATCGTCAAGAAGCATCAGCGGCCCACGGGCAACGTGCGTACGCAGGCGGGGATCATCGAGCGCGAGGCGCCGATTCGGGTGTCCAATGTCGCCTTGGTGTGTCCGCATTGCGACAAGCCCACGCGGGTCGGTTATCGCGTGGCCCCCGATGGCAGCAAGACGCGCATCTGCCGCAAGTGCAAGGAAAGCATTGACTAGCTCTAGCCCGCGGGATCATCGTTGGGCAGCCGAGGAGTGAGGGGTATGCCAAGGTTAAAGGATTTATACAGGGAAAAGATCGTCCCTGCGATGATGGAGCGGTTTGCCTACAAGAACGTCATGCAGGTACCGCGTTTGGAAAAGATCGTGGTGAACGTGGGCGTAGGGGAGGCTATCCAGAACGCCAAAGCCCTTGACGCGGCGGTGAACGATGTGGCCTTGATCACCGGGCAGAAGCCGATCATCACGCGGGCGCGCAAATCCATCTCCAACTTTCGCTTGCGCCAGGGCAACCCCATCGGGGTCAAGGTCACGCTGCGCGGTGAGCGCATGTATTCCTTCTTGGATCGCCTGATGAACATCGCCTTGCCGCGTCAACGCGACTTTAACGGCGTTCCCCGCAATGCCTTTGACGGCCATGGGAACTATACGTTGGGTTTGAAAGAGCAACTGCTCTTTCTGGAGATAGACTATGATTCCATTGACAAGATCCGTGGGCTGGAGTGCACCATCGTCACGACGGCCAAGACGGATGAAGAGGCGCGGTATCTGTTAGAGCTTTTCGGCATGCCCTTTGCCAAGGCTTAGGCTGTTTGGGGGCCGGGCCTAGGGTTGCTAGAGCGATCATTGGAAGGGAGGGACGGTGGCCAAGAAGTCTATCATTGTGCGTGAGACGCGCCGGAAATACCCGACTCGCGTTCGGAATCGTTGCGTGCGTTGCGGGCGGCCACGCGGGTTCATGCGCAGGTTCCAACTATGCCGGATTTGCTTCCGTGAATTGGCCATGTCTGGAAAGATACCGGGAGTGATCAAGTCAAGTTGGTAGTATTCCTGGAAGTAGGGGAGTTCACTGAAGATGAGCACAACTGACCCGATTGCCGATATGCTCACGCGGATTCGCAACGCGGTGGCCGTGCGCGATGAGTACGTGTTCGTTCCGGCCTCGCGGCTGAAGCGGGCCATCGCCCAAGTGCTGAAGGACGAGGGCTTTATCAGCCGCTTTGAGCTCACGCGGGATAGGCGTTTCCCCATGCTCAAGATCTATCTGAAGTATGCCGAGCACAGGCAGCCCGTCTTGAGGGGGTTAAAGCGCGTGAGCAAGCCGGGGTGTCGCGTTTACACCAAGAAGCGGGAGATCCCGTGGGTGCAATCTGGCATGGGGATCGTGATCTTGTCTACCCCGAAGGGGGTGCTCTCGGGCGCGCAAGCGCGTCGCCTTGGGGTCGGTGGTGAGATCCTTTGCGAGGTATGGTAGACCCCGCGTTGGGCAGGTTTTGATTCGGGGGTGAGGGCGAGGATCAAACCTGTTCGGTAGCTGTGTCGGGAGGTATTCATCGTGTCTAGAATTGGACGCATGCCCATTCCTGTGCCCAAGGGCGTACAGGTGCATCTAGAGGGCAACCGGGTGACGATAGAGGGGCCAAGGGGCAAACTCACGCGCGAGTTTCACCCCAACATGAAGATCACCTTCTCGGACGGGGTTCTGGCTGTAGCTCGTCCCGATGATAGCCGTGAGCACAAGCGCTTACACGGCCTGACGCGCGCTCTCCTGGCGAATATGGTCACCGGCGTGACGCAAGGGTTCCAAAAGCGGCTGGTGATCAGCGGGGTGGGGTACCGAGCCGAGCAGCAGGGTGCGGCGACGGTCTTACAGGTCGGGTTTAGCCATCCCGTGAGGATCGTTCCTCCGGCCGGGGTTAGCATCAAGGTCGAGCAAGGTGGCCAGAGCCTGGTGGTTGAGGGGAACGACAAAGAGTTGGTTGGAGAGGTAGCGGCCAAGATACGCGACGTCCGCAAACCAGATCCTTATAAGGCCAAGGGCATCGCGTATGCAGGCGAGGTGATCCGACGCAAGGCCGGTAAGGCGGGAGGCCGGTAATGGTCATTATGGATAAAGCGAAGAAGGTTAGAGAGGCGCGTCTACGGAGGCATCTGCGGGTGCGCAAGGTGGTGAGCGGGACCAGCGCCCGTCCTCGTCTCAACGTGTTTCGCAGCTTGCAGCACATCTATGCGCAGATCATTGACGATACGGTGGGGCATACGCTCGTTTCTGCTTCCACGGTGGATAAGGAGGTCCGGGACCTGGTTAACGGACTGAAGAAGAGTGAGGCGGCCAAGGTCGTGGGGCGCGTGCTAGCGGAGCGGGCTTTGGCCCGTGGCGTGACGCAGGTGGTCTTTGATCGGGGCGGATACAAGTATCACGGGCGGGTGAAGGCCCTGGCCGAGGCGGCTCGCGAGGCCGGGCTCAAGTTCTAGGCTTGCCTTAGAGCGCTATAGACGGTATCAGCGGGGCAAGGAGAGGTTTGATGGCGAGAGACGACGAACAGCAGGTGGAGTTGCCTGAGAGCGAAGAGCTTTCGGAGCGCGTTGTGCACATCAGCCGCGTTGCCAAGGTGATCAAGGGCGGCCGGCAATTCAGCTTCCGCGCCCTAGTCGTCGTAGGGGATGGCAAGGGCCGAGTGGGCGTGGGAGTCGGCAAAGCTCGCGAGGTGCCTCAGGCCATTCGCAAGGGCACGGAGCGGGCCAAGCGCAATATGGTGTTGGTCCCGTTGATCGGGCGGACGTTGCCGCACGAGGTGTTGGTGAAATACGGCGCGGCCAAGGTGTTGATGAAGCCGGCAGCGCCCGGCACGGGGGTCATCGCCGGCGGTGGCGTGCGCGCTGTGGTTGAGGCCGCTGGGGTCAAGGATCTCTTGGCTAAATCGCTGGGGAGCGAGAATATCTTTAACGTGGTGATGGCCACCTTCAAGGGGCTATCCCAGTTGAAGGATATCAAGGTGGAGGCGCAGCGTCGGGGCAAGGACATAGCCGACTTGTTGCCGCCTTGGAGGTCTGTCAGCGATGTCCAGTAAGTTAAGGATCCAGTACGTCAAGAGCGCCATCGGGTATAACGTTCGTCAGAAGCGCACGATCCGCGCCCTTGGGCTGCGGCGCCTGGGCGATGTCGTCGAGCAGGAGGATACACCGGTCATCCGGGGCATGATCCAAAAGGTGCGCCACTTGGTGCGGGTTGAAGAGGTGAAGTCATGAAGTTACACGAGTTGCGCGAGCCGGAAGGCACGAAGCATCGGCGGAAGCGCCGTGGGCGAGGCATTGCGGCCGGCCACGGCAAGACGGGCGGCTATGGTACCAAGGGCCAGGGCGCTCGTTCTGGGCGCGGCGGGAAGCTCTATTTTGAGGGCGGTCAGCTTCCCTTGGTCAGGCGGCTGCCGATCAAGCGTGGTTTCAGCAATATCAATCGCGTGGAATACGCGGTGGTCAATGTAGAGGCTCTGAATCGCTTTGAGCCCGGCACGGTGGTGGATGTGGAGGTATTGCGCAGCTCAGGCCTTGTCAAAAAGGATCGCCCGGTCAAGATCCTGGGCGATGGGGAGTTGAGCCGCGCGTTGACCGTCAGGGCACATGGCTTTTCGGAGAGCGCCAAGGCCAAGATAGAGGCCGCCGGTGGCCGGGTTGAGGTGCTTTAGCGGGTAAGTAGGCGGTCGGGCAGGTTGTTCTTCCAGATACGGAGAGACCCATGCTGCAAGCGGTAGCGAATGCCTTCAAATTGCCGGATCTGCGCAAGAAGCTCATCTTCACCTTCATCATCTTGGTGATCTATCGCTTCGCTGCGCATGTTCCGGTTCCGGGGGTGAACGTGGAGGCCCTGCGGCAAGTCTTTCAACGCAACCAGTTGTTGGGCTTGCTGGATATGTTCTCCGGCGGGGCCATGCAGAACTTTTCGGTGATGGCCATGGGGGTCTATCCCTTTATCACCGCGCAGATCGTCCTGCAGCTTTTGCAACCGATCATCCCCGCCTTGGAGCAATTGAGCAAGGAAGGCGAGGCAGGCCGACAGAAGCTCAACCTCTACACGCACATGTTGACCGTGCCTTTAGCTGCTTTGCAGGGTTTTGGGCAGACCTCGCTCCTGGCGCAGTCGACGGGGGGCATCGGCCCGGTGATCACGAACTTTGGCTTTCGGGCCGGGACGTGGCTCCCCACCTTGGCCACTCTCATGACCTTGACCGCCGGGACGATGTTCGCCATCTGGTTGGGGGAGCTGATCGATGAGCAGGGCATCGGCAACGGCCTATCCATCATCATCTTCGGGGGCATTGTGGCCGGCATCCCCCAGCATCTGGGCCAGTTGTGGGTCTCTAATCCTTGGAGCATCCTGATCTTTGTGATCATCACGGCCATCACCGTGGTGGGGATCGTCGTCGTGCAGGAGGGGCAGCGACGTATCCCGGTGCAGTACGCCAAGCGGGTGCGCGGCACCAAGATCTATGGTGGGCAGAGCACGCATATCCCGTTGCAGGTGAACTCGGCGGGAATGATCCCCTTGATCTTTGCCGTGTCGGTGATGATGTTTCCGGGGGTGGTGGCGAGCTACTTTGTGAACGCCCAGATCCAGGTGATCAGCTCTATCGCCAACTTTATCTATCGCCTGTTCAGTTCGGAAGGCGTGTTTTACTGGATCATGTATTTCGTGCTGGTAGTGGCCTTTACCTATTTCTACACCGATATGATCTTTCGGCAGCAAGACCTGCCGGAGATCCTGCGCAAACAGGGGGGATTCATCCCCGGTATTCGTCCGGGGGCGCACACCGCCGAGTATTTGAACGGCGTGCTGAAGCGCATCACCCTGGTCGGGGCGCTGTTCTTGGGGTTGGTGGCTATATTGCCCTTCCTGGTTCGGCCTCTTGTGGGCACAAGCCAGATGTTGCTCACCAGCACGGGATTGCTCATCGTAGTTGGCGTCGTCCTGGACACCATGAAGCAGTTGGAGGCCCAGCTTCTGATGCGCCACTATGAGGGCTTTATCAAGAAGGTCAGGTAGCCCTTGGTGGATATCGTCTTATTGGGTGCGCCGGGCGCGGGCAAGGGCACACAGGCCGAGCTATTAAGGCAGTGGCTTCCTTTGCCTCGGATATCCAGCGGCGACCTTTTCAGGAGCGCGATCGCGGCCGGCAGTGCGCTGGGCTTGCAGGCCAAGCAGTATATAGATCGGGGCGAGCTTGTCCCCGATGAGGTGACCATTAACATGGTGGCCGAGCGGCTCGCTCAGCCGGATTGCGCCCGAGGGGTGATCCTGGACGGTTTCCCGCGCACCGTGGCCCAGGCCCAGGCCTTGGACGACGTCCTGGCCCGGATGGGGCGACGTGTTGACGTGGTGATTTACATCCGGGTGTCGCCGGAGACGCTGTTGAAGCGGCTCGCCGGGCGGTGGACTTGCCGACAGTGTGGGGCCGCGTACCACGAGGTCTTTAGCCCGGAGAAGGTCAAGGGCGTGTGTGATCTTTGTGGAGGGGCGTTGTATCAGCGTCCGGACGATGCTCCTGAGACGCAAAAGAGGCGCATTGAGGTTTACTTTGCTCAGACGGCTTCACTGATTGAGTATTATCGCCATAGAGGGCTTTTGGTGGAGCTGGACGGGGAGCAGGATGTCGCCACGGTGCAGAAGGATCTGCGCAGGGCGCTGGGCGCTCTCGTGGGGACGACGATTAGTTGACTCTTGGGGGCGATGTGAGCATTCGTTGTAAGACAGCCCAAGAGCTGGAGTACATGCGCGGTGCAGGACGCATCGTGGCCAAGGTCTTGGAGGAGTTGAGCGCCCGTGTCGTTCCGGGGGTGACCACTGGGGAGCTGGACCGGATCGCAGAAGCCCTGATTCGCAAGATGGGCGGAGTGCCCTCTTTCAAAGGGTACCTGGGGTATCCGGCCTCCATCTGCACGTCGGTGAACGAGGAGATCGTCCACGGCATCCCTGGCTCGCGGGCGTTGGTAGAAGGGGACATCCTCAGCCTGGACGTGGGAGCCATTTGGCGAGGATACCAGGGGGATGCGGCGATCACGGTGGGAGTGGGCCGGATCAGCCCGTTGGCGGAGCGGCTCATTGAGGCCACTCGGGCGGCGCTTTTCGCGGGGATCGGCGCAGTGCGAGCGGGGGCGCGGTTAGGAGATATCTCCCATACCATTGAGCAGGCGGCCCGCTCGGCCGGGTTTGAGGTGGTGCGGGAGTACGGCGGACACGGGATCGGCCAAAGGATGCACGAGCCGCCGCGCATACCGAACTGGGGGCCCGCTGGCCATGGGCCGGTGTTGAAGGCGGGCATGACCCTTGCTCTGGAGCCCATGTTGACGACAGGGGGCTTTGAGACGCGCCAGTTGGCCGATCACTGGACGGTGGTCACGGCCGATGGGAGCCTGGCGGCGCATTTTGAGCATACTGTGGCGGTCACCGAAGAGGGAGCGGAGATCTTGACGAGCGTCACGGAGAGGGTGCTGGCCCGGTAGTTTCTGAGGGAGGTTGGGTGTGATGAAAGTGCGTCCATCGGTGAAGAGGCGTTGCAAGAACTGCAAGATCGTGCGTCGGCGCGGCGTGGTGCGCGTGATCTGTGATAATCCGCGACACAAGCAGCGGCAGGGATAGCCTGGGGTCCGTTGGGCCTTAGGGGTGAGAAGGAGTCGAGAGAATGGTACGTGTTGCAGGTGTTGATCTTCCCAACGATAAGCGCGTAGAGGTCGGCTTGACCTATATCTTTGGCATCGGCCGGACTCGGAGCAAAGAGATCCTGGCCAAGACGGGGATCAACCCCGATACGCGCTGCAAAGACCTGACCGAGACGGAAGCAGCCCGTCTGCGTGAGGTGATTGAGTCGGATTACGTGGTGGAAGGGGACCTTCGGCGCCAGATCGCGATGAACATCAAGCGCCTCATGGAGATCGGCTGTTATCGCGGGCTGCGTCATCGGCGCAACTTGCCCGTTCGCGGCCAAAGGACGAGGACCAACGCGCGCACGCGACGCGGCGAGCGCAAGACGGTTGCGGGCAAGAAGCGCTCCAGGGCGAAGAAGTAGTGATCGGGCTTTACATTTCGTAGGGTTGTTGTTCAGTAAGCGGAGGTCGGGATGGCTCGAAAGAAAACGGGGGGACGTGCCGGACAGCGGAAGAACGTTCCCTATGGTCGTGCCTATGTGCAATCAACGTTCAATAACACGATCGTGACATTTACGGATCCGGCGGGCAATGTGCTCTGTTGGCATAGCGCCGGACAGGAGTTTAAGGGATCGCGCAAGAGCACGCCTTGGGCTGCTCAAGTGACCGCCGAGGCGGCGAGCCGCAAGGCCATGGATTTGGGCATGCGCGAGGTGGATATCTATGTCAAAGGGCCTGGCCCGGGCCGTGAGCCGGCCTTGCGGGCCATCCAGGCTGCGGGGTTGCGTGTCCGCTCCATCACCGACGTGACGCCGATCCCGCATAACGGTTGTCGCCCGCCCAAGAAGCGGCGTATCTAAAGCTTTGGAGAGGAGTGAAGGGGTGCGGGGATGACGTCGGGAGTGAGTCGTGATGCTCTGGGCGGTCCTAGCGAGGACCCGGGCTTGTCTCTCGGACGTAAACCCGCTACCGACCCCTTGGCGTAGCCGGTTGTTGACCAAGGGGATCGGCATTCAGGAGGTCAAATGGCGAGATATACAGGACCAGTTTGCAAGTTATGTCGTCGTGAAGGGATGAAGCTCTTCCTTAAGGGGGAGCGCTGCATGACGCCCAAGTGCGCGATGGAGCGTCGGGGATTTGCGCCCGGCATGCATGGGCGGCAGGAGCAGTTTCGTCAACGGATGTCCGATTACGGGCTGCAGCTCAGGGAAAAGCAGCGCGCTCGCCGCATCTACGGCGTTTTGGAGCGGCAGCTTCGCCGTTACTTTGAAATTGCCCAGCGCAGCCGTGGACAGACGGGGGCTAACCTCCTATGTCTCTTGGAGTCGCGCTTTGACAACGTGATCTATCGGCTTGGTTTCGCCGATTCGCGTGCTCAAGCGCGGCAGCTTATCGTGCATGGCCATTTCTTGGTCAACGGGCGCCGGCAGAACGTGCCCTCTGCGCTGGTCAAACCCAATGACGTGATCCAGGTCCATGAATCGAGCAGGCGCAACGCTTATTTTCGGGCTTTGAGCCAGGTGCTTGAGCATCGTTCCGTGCCGGCGTGGCTCAGTTTGGACGCCGCGGAGATGCGTGGGACCGTCCTGGCGCTGCCGACGCGCGAGCAGATTGACGTGCCGTTGAATGAGCAGCTCATCGTGGAGTTCTACTCTCGGTAAGGCGGTTTGCTCGGTTGGGGGAGCTCTCGCGAGCGCTGCTGGCCCGGAATGGTTTTGGGCAAGCTGTGTGGATAGCGGAGCTCGGAGTCACCGGTGGCGTATCTGAAGAGTTAAGGGGGGTGCCCTTTGTTGGATCAAGTGCTACCCAAAATAGAATGTGAGGCGAGTACGCTCAGCTATGGGCGCTATGCGATCGGCCCCATGATGCGTGGCTATGGGGTCACGTTGGGGGTCGCCTTGAGGCGCGTGTTGCTCTCTTCGTTGCCCGGTGCGGCGATAACCTCCGTGCGAGTGACCGGCGTGCCTCACGAGTTCTCGGCCATTCCGGGCGCTAAAGAGGACATGATCATGCTGATCCTCAACCTGAAGAAGGTGCGCCTGATCATGCATTCCGATGAGCCCGCGCGGTTGCATGTGGTGGCCAAGGGGAAGAGCGTGCTCACGGCAGGGGATATTGAGTGTCCCGCCGATGTGGAGATCGTTAATCCCGAGTTGCCCTTGTTGACCTTGGACACCCTGGATTCGGAACTGGAGATGGAGCTGATCGCCGAGAAGGGCGTGGGTTATTCCCCTGCCGAGGATCGCAAATCCCTGCCTATCGGCCAGATCCCGGTGGATGCCATCTTCAGTCCGATCGTCAAGGTCAACACGAAGGTGGAAGCGGCTCGTATCGGGCAAATGACCGATTACGATTTGCTCAAGCTGGAGATATGGACCGATGGGACCATGCGCCCTGAGCAAGCTCTGAGCGATGCCGCCGCTATTTTGATCAAGCACTTTACGCCGGTCGCCGAGTTTTGTGCGACGGCGGTGCGCGAGGAAAAGGCCGAGTTACCTATTACGCCGGGCCTTTACTACGATGTGCCCATTGAGGATTTGGATCTCACCATGCGCGCCTACAATTGCCTGAAGCGCGCCGGGATCACCCGCGTTGGTGAGCTCATCGAGCGGTTAGAGCGCGGGAAGGACGAGCTCCTGGCCATTCGCAACTTTGGCCAGAAATCTCTCGTTGAATTGGTGGAGAAGCTGCGGGAGAAGGGTTATCTCCCTGCAGATTATCAGTTGAGTTAGTGCACAAGAGAGATTCCTTTGGAGTTGGATTGTGAGAGGGGTAGCTTGAGATGAGACATCGCGTGGCTGGACGACATCTGAATCGCAGCACAGGCCATCGCATCGCCCTTTTTAGGAATCTGATGACCGAGTTATTCCGTCATGGGAAGATCAAGACCACCAAGGCCAAGGCTTTGGCGATTCGGGCTCAAGCGGAGCACCTGGTGACGATCGCCAAGCATGGCAGGGCAAAAGTGAGTGCGCAACAGCACGATGTGGCTGAAAGGCGACAAGTGGCCGCCGTTTTAAGGGATCCGCAGGTCGTTAAAAAGTTGTTTGATGAGATCGCTCCCCGCTATATGGAGCGGCCTGGAGGGTATACGCGTATCCTCAAGCTGGGCCCACGCCTGGGAGACGGGGCCGAGATGGTCATCCTAGAGTTGGTCAGTTAGTGAGGCGCATCCGTCTGCATTCCTCGCCTCAGACAAGTGGGGATTCACGGTAGCTGCGGAGAGGGCCAAGGCTTGTCTGGTGGAAGGCGCAGGGCACGTGGTTGTGCGCAACTATCGTGCCGTGGTTGAGTACGACGGCACGGGTTATAGCGGGTTTCAGATCCAATCGGGCAAGCCGACGATCCAAGGCGAGCTGGAGCGAGCCCTGCGGCAGATCACTCAAGAGGACGTGCGGGTGATCGGCGCGGGGCGTACGGACGCGGGAGCCCACGCGCGAGGGCAGGTGATCAGCTTTCGCACGGGATGGTCCCATGGCCCCGAAGCGCTTCAGCGCGCGATGAACGCCGTATTACCGCGGGAGATCTCCTTGCGGGAGGCATCTGAGGCAGATGAGCGCTTTCATGCGCGCTTTAGCGCCACGAGTCGCCTGTACACTTACAACATCTATGAGAGCGATGTGCGGGCGCCCTTGCTGGAGCGCTTTGCGTACCATGTCCCGATCGCACTGGATCTTGGGGCGATGGATCGGGCCGCCGCTTGCCTCGTGGGGGAGCATGATTTCGCGGCCTTCGGGCAGCCTCCTTTGGGCACCAACACGGTGCGCGTCGTGTATCACGCGCGGTGGCGGGCCAAGGGTGCCGTGATAGGGGGTGGCTATAAGCCGGGGGCCATCCGGCTTTCGCGCTTTGAGATTGAGGCCAACGCGTTTCTGCGGGGCATGGTTCGGCGGATCGTGGGGACCTTGCTTCTGGTGGGCAGAGGCCTTTTGACGGAGGACGGTTTTGCAGAGATCCTGAGCTCGCGTGACATTCGCCGAGCTGGGGTGCCCGTCCCCGCGCAGGGATTGTGTTTGTGGCATGTACGTTACGATGAGGAGAGATCATGCGGCCAGGACGTGTGGGCTTGGTGCGGCTGGCCGTAAGGAATAGATGAGCGATGGACCTTGCTCAATGAGGGAAGGAGCTAGTTCACGTGCGGACTTATACAGTTAAGCCTGCTGATATTCAACGGGAATGGTATGTGGTGGATGCGGCCGGATGCAATCTAGGGCGTCTGGCCAGCAAGGTGGCGACCATCCTGCGGGGCAAGCACAAGCCCATCTATACGCCGAGTATGGATGTGGGCGATTTCGTGATCGTGATCAATGCGGACAAGATCGCGGTCACGGGCAAGAAGCTCACGCAGAAGATGTATTATCGCCACTCGCTTTATCCGGGAGGGCTCAAGGAGATCTCCCTCAAGAGGCTGCTGGAGACGCACCCTACGCGGGTGGTGGAGCTCGCCGTTAGGGGCATGTTGCCCAAGAACCGTTTGGGCCGGGCGATCATCAAAAAGCTCAAGGTCTATGCGGGGGCCTCACATCCCCATGCGGCGCAAAAGCCCAAGCCTCTGGAGCTATAAGCTTCTCGGGATCAGTATGTAAGGAGGAACATCGGTGGCATCACAGTATTATTACGGCACGGGCCGACGCAAGACCTCGGTAGCACGGGTGCGACTTTACCCCGGCGATGGGGCCTTTGTGGTAAATGGCAAGCCCGCCTCGGAGTACTTTAGCCGCGAGAGCGATCGGGTCCATGCCTTGGAGCCTCTGAAGGTCACAGGCAACGAGGGCAAGTTCACGATCTCCGTGGTTGTGGAAGGAGGGGGCATCTCGGGGCAGGCCGGCGCAATCCGCCACGGCATCGCTAGGGCCTTGCTGGCTGCGAACCCCGAGTTGCGTCCCGTCTTACGCCAGGCCGGCTTTTTGACGCGCGATGCGCGGGTCAAGGAGCGCAAGAAGCCGGGACTCAAGAGGGCGCGCAAGGCTCCGCAGTACACCAAGCGTTAGGCCGGCCGATTTCGGTTGGCGCTTCACAGCTCATTCGGGGGCGAGGGCATCGGCACTCGCCCCTTTATTATTCGCTTCAGTTGCGGCTATTTCTTGAGGAACAAGGGAGAGTAGAGCACAAAGCCGGCCGTCAGGGCCCATAGTAGGACGTTGATCAGCAAAGGCCGGTCGCTTAAAAAGATCTCCTCCGGCGTCCCGCCGAGGTTTCTGGTATGGATGAGGTAAAGGTAGCGAAAGAGGCCATAGATCACGAAGGGGATGGTGAGCATCATCAGGTGGTTCGCGGGCAGGTTGGGGGCCGAGAAGGTGTAAAAGGAGTAAGAGGCCAGCGCGGTAGCGGTGACCAGGGAGGTCATCTCGTCCAAGAAGGCCACGTTGTATTCCTGAAGGCTCGCCCGATGGTTGTTGGCGTTGCCGGCGAGCAACAAGAGTTCGTGGCGCCGCCGGTTGATGGCGATGAACAGGGCCAATAGCGTGGTACAGACATAGAGCCAGGGGGAGAAGCGCGTCACCTGGACGACGAGGGTGCCGCCGAGCACCCGCAAGACAAAGCCCGCGGCGACGGTCATCACATCAATAATGACGATGTTCTTGAGCACGAAACTGTAAAGGGTCATCACCAAAGCGTAAAGGAGGACGACGAGGCCGAACTGCGTGTTGAGCCAAAAGGCCCCTAGGAGACTGGGGAAAAAGATCACCACGGCGGCCACCTGAGCTACGATGGGCTTGAGCGCCCCAGAAGCCAGGGGGCGTTCCCTTTTCACGGGGTGTTGGCGATCCTTTTCCATATCTACGAGGTCGTTGACCAGGTAGACGACGCTAGAGACCAGGCAAAAGATCGCGAAGGCGATCAACGTGTTCAGGAGACGACGCAAGTCATAGATCTTGCCATCAAAGAAGATGCCGGCGAAGACAAAGACGTTCTTGGCCCACTGTTTGGGGCGCATGGTCTTGAGCAATGCGCGCAGCACGAAAGGTCTCCTTATGGCTAAAGATCAAAACGCAGAAATAATAGCTGAAACACGGGATAGCGTCAAGAGGCGCTTTTGGCTCTTTGGCTATTCATTTGAATCTGATCCACAAGTGTGGTAGAATGTTAAAAAGTTCAGGTCTTGGTCTTTGGGGATAGAGGAGTGCTGTTATGGGTTTTGCAGACCTCATCGTAAGCCCTGCCGAGGAAGGGGATGAGCCGTTTCCCGGCCAGGGGTCTTTGAATGTGGAGTACGAGTGGTATACAACCCGCAACCGCCGCCTTTGGCGGCCGCCGACGGATGTGTATGAGACGGATAGCCACGTGGTGGTCAAGATCGAAGTGGCGGGCATGGACGAGGACGATTTCAAGATCTCGCTGGTTGATCGCCGCTTGATCGTCTCCGGCCGCAGGCGCGACCCGGTGGGCAAGCTGATCTACCATAATATGGAGATTCGCTACGGCGAGTTTCTCAGCGAGGTGTGGATCGGCTGGGCGTTGGATCCGGCGGCGATCGAGGCCACCTACGAGGATGGCTTTCTCTTTGTCAAGCTCCCCAAGGCGAAGGAGCATCGCGTGCCCATACGCGTTGCTGGAGAGCAAGGCTAATGTGAACGGTAATAGGTGATATGGACGCATTTTCAGGCATTGGACAGATCAAACAACTGGTGAAAACAGCACAAGGCGAAAGGTCTGAGGACAGCGGCCCGGCCATTCCTGCGGAGTTACCCATTCTGCCGTTGAAGAATACGGCTGTGTTCCCCTTGACGGTTCTGCCGCTCGTCGTGCAGAAGCCCCGTTCTGTGCGCTTGGTGGACGATGTCGTCATAGGGGATCGCATGGTGGGCCTGGTCGCGCTCAGGAATCCCGAGGTGGATGAACCCACGCCGGCCGACCTCTATAGCATGGGCACGGTGGCGATCATCCATCGCATGGCTCGCGCTCCGGACGGGACGTTGCATATCATCGTCCAGGGGCTAGAGCGCATCAGGATCACCGAGTTCACTCAGACAGAACCTTATATGCGCGGCAAGGTGGAGACGGTCCCGGATATCGTGGAGAAGGGCATGGAGATGGAGGCCCTGGTGCGCAGCACCATAGACCTCTTTCGCCGCCTGGTCAGCCTTGCCGCATACCTGCCGGAGGAGGTGATAGCGAATGCGCTGAACACGGACGATCCTAGGCAATTGGCTTACTTGGTCGCCACCAGCACACGGATGGACCTGGCCACTCGTCAAGAGATCTTGGAGCTGGATAGCGTCTCGGCCAAGCTGCGCAAATTGGTGGCCGTCTTGAGCCGTGAGGTGGAGGTCCTGGAATTAGGGAAAAAGATCCAGTCGGACGCCCAATCGGGGATGGAGAAGCTGCAGCGGGAGTATTTTCTGCGCGAGCAGCTCAAGGCCATCAAGAAGGAGCTAGGCGAAGAGGACGAGCAAGCGGCCGAGATCCGCGAGCTGCGCGAGAAGATCGAGGCCGCGGGGATGCCCGAAGAGGCCAAAAAGGAGGCTCTGCGGGAGCTGGAGCGTCTCTCTTCGCTTCCGCCGGCCGCGGCGGAGTATTCGGTCATCCGCACTTACTTGGGATGGCTCATAGATCTTCCGTGGCAAAAGACCACCAAGGACAACTTGGACATTCAAGAGGCGCGGCGCGTCTTGGACGAGGATCACCACGATCTGGAGCGCGTCAAGGAGCGCATCATCGAGTTCCTCGCGGTGCGCAAGCTGCGCCAGGAGCGCGCTCAGGCCGAAGGGGAGGGGAGCGAAACAGGGGATCGGATCAGGCGCGAGCGCGAGGGCGTGATCCTCTGCTTTGTGGGCCCACCTGGCGTCGGCAAGACATCATTGGGTCGGTCTATTGCCCGGGCACTGGGCCGGGAGTTTATTCGCCAGTCGCTGGGCGGGGTACATGACGAAGCCGAGATCCGGGGGCACCGGCGCACCTATGTCGGCGCCATGCCCGGACGGATCATTCAGGCCATTCGGCGCGTGGGCTCGCGCAACCCCGTCTTTATGCTCGACGAGGTGGACAAGATCGGCAGCGATTTCCGTGGAGATCCCGCTTCGGCGCTACTTGAGGTGCTAGACCCGGAGCAGAATCGCGAATTTCGCGATAATTACCTGGATGTGCCCTTCGATCTCTCACAGGTGATGTTCATTGCGACCGCCAACGTATTGGACACGATCCCGGCTCCACTGAGGGATCGCATGGAGATCATCCAGCTTTCGGGTTACGCCGAGGATGAGAAGCTGGCCATCGCCCGGAATTATTTGATCCCGCGCCAGATCCGTGAGAACGGCTTGCGGAGCGAGGAGATATCCTTTGAGGATGACGCGCTGCGGCGCATCATCCGGGAGTACACCCGCGAGGCAGGGGTGCGCGAGCTCGAGCGACAGATCGGTATGATCTGCCGCAAGGTGGCCACCCGGGTGGCGGCAGGAGCCTCGGAACAAGTCGTGGTGACCGCCGATGCGGTGCCGGACTATTTGGGCAAGCCCATCTATTTCTACGAGGCCGCCGAACGCACCCAGGTTCCGGGTGTAGCGATCGGTTTAGCTTGGACGCCGACCGGGGGCGATATCCTCTTCATTGAGGCGACCAAGATGAAGGGCAACAAGGGCTTTATCACCACCGGACAATTGGGCGAGGTGATGCGGGAATCGGCACAAGCCGCGTTGAGCTATGTGCGCTCTAAAGCCCGGGAACTCGGCATTGATGAGGATGCGATCAGCAATCTGGACATCCACCTCCACGTCCCTGCCGGCGCCATCCCCAAGGACGGCCCCTCGGCGGGCGTGGCCATGGCCACGGCCCTGGCCTCTCTCCTGAAAGGCGTGCCGGTGCGCAGCGAGTTGGGGATGACCGGCGAGATCACCCTGCGCGGCCAAGTATTGCCGGTGGGGGGCATCAAAGAGAAGGTGTTGGCGGCGCATCGCGCCGGGCTGAAGATGGTTTGCTTGCCACGGCGCAATGCGAAAGATTTAGACGAATTACCCGAAGCCGTACGCAACGAGATGCAGTTCGTGCTCGTCGACCGAGTGGAGCAGGTCTTTGACGTGGCCTTCGGAAACTCGGAAGGGAATAAAGGTGCTCAGGTCGAAACAGAGCAAGGGAAGCAAGGACAACCAGGAGAAGATGGAATGGCGTCGGATTGACCTGCACATTCACACACCCGGCTCCAAAGATTACCAAGAACCCGACGTCTCTTATCTGGATATACTTAGACGAGCTGAAGCCGTAGGGCTAGATATCATCGCCTTTACAGATCACAATACGGTGGCCGGATACGCGGCCATGATGCAAGAGATCTCTGATCTCGAGCGCTGGGAAGCGAGCGGGCGGTTGCGCCCGGAGGAGAAGGCGCGCTTAGAGGAATACCGCCGGCTTCTGAACAAGATCCTGGTTTTACCGGGTTTTGAGTTCACCGCGACCTTTGGGTTTCACATCTTGGGCATCTTTGACTCCAGTGTGCCGGTGCGCACGCTGGAGCATGTGTTGCTCAGGTTGAACGTCCCTCTGGAATCTTTGGATGCGGGGGAGACCGAAGTCGGTCCGACGGTCGATGTGCTCACCGCCTATCGGGTCATGGCCGAAGCGGGCGCCCTGGTGATCGCTGCGCACGCCAACGCGAGCAACGGCGTGGCCATGATCGGTTTTGAGTTCGGCGGCCAGACGCGGATCGCTTACACCCAGGACCGGAACCTCCATGCCCTGGAGGTGACCGATCTGGAGAGCGGCAAAAGGCGCACGACGGCCTCCTTCTTCAATGGCTCCAGGCCCGAATATCCCCGGCGGATGCACTGCATTCAGGGTTCAGATGCCCATAGCTTGCGCGGCCAGGTCTCAGGCCACAGCTTTGGGATCGGTGAGCGGGCGACGGAAGTGTTGTTGCCCGAGGTCAGCTTCCGAGCGCTGAAGGAGGTCTTTTTGAGCAACGATTTCGCCCGCACCCGGCCCTATCGCCGCAGCGCAGAGCCTTTTGATTACGTGGAGGCCGCGCGCAAGGAGGGGCCTACGATCGTGCAGAGCTTTCATGAGCAGATGACCCAGCGCGGCGGACGGCTGCACGCCATCTTGCGGGATGTGGTGGCCTTTGCGAACACCAACGGGGGGACGATCTATATCGGCCTTGGGCCCAACCCCAAGATCCCCCCGAAAGGGGTGGAGAACCCCGAAGAGGCGATGAAAACCCTGCGCACCGAGATCCAGCGCCTGATCACCCCGCCTATTGAGGTCAGCTTCAGCGTCTTGAATAGCGGGGGCAAGAACATCTTGCGCGTTCAGGTGCCCAAGGGGACCGATATCCCCTATGCGCTGGAAGGCTCCAAGATCTATGTGCGGGAGGAGGCGGAGACCAGCTTGGCCATGCGCGACGAGATCGTCGCCTTGATCAAGCGTGCTTTGACCGCCCAGGAGCCGACGGCGCAGCTCCCTGCGGAGGCGCCCACCCCTCAGGCGGCCGTGCCCGTGGAGGGGCCACCGCCTCCGGCGGCGAAGGAGGCGGCTAAAGCTTGTGTGGAGCCCCCTCGGGTCGGGGTTGAGATCGTGGAATCGGTCGAGCGCAAGGGGGTCATGTACCACACCATACGTGACCTGCGCGATGGCGGCGAAGTGCGTAACGTCACCCACGCCTCAGCTCGCAGGCTGTGGCGCTATGCCATCGCCCTGAAGGAGAAGCACACCTTCCAGGAAGACAAGGTCTCTTGGGTGGGCAACCTCGGCTTGTGGCACAAGTATCTCAGGGCGGGACGTGTCCATTACGATCTCGTCTGCAAGGATCCGGATGGGCAGATACATATCTACTACGGCGTGACCGAGGACGGCATCCATGGCCCCTGGAAGGCCGTGGTCGGCCTTGAAGAATAGGCCTCGTTCGGGCCATGAGGAGATGAGGCCTTTTGTGGCGATGGGCGAGGGGGCGTAGCACAGTCTGGCGCGCGGTCACTTGCGTGTCGTTTGGGGAGAGGTGATGCGTTCGGTAGCGAGAGAGCAGATGATTTCTGCGTTTGCCGGCCGTTTATGCGCGGGCGTGGGCGAGAAGGGCGGGCACATCGGTGTTTGAGATCGTGTTCTTGGGCACCTCAGCGTCGGCGCCATCCGTTGATCGCGGGCTATCGTCCACGCTCGTGCTTTATCGTGACCAGCGCTTTCTCATCGATTGTGGGGAAGGCACCCAGCGGCAGCTTTTGCGCAGTGGCCTGGGCTTTAGGAAACTGGATAAGGTCTTGCTGACCCACGGGCACTTGGATCATATCCTGGGGCTGGGGGGATTGATCTCCACCTTTGCGCGCTGGGAGTCTATCTCCACACTCAGCGTCTATGGGGGGTATTGGGCGCTACAGCGCGTAGAAGATTTGATCAAGGTCGTCTTGCGCTCGGACGAGGTGGAGATGAACATTGAATTGATCACCATCCACGCCGGCGAGATCTGGCGCAACGCGACCATGAGCATCTTGGCCTTCCCCGTGACCCATCGCGGGCCGGGATGTTTCGGGTACCTCTTTCAGGAGAAGGGGCATCGGCCCTTTTTGGCGGAGGAAGCCGAGCGGCTGGGGGTGCCACGCGGCCCTGAGCGCCGGGCGCTGGTGGCCGGCCAATCGGTTCAGCTGGCCGATGGCACGGTCATCCATCCCGATCAGGTGTTGGGGCCGGAGATCCCGGGCGTCAAGTTGGTGCATGTGGGCGACGCGGGGCGGACCGATGACCTGGTAGAAGTCTGTCGCGACGCGGACGCGCTGGTGATTGAGGCGACGTATACCTCCGCCGAAGCGGAGATGGCCCAGCGTTTCGGCCATTTGACGGCCGCCCAGGCGGCGGAA